>Ga0180029_1133076_pt1 | contig 9152 bp, 5 predicted proteins | sample BioBRNtimezero_FD_135936 | JGI IMG/M metagenome (GOLD analysis project Ga0180029, IMG submission 135936) | Anaerobic biogas reactor microbial communites from Seattle, Washington, USA - Biogas_R1-B RNA time zero (Metagenome Metatranscriptome) | ecosystem: Engineered > Bioreactor > Anaerobic >... | reverse complement strand
GGCAAAAAATGCGTGTAACATATTGATTAATAATTAAGTTGCGAAGTAGTTTCACATGAATATCAAACATGTGATAATTCCAGTGATGGGTAATTAATTACTGTATAATCAAAATGTTAGCGAGAAAAAAAATGCAAAAAAGAAAATTTTTTCTTGACTTTGATGTGATTACATCGGATATTGTAAGAGTTTCCCGTTTAAAAAAATGGAGGGTGTTGTGTCTAATACAACAAAACATGATCTGATTGCTGACGTATCAAGATTTACTGGGTTAACTCAGGCCGATACAAAAATTGTTGTTGAAGAGATGCTTGAGAGTATTTCTTCATATTTAGAAAGCGGAAAAAGTATTGAAATTAGAGGTTTTGGTACTTTTTACACAAAAACAAGAAAGCCCAGACCAGCTCGCAATCCGAAGACGGGTGAGGTGGTTCCGTTGCTTAAAAGAATGGTTCCGCTTTTTAAGTATTCAAATGAGTTAAAGAAAAGTATCACTGACACACTACTTCAGAATGCATCATCGCAGAGTACTGCATCCGTGTAGAGTATATTCGTAGTGATAATAGGTATAGGGGCAGACAATTCTGTCCTTTGCTTATTTTTTACTATTGTTAATGTAGTTCTTTCATGAGCCGCTATTGTTTTTTCTGATTCACTGACAAACATTATTACCATAGTATAGTATTGAGACCGGTTACTTTAGTTTTGATGATTACGTTGATGTTGTATTTCTTAAACTATCTATACAGGCAAAAGTGTAAACGTTCCGGAAAAATATGGCATTTCGAATTTACAGTTGCTATTCAGGAAACTGATTCTTCTAAGTAGTAATGGTATTCGTTTCGTATTGTAAAAATTTTTATTGTTATATCACCAAAAAAAAAATTGAAAAACTTGACTCGTTATTGCGATGACAATATAATCTTTCTATATGTAAATTTTACAAGATCGTTGTTCTTTCTAACTTTCTATAAAACCGGGTAAAAAAATGAAAAAAGAAGCAATTCATGCATCTGGTAGTTTAAAAGGAGAGATCTTCATGGGAAAACTTTTTTCTCCATTGTTAATTGTTATTACTATTGCCAGTAATCTGGCCGCACAGATTGATATCGATACTGCATATAATGCAAAAGTAAATTTACCATCGTTCAATGCGCAGATTGGTGTTGGTTTCAATTACGATTTGTTAAGAAATCCAACGGATGTATCATTTGAATATCCAAGTGCTTATTTTGGATTTAATGTACCTTTAAAGACGACTCAGAATTTAAGGTATCTTGTATCAAGTGTTGATTCATTACTTAATGATTCGACAATATTTTCAAATGGAACGGATTATAAGATTAATGCAACCGCCCGACAAAATGCTAATGTTACCGTACGCGTGGATGTACCGATGCTGGGCGGTGTCGGATCATTTTCAAATGTTCAAAACATGTTTCTAAAGTATCAGAACATTCTTGGAAATCCTGATATTTACCTTAATCCATCGAATCTTGGAGATGGGGTGAATTTTCTCATGCGGGGAACATTGACCGTTCCGGTTGAGTTAAGTCTCTATTGGGAGACTATGACTTTTGGTTATGCGTACAGATTGAATAAATATTTCACGTTTGCCCTGAACCTTCATCGGCATGTATTCAGTCTCGATTTGAGAGGTAACGTTGACGTAGACATGATGGGAAAGTACTCGTTTGATCTGGATGATGAATCCGGTTCATCAGATGTTGAAATACCATCAGTTGAGGGATTCGTTGATTATCCATCCAATAAACTTTATGGAGGTGCCCATGGTCATTTTAAAACAGAGGTGTGGTCACCAACACTTGCGGTAAAAGCCTGGCGATTCTCTCTCGTAACACGTTTCGGAATTGACACTAAGGCAAAAGGGGAGTTCCTGGCTAAATACTCAATTCCCTTCCTGATTGATCCTGAAACATTCAAGGTAAAATACGATTTAGACGATTATAAGACTTTGACATCTCCGGAAGTAATGCAGGGACTTTCATCTAATGCTACAGATAGCATGGTATATTCAAGTAATGATGTTGATCTGATCTGGAAAATGCCTACAGGACTGACCTTTTCATTTGATGTGTGGCCAAAACATTTGAGAATTTCATATTCTAAATTATTTGGTGACATTAGTATGAAACTTGATAATATCGCAAAACAGAAACTCGCTACTGAGAGGAATAGTGAACGTGATACAACATTTGATACAATTCGAATTGATGTCGGTATTTCTGTTGATCATATAATCATGGTTGAGGCAAGTCTTTTCAATTCATTTCTGAATTTTGGTATAACATCCTTTGATGTTTCATATAATGGAGAGAAACATTTAATTGGGAGAAATTTGCCATATATGAAATTTGGTAAATCTGCAATGCTTCCTGTTCTTAATATGGGAACAGATCTCGGTACAAAAATTCAGCTTCATCTTGAGTTGGATGTTTTACCATTTCCAGCATTGAAAACTGGTGTTGTATATCATTTTTGATTTGCTACAAATGTATGAAAGGATCATTCATGCTTACCTTTAAAAAAATTGCATTTATTACCATGTTGTTAAGTGCCTGCACTCTTTATGCACAAACGACAGAGTATCTGATTGTTGATGCTCCCATTGGTGCGCAGTCATCATCTAAAGTTTTGTGGGTTAAATGGGCCGGAATTGCTCGTTTTGGACAACCCGTTGCTCCGGATTCCGGAACAATCTACTATGACAGAGCACCCGGTGGAGGTGATTTGAAAAATTACCGGTATACTGTAAAGAACCCTGCACTGGATTCTGTAACAAAGAAACCACTTGACAATATACATGAAGTGAGTGGTGGTATAAGTAAACGCGGAACTGCATTTAAACCGGCTGAACAGCCTGAAATGGGTTCTGGCGTATTTTATTGTGTTGTTGCTTTTCCCTGTTCGACAGTAACACCTGCATCTCCTACAGTTAAAATATCGGATACGCTCATCAGTAATGAATTTGTACTGATGATTGAGTCTCCAAATGCAGCTGACTGGATTGCCCCCAATGATTCAATAACAGAATTAACACCAACCTTTCGGTGGAAAGCCAATGCTGGGGTTCCATACTATCATGTAGTTCTTTCTGATGAGGCAATTTCTATCGATTCGAGTGATGACGGAAAAGTAAACCTGTGCGGTTTAAGCATTATCTGGCAGGCGATAACCCCTAATACACAAATCGTTTATGGTGCACCGGATCCATCACGCACAATTACTGCAGATCCACCACCTTTGTCACCCGGGAAAAAATACACATGGATGGTTTTGAATAATTACGGAAATCACCCTGCATTTTCCTCAACAAAAATAAAACTGCCACCGGCAAATTTTGTAATTAAAGGTCAATCAATGAGAAAACCGAAGCCAGTGTATCCGGTAAGTAATGTTCAATTGACCTCTACGGAAAATAGCAAATTCAGTTTTAAATGGACAGATCTGGATGATTTAGCAAATACCTATAAAATATATGCCTACATCGGATCAGATTTCGAAGGTATAAATGCACAACTTGTTGTCTGGCAAACAGAAGTAAGTGCAACCAAAGGAAAAGATACGATGAGTGTGGAAATTGATGCTGCTACAACATTAACAAGTAACAAATATGTCTGGAATGTCATTGCTGTTGACAATAAAGGAGCTGGTTCAGTTGGTGATACTGCTGGTTTTAATTATTATGCGCCCGAAGGTACTTTGAAAATCCATACCAGAGAATTAATCAGAGTTCCCAAAGACGGTTCAATAGATGAGGTTGAGAGCAAAGTCGGTCTTGTTCAGATTAAAGTTGATGTGCTTAATGGTTCCCTTGAAGCACCGTTATTGTTCTATACCGATATGAGCGGAAATCTTGAAAGAAAACGCCCTGCAGGATCTTACCGAATTACTGCGATTGCAAATGAGTTTGAGAGTCAAACCAGGACAATTACAATAAATGATGGTCAAACACTTGAAGAAACATTTTATCTTGAGCGTCCTGAAGCAACTATCTATGGTAAAGTTGTTGACGAAGCGGGTAAGGGTATCAATCTTGTATCGGTGTATGGTGTTTCTGATCTTAACGACACGATCGTGACTAAAACTGACGCCGCTGGAAACTTTATTCTTAAATGTTTTGGATCAGACTGGAGAATCTGGTCTGAAATGATTGGATATAAAACAGTTGTACCTAAAAAGGTAACTGTCATTTCTGCACAGAATCTTTCTTTTGGTACAATAACGATGCAGAAAAATCCATTTACACTATCCGGCGTTGTAAAGAATACAAATGGCGAATCAATACTTGGCGTAAGGATCAGACTATACAAAAGTGGTACACAGGTTGATGAAATTCCATCAACACCTCAGAATGGAACGTTTTCATTTTCTATTCCGTCAGGTACATATACACTTACTGCAGATAAGACAGGTTTTACCTCATACAATACAGTAATTGAGATGGTTAACTCCAAAGAGATATCAATTTCGATGAAACCGGGGGCAACTGTAGTAAATGGTTTGATTTACGGAAAAACCTGGGTGAATTCGGATAATAAATACGTATACGCTCCAATTACAAATGCGTCAGTTGTTTTTATTAAGGACGGCGGAGGGGATACAATAAAGGTAACAACGGATCCGACATATGGCGATTTTAGAACAAGTTTGGAAGGTGGACAAACGTATCATGCTTATTCGTCTGCAAACGGATATGCTGTAAAGACGGCTCCATATACACTTGTAACTCAATTAAACACAACTCAGAATTTTAATGATACTCTAAATGCTTTTGCAACAATAAACGGATCTATAAAGCTGGTAAACGGCTCATCACTTGGCAATTTCACTATTACTATTATAAGAAATTCAGATGGTACAGTTGTTGCGACAGGTAAATCGACTGCAAATGGCTCTTTTGAAATAAGAAGTATTATGGATGGGAATTATACACTTATAGCCGGTAAGGATGGTTATGTACTTGACAGTGTTGCAGGAGGTAACTTGTTAAATGTAGTCAGTGGAAAACCGGATAGAAGCGTAATTAATTTCCATATGAAAACAGGTGACAAAGCGATAGCGTGGGACACAAAATATGACGGTGCAGTTAAAATAAAATCACCACTGATTAAAACGTTGTCTAATAAAGACACTTTGAAAAATGCTGGAACAGGAACGTACATCGTCAATTTTGATGCAGCGAGTGATACTGTTATTGATTGTTCGTATCACCGGTTTATTGTTGATGAATCTGAATCTGTGCATACTGATACAATTGCATTACCATTGACATTCCATATGGTGGATTCAATTTCACTGATAGATGAGCGTGCACATTTTACACTGAAATATACAGATACCCTTGATTCTGTAAAGATATTGTATAAAGATATCTCTGCAACATCTTTTGCTGAATCAATAAATTCAGGAAAAAATGATACATCGTACACATTCAGTATACTTCCACAAAAAGATGGAAGTACAATCGTATACTACTTTATGGGATACAGGGGAAGCGATGTGTATGGATCAGATCAGGAGTGTTACTATTCATATGTAAGACCGGATACCAGCCGGCTTTCGAAATTCGAGGTAACACCCTCTTCACAGGATACATTAATTTACCCGATGTCCTATGAAATTCCCTTCAGCATAAAAGGATATGTTTCATCATTGTTTCAGGAAGCTGTAATTAATGATGGTACCGCTGTAACCTGGACATTAACAAATGAACAGGGAGCAACACCGGTTAATAGCAGTGGTATTAAAACTACTGTAAAGACCGGTACAAGCAAAACAACAACTCCGGTGCTACTGACTGTAACCATTGATACCACAAAAATTAAACTTATGCATGGAGTTGCAAATACACAGACTATTCCATTCCATGTGTCGGGTACTGCACTTAAAGCAATTAGTGTTAAAAGAATTGATGCACAAAATCCTAACCCGGTGACAACTTCAGGAGTTGATAAAGCGGAATTCGCGGCTACAGGTATTGATGCAGGTGGAAATTCTCTGAAAATTTCACCTGTGTGGTCGATTTATCCAAAAAATGCCGGTACAATTTCAACGACTGGTGTTTTCAAACCATCAAACAAGTTTATAGGAAAAGTACGTATAATCGCACAGGCTAACAATGTTCAGGGTGAATATATTTCTGATAACGGCAGTGATGCCGGATTGATGGTCCGATTTGTTATTGCAAATAAAAACGTACCTGATACTGCCAGCAACGGGAGTGGATGTACTATTATATTCCCAAAAAATATCGTCAGCGGTACAGACGTTGGAATTATTGAAGTAAATCAGGATACGTTACGTAATAAAATTGAGACAAGGTCTGGAAATTTCAAGGTTGTTACATCAAATGCGTTTGAAATTAAACAATTGGAAAATATTGCCCTTAATACATCAATTGATAGTATTGAACTATTGATTAATTTACCATCAGGTAACAAATCGAAAACGTCTGATAAAATGTATCTGGGATTATGGAATGATGACAGCCTGCAATGGAACATACTATCTAATTCAATTGTAAAAGATTCTGTTGTAAGTGCAAAATTAACACATTTTTCCAAGTATACAATTCTTTCCGAGGCGTCAAATTCCGGATACCTTCATATCAGTCCCAATGCGTTTTCTCCTTATGTAAATATGGGCCAGATAGACCCGTTAAAACCCTATAATGGTACCTGTGTTTCATTCCAGGTTCAGACAAAGAAACAGACCAATGGAAAGCTTGCAATTTATAATGTAGTTGGAGATCTTGTCTGGTCGATGAATATTGACAATATGAGCACAAATCCGTATCAGGTATGGTGGGATGGTCGCACTTCGAATAATTCAATAAATGCATCGCGTCTTCCAATCACGTATGGAACTAATGGAGAAACGGTTCTTGTTCCAAAAGGTGATAAAATGTGCAGGAATGGCCGGTACTTTGTTACACTGACTGCAACAGAGGAAATTAATAAAAAAGTTTACAGATTTATGAAACCTGTAGTATTGATGAAGTAATTATTTGAACATCTGAAAAAAAGGCTGAATATAATGACGTTGAAAAAAACGGAGGAATTCGTGAAATCATTTGGAATAGCCGTAACAATAATTCTGGCACTGACCTTGCAGGTCGCAAGTCAAGAAAAGGTCGGTGAAAATAAAGTTAAAATTGGTATTTTACAATTAGAGAATACCGGTGCCGATACTGATGTTGCAAAAGATGCATCGTTGAAATTAAGGGGAATTATCAATGATATTGGTTTTTATGATTCGTATAATCAGGATCAGATTGAAGATGCTCTTGCGTTAGTAAATCAAACGCTGCCGATGCATTGCAGGGACCCTCGTTGTGTACTTGATATCGGGAAATCAATTGGTATGAATCGAATGATATTCGGATCGATTGATATTGATGATAAACGGGTGGGTATCAAGCTGACACTAATTGACATTACGCTTCGTCAGACAATCGGATCTGTCAATATACTTGGTGATCCGGGGGTTGAACCGGTTGAGATACTAAAAGTTGCAGTTGCCAAATTACACGGAAATCAGGCTGGTGACACACTGCATCTTACAAAGTATTTTGGTCCAAAAATTGATAATAAGAAACAGTTTTTTCTTTCATCAGCAGGATTTGTTGGATTAGGTCTCCTGTGGGGAATTATCAACTATGCTGTTGAAAGTGATGCGAATAAATTGAGTGCAGTATATCACGATGATGATCTGTCAGGTATTCCATCATCCGCAGATCAGATACCGATTTTTGCCCGACCTGCTGCACTTGCAAATGCATACACTGCTGCTTCAGATGATGCCTATGGTGGATTATATAACCCTGCCGGTATTGCATGGGTTAGCGGACCTGATGCAGCTATTGCCTATCAGTACAGGTTTGGATTAAACCTTTTTGCTGCATCGTTTGTAAATAAAGCGACTCGCGAAATTGGATTTGGCCACACGTTTCTGTTATGTACAGATCCGGATAATATTTTTCAGGAAATCTACTTTGTATCATCATTTGCTTACAAATTTCATCAATTACTTCCATTTCTTCGTCCGATATCTGCCGGAGTTAATTTTAAAGTTGCATCTAACAGAGTGAAAGGCACTGGTGATGGTGCTGTGAGTGGCAGTTCATTTGGCGTCGGGTTGGATCTTGGTTTGATTATTGAATTATCTGATCATATTCGCTATGGTGTAACATTCAGAGATGTTCCTGTTGTCAATAGGTGGAAAAATGTATCAACCGGAAATAATTATTTTGAGGCAAACGCTGCAACCTTGCACATGGGTGGATCGTTCAGAGTCGGATACTCAACATTTCTCATTGCTGATGGCCAGATTCCTTTTACAGATGATCAACCATGGAAGATGGCTGGAGGTATTGAACAGGAACTTTTTAAAGTGGTATTTCTTCGTGTGGGAATGCAAAAAGAAATTGAAACGCCAACCATTACTCCCTGGAAAGTTACTGGTGGTCTGGGGTTAAAAATACATAAAATTGATTTTGATGCTTCGTATGAATACAACACAATGCGAATGTTTGATGTTGTAAACGTATCATTTAAATACAGGTTTTAATGTTGAAGGGTTTAGCACGCGCGATCGATTGATAGTTGATGTGGAAAAGAGACGTTACTTTGCAAATAAGCAAAGTAACGTTTTTGTCAATGTGGCAGTACGTCTATAAATCAATTACCAGAAGAGTAATATCATCATCCGGTACAGATTTGTCACCACAGAAAATACTCATATCGTTGAGTATTATGTCTACGGTTTCCCGCGGATTATTGCTTAAGGATTCCAGTGAAATTGCTTCAAGCCGATGTAATCCATACATTTCATCATCTTTTTTCTTCGATTCAATAATTCCATCAGTATAAAGTACAAGACGGGTTTCACCATGCGTATAATCAAAACACGCCTCACTAAGCATCATATCAGTAAATACCCCCATGAATAGTCCATCAGCCTTGATTGTTTCACACGTTTTATTACGTTTGTTGATGAAGAGAATCGGACAGTGTCCGGCTGATGTATAATGAAGTTTTTTATTAATGGTGTCAAGAGTCGCATAAAATATTGTTACAAAATGATCGGTCTTGATTTCGGATAAAAATGTTTCATTAATTTTCTCCAAT
>Ga0180029_1018028_pt1 | contig 9227 bp, 4 predicted proteins | sample BioBRNtimezero_FD_135936 | JGI IMG/M metagenome (GOLD analysis project Ga0180029, IMG submission 135936) | Anaerobic biogas reactor microbial communites from Seattle, Washington, USA - Biogas_R1-B RNA time zero (Metagenome Metatranscriptome) | ecosystem: Engineered > Bioreactor > Anaerobic >... | reverse complement strand
GTGAAATTATGTTTTTTTATGGTAAAATGGGAAATGTCAGATTAACATAAAGGTGTGCTCCTAATATTGAGTGTTTTTTTTGATGAAACAAATTATAGCACACCTTTTTTTGTATTTTAAGCTAAAAAGGGTCGTTTTAATAAAATGTTTTTTGTTGTAAATGAATATATTATAAACAGTTAAGAGCATCGGACAGGCTCAATTATAGAAGCAAGGGTAGGAAAGTTTAAATTTCATTTTTTTGCAATATCAAGGATGGATATGTAATTACTGATTAAAGTATTGGAAGATGCTGAAATGTATTACAGTGAGAAGAAAATTATTGCTGTCCTATTGCCCTGTATGATGCTTCTTGGATTCTGGTTGGCGTATAACCATGAGAAACTGGCAAAACCGCCGCTATTATCAGACGATTTGTTCGAGAAAAATCATGTTGCCAAAATACACATAGAAACCAAAGAAGACGACTGGAAACAGCTTGTGAACAGTGCAGACGAAAATATGTACATTCGAGCAAGTTTCAGGTTCGATGATGAGCTTTATCAAAATGTAGCCATACGCCCTAAGGGTTTTTCGTCTTTAATGTCAGCAGGAACCAGCGGCAGACTGCCTATTAAGGTTGATTTTAATTTTTTTAACATAGCCCAGACTTTTCGCGGCATCAAAAAATTAAATCTGAATAATGGATTCATGGATCCATCATTTATCAGAGACATCATAGGCTATGAGTTATTTAAAGAGATGGATTTACCCACACCGCGTGCCGTTTTTGCAGATGTCTGGGTTAATAAAACACACCTGGGATTATATACTGTTGTCGAACAGATAGATAAAACCTTTCTTCGCAGAAACTTCAAAAATCCCAATGGCAATCTTTATAAGCCCGAGCCTACGTCGGGAGGTTTAAACTGGACGAAAGAGGACGTCGAAAAGCAGCAGGCTGGTATGCCTCAGACTGCTGATAATACAACAAAGAATAATCTTGATATCAAAGTTGGCGGTACGACGCTGAGGAACTTAATACGTACCTTGCAAAGAGAAGGATTTCAAGTAAATGATTTACTATCCGATGATTCCATAACATCGTCACAAACTGCGCCGTTAATGGGCGGTTTCGGCGGGATGATGGGCGGCTGGCAGATGCCGCAGGGCCAGGAAGGACAGCTTCCCGGTGGTTTTAACTGGATGGGAGGGTTCCCGGCAGAACCGAATGTACCGGATGCACAAGGACAGACAGCACAATTCCCCGGAGCTTTCGGCGGGATGATGGGCGGCTTTCCTCAGGGATTTCCCGGAGAAGTACCCGGTGACGGTATGCCCGGTGGAATGATGGGGATGAATTTCGGAATGCCTGGCGGATTGTTAGAACAAATGGCGCTTAAAACAAACGAGAATGATTCGGATTACAGCGCATTGTTTCATTTTCTTGATATTTTAAATAAATCTACTGATGATATGTTTGCATCCCGGATAGAACAAGTTCTGGATGTGGATTTATTTCTCAGATTTCTCGCCGTCTCATCTCTAATAGTTCATCTTGATAATTATAACGGCGCTGTATCACACAATTATTACCTTTATGAAGCCGATGGCAAAATGACGGTTATTCCATGGGATCTTAATATGGCTTTCGGGACACTGGTTACAGGATATAATGGAAATGTTGCAGATTTCCCGATTGACGAACCCATGCCGCCCGGGATCGCAGCAGATAGACCTCTGGTAACACGGATTTTGGCACATCAACCATACATGGACAAATATCATCAATATCTAAGACAATTATTAAAAGGTGGTTTTGCCGAAGGTGTAATTGAAAAACGTATAGATGAACTTGTTAAAATAATAAGACCCTATGTTGAAGCAGATACTCTTAAATTCTACTCCAATCAGGAGTTTGAAACTGGTATTGAGGGAACTCAGGCAGCAACTGCAACTGCGTCAGCAGGAATGGGCGGTTTCGGTATAGGCGGTTTTAATATGGGTGGATTTGGCGCTGGCAACTTTGGTATGGGCGGAATTGGCGGAGGCGGGCTGGGTGGTATGGGAGGCTTTGGAATGAGCGCCCCGCCGCTTAAACCATTTATTAAAGAACGAAGACAATCTGTCATAGACCAGTTGGATGGGAAAAAACCAAGTCGTAACCAAAATACACAGAATCAAGGTATGTTTAATATGTTTGGAGGAGGCATGGGATGGCCCTTTTAACCTCCGAACATTCTACGCATAAAAAAACATCTGAACAGGACGAGAAGTGGGAACGGTTTGAACGTAAGTTCTTCGTCTGCCCGGAAAGAGTCGCTTTCGCACGAAGCATGATGACTCATCTATGCCTGCCGGATGGTAAGTACCCGCATGGAAAAATCAACAGCCTTTATTTTGACACGCCTGATTTGGATCATTTTCAAAAATCAGATGACGGAAACTACGAAAGATATAAAGTTCGCATCAGGTGGTACGACAATGCGGCCTGCCAAGATGGAGATGTTCCTGTCTATCTGGAATTAAAGGCAAAAAGAGGTTTTGCAAGCAGAAAAAACCGCAGGAAATTTCTCGTGCCCGCCGAGCGGCTAAGAAAACTTCAGAACGGCAATACAATCATAAACAGGAATGTAATAATACAGACGCTGGCGGAATTCGGTTATTTTTCCGATGAAGCCCTGATGCCTGTTATCATGATTTCTTATGAGCGATTGCGTTTCATGGAAATTCTGACAGGTACAAGAATGTCTTTGGACTGGAGAATTAACTCCAGTTTAACAAGCCATGGGTATGGTTACGGCCAGCCCGGATTGACTCTCGATGGTGCAGTCATCGAAATCAAGGGACCTACGATGGAAATACCTTTGTCGATTCGACCTATCGGCAGCACAGGTATAGACTGGACAAGATTTTCAAAATACGCTTCTTGTCTTGAAGCACAAATGGACAAACCAGGTTCAGCAGGGCTTACATCGCCCTCAGGTCGGATAGAACCGTTCTAAACAGGAGAGTAATAAATATGAATACGTTGAAAGATGCTCTTTTCATGTCACTGCAGGCAGATAAATTTACACCAGCCGAGATGATAGTTGCAATTGGTCTTTCTTTAATTGCATCTATAGCGGTTTATGTTACGTACCAGGTGTTTTACAAATCCCGCAATATCGGTGCAGGAGTTGACAGATGCTTTCTCATAATAGGACCGGCAATAACTGCACTGTTCCTCGGAATTCAAAGCTCTATCCCGCTTTCTCTCGGATTACTGGGTGCGTTGTCATTCGTCCGATTCAGAACTCCCATTAAAGACCCTGCTGAGATCGGCTATCTGATGCTGCTGATTGCGACATCCATCGGGGCTGCAACAAAAACATATCTTATTACAGTAATCGTATTTATTTTTGTTTTTATAGTCTTGAGCATTCAATGGCTGATACGAAATAAATTCTCTTTTGCTGACAGGACAAATCTCATCATTTCCGTCGATAAATCCGTCTTTCAGGATATGGAATCGAAACTAACTAAATTTTTGCAGAGCCGTCTTAATAACCTTACTTTAAAAACAGTCTCAAGCCTGGATAATCGGATTTCGATGCATTACCAATATCAAAAAACATCTGCATCGGACAGAGTGAAACTGACTACTGAACTTAGCCGATTTGCCGAGCCGGGCAATATCGAATTTTTTGTTGGATAATATTGCATTAATAAGGATAGCACTCAAAATGTGTTACTATATTCATGGGCGTACCGTGCAAATATTCATCTGCACCTAAATCTTTGTTCATTAACAAGTTAATATTCAGGAATTTGGCCTGAAGCTTGCTGATATTTGTCGAATTTGCTTACGCAGACTTCTCTAAAACATCGTAAATTGATAATATGGATGTAACGATTCTTTTGATCCACAGACAGATTGTGTGTCTCATTCCAAAGCTGAAGCCCCCCTGCTGTTCTTATGCAGCCAACCTATGATAAGACTTCAACAGTCCACCCAAACGCTCCATGCAAACAATCTCAGGTGCAATTTGTGGCCGCCCTACTTTACCCCGATGCTTGCTGCCATCATACTTTTGAGCAATGAGCTTGTTATACCATCGCATCACTGTATCGGGCGTAAATAGCACTGTACATTGTTCCAACATTGTGCGACTTCGTCGCTTAGCTTGGGCGGCAACCCGTATCCGTTGATGATGGGTCAACAAAATCCGTTTGTCCTGCTTTTCCTGTTGTTCAATCAAGACCTCTACTTGTGTTTTGAGGTATTCAATCGCCTTGTAGAGTTCCTTATCAATGCAATAGGCAATATACGTGGCTATCGTGATCCATCGTCTCTGTTTCATAGTCTCCAGAGTCTATCAAATCTCCGAAACACCTGCAATTATGTTCGTCCGATGACTTTTTAACTATATGTTTTCAAAGAGCTTATGAAATTGTAGCTTTTGTACACCAAGGGAAAAACTGACGCAGCAGGTGCGCTCGTATCTGCGGAGTACACAACGCCAACCTCAAATTGTCAAAAATTTCTTTAGGCATAAGGATGTTCAGTAGGCTGCCCGATCAATGTTCAATAAATCATGCTCTCCGTAGTAAAACTGTATGCCCGCACACAAGGCGATCTGGAAGAACAAGCCGCCTCGTAAGTCGTCTGGACCTGAACCCCGGTCAGAAGGCAGTGCAGGATTATTCTCCTGCAGCACCCCATTGTTCGGCCAGTACACTGAAGTCACTGAGATTGACGCGTCCATCCCCTTCGGGCGGCGGCATCCAGTCATAACAGGGATCATCGGTCAGCCAGGCCACAGCAAAAGCTGCCACATCGGCCAGGTTGACAATGCCGTCCATGGTCAGATCCGAATCGTCATACAGCACCCATTGCCAGGCGATCGTCTCCAGTGGAGCCGGAAGATCATCGTAGTCTATACGCACGGTAAAGGTCCCGATGGACTCTGCCTCGCCGCCGGAGGGGATATAGCAGAATTTCAGGTCGTGTGCCGTCAAGGTCAGGTTGGCCGGAACCGATTGCGGAATCAGCCTGGCATTGCGAACAGGGACCGAGCAGCGGTTCCGGACTATTGCGGCGTAACTGTATTCAAAAACTGTTTTCGAGAGGCGCCGCTGTTCACGTAATTCGCAACGGGTGACGTCAAGTTGGACGCAGTGCGGAATCGACACGGAAAAACCGCCCAGCATGACAGAATCGGCAAACTGCCCGGAGACATCGGCAACTTGTCCTTGTGCAAGGGAGATGCTGTAGAGGCCGTTAGCGCCGGCTTCCCACAGACCGGCCGGCGGGAAAATGTGATACAGAACATCCATTTGACCGCCCTGCTGTGCAACCGTCTGAAGGAATTGAACGGTCAGCGGCTGACCCTGGGGGTCCATGACGGTAATATCGCTGTCATCGAACGTCGTTTCATCCATGCCGATTTCGTCCTGATACGAAATCGTCAATTCCAACGGGAGGTACGAGACGGCCGAAAGGTTGGCCACCTCGATGGCTGAGACGGTCGGCGGCAGGTCCGGTATCTCGAAGATCAGCGTGTAAAATGCGGCCGCATCGTGATCGAAAATATGCAGGAAATTCTCGGCATACGACGGCTGGTCTTCGGGATAATTCATCTTGTAGGTTGTCCATGCGTTTTCAACCGGTAGAATTCTCCCATCGGAGCGAATGACCTGCTTGAGTGTATAATACGGCCAGCCGATGTTGGGCACTCTGACATAGAACAGCCCGTCAAGGGAATGAGGCAACGAGAGGATGACCTGTCCCGATTCCAACTGTCCTGTCAGCCAGGCTTCGTCGCCGATCAGCGACGTGACCGGCTCGACCGTTCCATCGCTCAGATGCAGGGTATCGGGCAGCTCATTGACGTCTGGAATATCGTTAGTCAAAAAGTCCAATACAGTATCGTCAGCATCGCGGCAGGCCCGGACGGCGGCGAGGGTCTCGTGCGTAGCTATCGACTGAATCAGCGACAGACGCGGGTTGCCGAGGGTGTCAGTATGGGCAAATTGTGCATCGTAATCGAGGAAACTTCCCTGCAGCGAGCTTCGCATCCGCCAAATCGCCGTTTTGGTTTGGGCGGGGTCGATGTGACCAAGGGCCGCCTGCAGTGTGGCAAGAGCCGGCTGGTCATCCACCTGAACATCCAGCAGCACGAAATCAAGCAATATCTGCTTGTCCTCTTCCTGACGAATGATCGTCGGTTGTGCCGAAAGAACCGACATATTATAAGCGCTGCCGGCGCCAGTGTTGGTGACCATCAGGCCGAGAATAAACGGCACGGACGGCTCGACAACATCGCCGGTGAAGGGGTCGTCACCATAGACGTCACGCTGAAAGAAATACTTCAGATGCAGATTGGCATCCGGCTTGACGGTAATTGTATCGGGGATTATCGGGATGGTCACAGCACGGCCGTTGATGGTGTAATGAATTGAACCGCCGACGAAATAATAGGCCTGCACCCGGGGGGCAGCATCAACCGTCGGCACAATCAGCCACTGTGATTCAAACTGCTGACCGGGATCCAAACGACCGCCGCCGTTCACATCTGAAATACCGGTAACATTGGGCGGATAGATGCCGAAGAGCATCGTTGCCTCATTACCATCGATATCTGTGGCGAAGATTTCTACGCGCAAATTCTCCATTGCATCAACCGCGCTGAGGTTCTGCATCTGAAGAAGGGCTGTAAAGCCCGTGCGGGTCATCACCGCCGATTGCTCAATGCGGAGCTGCACTTTGGCACAGACGCCTTTCGCCTCCGGTTCAACCGCAGCAATGAACAGTTTATAGGCGTCATCAAGACCGCCGAACAGTGTCGTAAAACCTTCTGCTTCATTGGCCAAGATTGCTTGATTGGCCTCTTCAAATTGCGCCAGTAGACTATCGGCGGCAACAAAGTCAGGGCTGTCGCCCGGCTGCAAGTCCGTCGTGCGGAATTTGCCCTGCTGCCAGTAATCCAGTGTACGATTCCATCTGAGACAGACGGCCTGAGCGTCTTCGGGCACGAGCTGACCGGGAAGTTCCATCGTCGTCAGTACATCCATTTCGGCCTGAGTAACAACTCTTCCGCCGTCCGAGGTTTCATCAATTGCGGCGGCATAGGTATCCAGCCATGCCGAAAGCAGGTGTTCCTGTCCGGCAGGTGCGCTGAACCAGATCGGGTCGCCGAAAATGACGTTGAGGGCATCCAGAACCGACTTGAGACGTTCGGCCTGTTCGATCAGCCGCTGTAAAGCCATGGAAGAGGTGGGTAATTCGGCAGGCAACTGCATGCCTGTAAGAGCGGACAGTTCACCGGCCGCGGCAGCATAGGCGACCGAATCGCCTTGGGCACAGGCATCCAGCAGCGAATTAATGCACATGACAATGTTATAGCCGGTATCCAGGCCGCTCAATTCCGCCACACAGCCTGCGACAACGCTGATAATGCTTCCCCAGCAGCTAAGCAGGCAATTTTCTGAACCGAAATCGTCGCCAAGGCAATTGCGGATGCAGTCAAATGAACTTTTGACGATACCGACAGGACAACTGGTCGGCAGAAAACTCCAAGCGCATTCCAGCGCAGCATCCATCAAAGCCTGGGGGCACGGATCACAGCTTCCGCCGCCGCTGCCGCCAACCTCAATATTGGGAGGGGTAATAATAGGGACCTTGGGTGAGTCGCCTGGGGTGCGCGGAGGCTTTGTCCCGCCGTTTGTGGTCCGCGGGATAATGACGCCCCCTCCGCCGCCGCCACCGCCTATCGGAACACTCGGCCCAGTCTCCGGCGGCCACTGATCATCGGGAACATAATCGTCTTCGTAATTGTGGCCGGGATCATAGTCATCATCATCATCGCCTCCGCTGATCCCGCGAATAATGTTGTAAAGATCGCAGGTCCAGTTAGCCAGCGTAACCGGCACTTTTTTCCATTTGCCGTCTTTGCCGCAAACCAAAGTGTAATAGCCCCCTCCTTTGACAGGATCGCAATCGCCCAAAAACGGACTGAGAATGTCATCCCCGGCGGGTGAACCGGACATAGCCTTCACCGCAAGCGGCAGTATACTGGTATCCGTAATGATAGCCGGTATAACGACTGTCTGGCCGGGACCGATCTGTCCATTATAGTCGGTCAGCAGTTCGACGTGGTATCGCGGGTGATTGTCGAAGGCCAAATAAAACTCCTCGGCGGCAACCAGACCATGGTTGGTAATTGTGAAATCCACCTGCATCTGCCCATCGACCATTTGGGACAAATCAACATTGGCTGGTTCGATGACAACGACCGGAGCGGGGACGCTGGTTTCAAAGACCGTCTCCAACGTAACCGTATAGACATCCTGAATCTCGGTGGGCGTGACCGTCCAGATATATTTGACCAGTTCACGCGGCATAAACGCGGTAATTTTGCCTGTCACGCCCGGCTCAACATAGAGCGTCGCTCGGTAGGCGCTGTGTTCAAATGCTTGAACGTCGAGAATATAGTAGCCTTCGGGCACATTGTCGAGTAAAAGCCGCCCATTGAGAATTGGTTCGTTTACAAACAGCGACTCATTCGTAAAAGCGTTTCGGAGCACAAAAATTGCATTCTCGACCAGCGGTGAGCCTTCGGCGTAATATGTAAACTCATCCACGGCGGTTATCTCAAGCGAGCCGAACTGATCGCTGACACACTGGAAGACAAAAGGAACGGCACAACTCGTATTGGTTCCGAAGACATAGATCGAGCCCTGATACGGCCCCAGCGGCAGCGCGGCATCAGGTGAGAGGGTCAGGGTGACCACCTTGGATTCCTGCGGTTCAATGACGCCGATAACTTCAGAGGTATTCAGTGTCAGCCACGGCGCAGCGGGAATCATGACGCTTAATTGAGGAGTCACTTTCCCGCCTTTGTTAAAGACCTCAAAGGATACCGTTCGCGTCTGTCCGCGAACCATACCCACGTCGAGTTTGGCCGGATTAACCACAAGTTCAGGCGTCAGCGGGATTATTTGTGAGATGTAGGTAATCGTTGCCGTAGCACCTTCGGCACTTGTAAATTGTACCGGAATCGGCGATTGGAGGGTTGATGCGTCCACCGCTCGAATTCGAAGCGTTACGGACAGAGTTGCATCGCCGGGAAGGACCTCCAGCGGATCAAATTCAATTTCTATACTGTCAGCGCCGCCGATTTTAGAAGCCTGGATAGTCGTTAGAGCGGTATTTCCGGGGTTGGACAGATTAACGGCAGCTTCGTACCACTGACCTTCCAGCAAGC
>Ga0180029_1154685_pt1 | contig 9259 bp, 5 predicted proteins | sample BioBRNtimezero_FD_135936 | JGI IMG/M metagenome (GOLD analysis project Ga0180029, IMG submission 135936) | Anaerobic biogas reactor microbial communites from Seattle, Washington, USA - Biogas_R1-B RNA time zero (Metagenome Metatranscriptome) | ecosystem: Engineered > Bioreactor > Anaerobic >... | reverse complement strand
CAATATTTTTTCATTGCGGAGGACTGGATTTGTACCCCCATCCACCAGTAAAGCCATGTTTACGTTACAGGATAGGTTGAACACATTATGTGGGGTATACCCATTAAAAAGCCGGAAGCGGCTATTTTGATTGATTAAAATATTATGCTTCATTTTTCTATATAGGAATTCCTTTATCTCTTAATCCCGGTATGATTAATGCAATTTTTAATTTGACTATTTTTAAAAATTCCAAAAAATATGGAATTTTAAAAAGTGAGCAAAGCAACATATAAATTAAAATTCCGAATGAAATCTGACACCCTATAGTAACGATAAAATTCATTGAATGTATCAGTGAAAAAAAGGAAATAACGATTCCCATCAATGTTGCCATAATTAAACTCGGAAGAAGATCTCTGATCTGCTCAAACATTGTATAACTCATTATTTTTCCTGTGTAATAAGAATTTAATAAATACTCTATAATAGCAGATACGATCTGACCGTATATGATATAGATAATCCCGAATCGAAAAGTAATTAAAATAGCTAAAGCGATACATGCTTTTTTAATAATGGAAAGCCTAAAATAAAGATCCGAACGCCCTTTTGCTAATAAAACGCTTCGATTAATTCCTTGTAATGGTTCAATAAGGCCTGCCAGACAAAGCAATTTTAAATATGGAATGCAAGGTTCCCATTTGCTTGTAAAAAATACTAGAACCAGCGGCTTTGATACAACGAATAAACCCACCATTATGGGGAAACAAACTGTAACTATTAGTGACAATGCCTTTCTCACAGCACTTTTAAATAGATATTTATCATCCTTACTCACCAACACAGAAAATACGGGAAATGTCACAGAGTTTACAGTGCTGGTAATAAGAGATACCGGGAGTTCTTGAAGCTTAACAGCACGAGAATAATAACCAAGAGTAGCAGCTGAGAATATTTTACCAATTACGATTGAATGCAGATTAACAAAAATGCTATTTAACAAACCAGATAAAAGTATTCTTGAACCGAAAGAGAACATTTTTTTTAATGAATAAAAGCTAAATTTCAATGAAGGTCGCCATTTATTTAATAGCCATAATAGAGATGTTGAGAATAAATTTATAGATATTGCTTGAGCTACCAAACTCCAGACCCCAAATCCAGTTAATGCCATAGTTATTCCAATTATGCCTGATATTATACCTGATATTACACTAACTTTCATTTGTGTTTTGAAATCAATTAATTTATTTAACATTGCTGATTGTATTGTTCCAAAGGAATTGATAATTAATGTGATCGACATAACACGTGTTACAGGCAGTAAAACTGGTTTTCCGTAAAACCGAGAGACATAAGGTGCCATCATAAACATAAAAGCAGCAGCTATAAATCCAATAAAAATGTTAAAATAAAAGATTGAACATTCATCAATATATGAAGCATTTTTATTTTGTATCAAGGCAGCGCCAAATCCACTATCAATGAGCGATTGCCCAAAAGATATCAATATCCAAATCATTGCTAAAATACCGAACTCTGACGGCGTAAGGATTCTTGCTAAAATTACAGAAATTAGAAATTGTACACTTTGATAGCCAAATTTTTGTAAAAAGCTCCAACCCATTGCATTTATTGTTTTTGTCTTTATATTTTCCATTTGAAATGAACCGTTATACTTTTTATATTTCCTTTATCACTTAGTTATGATTTCGTTCATATTTAATTTTTATAAAGAGAAATTATCCCACAATTAATCATTTGTTTAATTTAACATTTTGTCCAACGCAAAGATCCCCACGCTTTTTAATCATACTCCATTCCCTCTCCCGTTCTCCTAAGTTCATATCTGGAGACCTGTACTCAATGAATTTTAAATCTTTTAAAAAGTAAAAAGTATCTTAATTCAATGGCCATTTTTTCAGGTAGTTCAGTTGGAAGAAAAGGTATTTATTTGAAGGCATATCATACCAACAAGCAATTCGTGTGGCGGATAAAGAGTCCTCCATTGTTAACTATATTCTCTCTACTTTGAAATTAATTCCGGCTAACAACATTGTAACTATATCATTCTATTTTGAAATAAGTATTTACAATATTCTTATTATAGATGACTTTTATTTATTATTTCTATTCATCTTTGTTATTAAGAGTGGAAGTATACAACTGCATATGTCGTAACGCAAATGCATTTAGACTGAATTTTTCAATAACAAATTTCCTACCTTCAATACCCATATTTCTTCTAATTGTGCAATTTGTTAATAATAAATATATTTTGTTAGCTAATGATAACAAATCTCCTTTTTTAACTAAAAATCCGGTCTTTTTATCAGAAATTGCTTCGGATGTCCCACCAATAATATAAGATACAACAGGAACTTCCATAGATTGAGCTTCAAGCAATATTCTACCTAAACCTTCTTGGTGATATGTTGGAAAAGCAACAACAGAAGATCTTGAATACCATTCTTTCATTTGATATTTGTCCAATGAATCTAAAAATAAAACATCTTCATTTAAATTATTATCCTTAACGTATTTTATAAGAAATTGCATATATTCAACAGAATCAATACGCCCTGCGATCACTAATTTATTTTTTAACCCTGCATTCTTTAATTTTATTTGCACATCAATTAAGTCCTTTTGTCCTTTCACTTCTGTTATTCTCGATGGTAAAAAAACAATTGGGAGAGTATTTTTATTATCATCATTTGGTAATTTATATAAAGGTTTATAGAAATCAGTATCAATTCCATCAGACAGATTTGTATACCTCTTAGTTATCCGTTTCGGGACATTTATTGAGGATACACCAGAGACGGTTTTAATGTATTTTATTTGTTCTCTAATTGGAATATCATTAAATGCACTATTATTATAATGATGGACATAAATAGTAGGTATTTTTCTTTTTTCGGTTTCTTTCAGTAGTAACAAACTATCTGAAGTTCCTATATTATGGAAAACGACCAATTTTATTTTGTATTTTGCAAATAAATTATCAAGAATTTCAGTGAATCTTTCAATTTTAATTGTTTCTTTTTTAAGGTACAAATCTGGGATTATTTTACATGTGATTTTCTTATAAACTACTGGATTATAAACAATGTAGTTGATAATTATTTTTTTTACTTTATTAAATAATTCTTTTATGAAAATGTACTTACTTATTTTACTCATTTTTTTTGATTTAACAATTGTGGGCAATGTTAATTCAATAAGTGTACCCTTACCAATTTCCATTTTTTTTTCGCTAATTTTTCCATTATCACTTTTAACAATATTAATACGAATTATTGTCATACTGTATAGTTTTAGTAATGATTTATCTAAATCATCAATATATAGTTCGGTACCACCTCCGGTTTTGTAAGCTAATGAAAATCGTAAAACAGTTAAATTATCTTCTATTGATTCACTCATATTTCGTAAATATCCTTTTTCATTGATATTGAATTTACTATACTATCATCCCACAGGTTTTCTCAAATAAATTTTACAAGGAAGTTGACCATATGACATGTGATTATTTTTTTTATCAAATCTTAACAAAAGTATCAAATGCAACCAAGCATAAATTTGCTATTTTCAAGCAGACTGTGGAAACAATTCCTGTTTATAACCTCAGCGCACTTCAAGAATTCATCAATAATTCGCATTGGCAAATTTATTCCAAATCGTAGAATATAAGCTCCTGTACTGCCTTTCGGGTCCATAGGGCAAAGGGCAGTTTCATTTGCTCCTGGCATTTATTAACAATAAGCTTGTGTGTTTTCTTTTCTTGCGCAGTACCAAGAATTCATTTGAGATCTACCTGCTTTTACTATTATGATCGCAGATTTATAATCTCAAGTTGCATTTCTGTAGTGAGCTTTCTGAGACCTTGGTTTTCCATGAATTACAAATACATTTTACACATACCCTCTTGGGGGCTTATTTAATTGCCGAGATAATTATTTTCCATTTTGTAACTACTCAGGTATTATACATATGAAACAGAAGAATTAACGCAGAGCCCGCAAAGAACGCAAAGTTCAGAAAAATGATAAGTTTTTGAAAAAAGAGATCTGTTCTTCAGCATTTCCTGTTTTTTTCTTCTCATACCAATTCTGTTTTCCAGCACAACATTTAGTATCCGGACCCTAAAAAACACAAAATATTGACATGTGAAACTAGACAAGACCCCTTCCACGATATTAGTTTATCTTCATGCCTATTAATATGTCTGAAGAAGAAATCGGTGCAATATATGACCAGGGAAAAGCTGCTGTTGTTTCTTTGATCTCCACTCTTATAGACAAGATTAATTCTCTTGAAGAGGAGGTTAACCGTCTTAAAGGGATTATAAATAAAAACAGCCATAACAGCAGCAAGCTACCTTCTACTGATATCGGACGTATACCGAAAAGTTTGCGCCACAAAGGAAAACACAAAAATGGAGGTCAGAAAGGACATCCCGGACACACATTGCAAAGAGTAGAAAAACCTGATCATACGTTTATTTATGCACTTAAAGGCTTTTGTGAATGCGGCCGGGACCTTGACAATGGGACCTTTCTGAATCCTCCAAAACTGGAGTTTACCGAACATTGCGCAGAGATTAGAAAGTGCCAGTGTGGAAGAATCCATGCTGCAGCTTTTCCCCAAGGCATCGAATCCCCGGTTCAATATGGACAAAGAGTTCGTGCGTATATGGTTTATTTCAACGTTTTTCAACTGCTTCCGCAGAGCAGATGCATTGAAATAATGCAGAATCTCTTTGGGATTCATCTTAATGAAGGCACACTCAATAACACTCTGCAAATTGCGTATCGCAATCTGGAAAAAACTGAAAACGCGATCAAAGAATCTCTTCACCAAAGTCCCGTATTGAATCTGGACGAGACTGGCATGTATGTCAACGGCAAACGAATCTGGGAACACAGCGCCAGTAACGCTTCTTTTACCTATTATTTCTGCCATGAAAAAAGAGGTGGCGATGCTATTAAAGCTGGTGGATTGCTCTTGCGATATTTTGGAAGAATAGTTCATGATTTCTGGAGATCTTACTTTGATTTCGATTGTCTTCATGCTTTGTGTAATGCCCATCATCTTCTTGAACTTGTCTTTATTAAAGAGCAGTACAAGCAAAATTGGGCTGCAGATATGATCTTGCTTCTCTGTAGAATCAAAAAGACCGTTGATGCGGCTAAAATAAAAAATCGCGATGGACTTACACCGGGTACGTTGCGAAAATACGAAGAAAGTTTTGCCCGACTGATTGCTTGCGGTTACAAGGAAAATCCGGTAAAGAAACCAAAATACACCAAGACTGTAAAACGCGGAAGAAAAGCTCAGCACCCGGCAAGAAATCTTCTTGATCGTTTTGATAACCATAAAAATGAAGTATTGGCATTTATGTATGATTTTGATGTCCCTTTTGATAACAATCTTGCGGAACGCGATTTGAGAATGACCAAAGTAAAACAAAAAATATCCGGGTGCTTTCGAAGCATTGCGGGAGCTCAAACTTTCTGCAGAATTCGAGGATTTGTTTCTACTGTTCGTAAGCAAGGTCAAAACCCTTTGGATTATTTGATCAAATGTTTTAAATCGGATGGAAACGATATCCTTTTGCCTGATACAACCTGAATTTATCTTTAATCCTGCGATCCTGTGTCTCTACTTCTGCAGCTTAACCGTTTTTTATCTCCGGGTAAAAACTATATACCTTTTTATGAAGCTTTTGCCTCTAAAGGACCTGAGTAGTTACTCCATTTTTTTAATAAATTAATATATTCTCCTTGACATTTTGATTAATTTCAAAACTGATTCTTTTACTTCTCTTTAGTTAATATTTTTTTAATATGTATTAGTATCATTTTTATATCAAGAAGTAAAACATTAATTAAAAACAAAGGATAAATATGAGAAAATATTTTAATTATAAAAACGAATGACTTAGGAACATTTTTTTTCTCATTTGGATACCCTCCATTACCATTTAAACCATGCCAAATCCCTAGAATAGAATCATATCTGTATTTTTGTGGACAATTTTTTAAGTGTGATGAACATATAGCAATTCCCCTGAGAATATTTTTAAATCTTTTAATTAGATTTTTAGAGTGAGATTTAACAAGTAGTAGATAATTTCTTTCGAATAAATAGTAAAACATACCTTTTTTGGGAACTTCTTTTTTATTTGGTAGTAATTTTCTCTTATGGTAAACAACAGCATTTGTACAAACAATATTTAAATATCCTTTTTCTATTGCTCTTAAACAAATATCTACATCTTCCCAGTATGCAAAAAACTCACTATTCAACAAACCTATATCTCTTAACACCTGGACTCTTATTAATAATGCAGTACCCCAAAGAATTACATTTTCACCACTTGTGTAATCATATTCAAACTCTTCATTCTTTTTTGGATAATTTAACAAAAATCTTTTTCTATCAATGAAACAGCCGCCATATTGTATCTTTTCTTTCTGGTCATTATATCGAATTACTGGACTTATCATACCAATTTTTGGCGATGACTTTGCATTCTCTACCAGTAAATTTAATGTGTCTTGTAACACAATAGTATCGTTATTTAATAACCATACAAAATCAGCTCCATTACAAATGGAGTATTCAATTCCTTGATTATTACCTTCACAAAACCCTAAATTTTGTTTATTCTCAATTACATGTATCTCAGGATACATTATCTTAAGAACATTAGCGGAATTATCATTTGATCCATTTTCGATCAATACAATTTTAAAATTTTTATATTTCGATTGTTGTAATGAATCAATGCATGCAATAGTATCTTCTAATCCGTTCCAGTTAAGAATGATTATAAATATTTTTTCATTATTATACTGATTCAAAAAACAGCCCCTTTGGTTTTAAGTTATTAAAACCATCTGTAAACAATCATTTCCTCATTCACATTATAAACCATCGTTTTCTTTATTCTGTATTACCAGTAATAGTGTTTTCTTCTATGTACTTTAAGAATCTCTTCATTTTTAAATATCTAATATATTCCCAAATTGGAAACCATGGTGTTATCATTTTATGAACGATTGATCGCCAAACGAATTCTTTAATTTTATCAGATATTTTTATAGAGGGATTTATCGGTTCAATCAATACTTCTGGCCACATATACTCAATACATTTTATTGGGAAATCCAATCTTCTCCCACGTCTATATCTTTCATTAACAGATAACTCTGCTCGAAATAATTGCCTGTTGTTGTAGGGACAAAATGTTTCATAAGCAATATCATATTCACTAAATGCAGCCGACACCCACCTAGCACGTAATTCAATATCAAATAGAACTAAGACATTCATTCCACTTTCTTTGCAAGCTACTTTTGCTTCATTAATCCACTTATCAAATTCAATTATTGCTAATGGATGGTTTATGCCTTTAAGCAATGCTAATCCTTTACCATTAATTTTTGATTTAGGAAGCCAAAACCAAACTTGAGAGTATTCACTAATATTGCTATTAATTACTACCGCTTCAGATCCAAATTCCTTAAGTGCAGAATAAGCAATTTCACCATGCTTTTCTCTAGGCCAAGTTGTTGTATATTTATAAAATGCTAAAAAATCTTCACTCATTTTATGTAAATTAATACTATGGTGTTCAATTCCAAGTTTTGGTAATAAACGAGCAGGTACATCAATATCCATTTTTTCTTCTGGTGTATCAGGCGTATGCGTAAAGAAATATATTTTTTCTTTAAAATCCTTAGCTGCAGCCAGGGTTTTTCTACTATCACATCCTGCAGATATACCCATTTTTATGTTATCGAATTTATTTGTAATGGATTTTATGCTATTTTTTAAAATTAATGATACTTGCTGTATACCTCTTTTAACTGTTGTTGATCCTATCGATTCTTTATTTGGCCAATATCTTTTTACTATACCGCTATGTAAATCAAGATAGTGGTTTGGTAATAAGTATTTAATACTAACGTATGGTGTCCGATCTGTTATCAACCAAAATTCATCTAAATTTAATCGAAACAATGTCTGATTCTTGTAACTTAGAACATCTTCATCAAAAGGTAAATTAAACTTTTCTGCCAATATATCTGGTTGCGTTGCACACCAAACATTTCCTTCTTTACTTTTATAATAATGTACTTGTCTAAGAGCACATGCGTCATGAAATAACCATAAATTGTTTTCTGATTTAATTATTAAAACAAATCTACCGCTCAATTTTTCTAATTCATGTGAAACTTTTGAAATTGATATATCCGTATCTAGAATTCTATTTATAATATCCGTATCAGATAAATTAGGATTAAACGGATCAATAAAATAACCTAGAAGAATTCCTTTTTTATTATTATTTTCTGAAATCGTTAATTGCAAATCTGGGTGTATTGTTAGCACATACCCATCTTCAACAAATATTTTTTTCCAACCATCATATTCAACATATTCATTTCCTAAAACAAATTGTCTTCTTCTTAAGAATTTAACTTTATCATATTCCATTTTTCTACTCCTTAAGAATTAAAAAAACATTGCCAAGCAAATTTGGTATTACTGAATGGAATAAACATTCGTCTACTATTATTAGTTCCATTTTTTCTAATCGACAATATCCCGATTTTTAAAAATCGTTTTAATGTAGCAATCTGGTAATCAACGAATCCATTGCTCTTATTTAATTTTAATGCAATTTCATTATTGGGATGTACGACACAAAAAATAAACTTTACACCTTGTTTTTTTAAATATTTCATTAATTCTGTTCTTATCTTACATGCAATTCCTTTATTTCTATAGGAAGGAACAGTGTATTCAGCTGATAAATATGCAATTTCTTTTGGAAATTTTACTTTTAGTCTCATCCAATTTATTGTCGCAAATTCTTTTTCTATCCAAACATAATATGCGATATCATTCCCTTCTTTATATACGAATAATTCTTTTCCATTTCTGATTAGATTCAAAGCTTGTTTTTGAGTGTGGAAACCATCATAAAAATTTTTATCAGACAAGATTACACTTTCTGTCGCTGCAGTAAAAAAGTACTCACCATCTATTTTGCAATTAACTTCATTAAGATCCTTTTTTAAAAAAACCAATGTCGCTTTACAAGGTATCACATTTATTCTTTTCAAAAGGAATATAACAAACTTTATCAATCCATTTTGCTTGTAAAAATTTAATGCATATTCTTTTTTGTCATTAATTAAATTTATTATTTTTTCTATCATATGAAGATGCCTAACACCTTTCCATATCAGGAATATAT
>Ga0180029_1051310_pt1 | contig 9294 bp, 8 predicted proteins | sample BioBRNtimezero_FD_135936 | JGI IMG/M metagenome (GOLD analysis project Ga0180029, IMG submission 135936) | Anaerobic biogas reactor microbial communites from Seattle, Washington, USA - Biogas_R1-B RNA time zero (Metagenome Metatranscriptome) | ecosystem: Engineered > Bioreactor > Anaerobic >... | reverse complement strand
TTAAAATTGACATAAAACATTTACATCTGTAACAGAGGAAGGCCCATGGAACAAAAGATCCAGGAACTGACCGATAAGATATACCGGGAAGGTGTTGAGAAGGGTGAACAGCGGGCTTCTAAGCTTATTGCTGAAGCTGAAGAAAAGGCTGCAGGTATTATCGCCGAGGCTAAGGCCAAAGCTGAAAAACTTCTTAATGAAACCCAGAAACAGATTGCAGAACTGAAGAAAAATACAGAAACCGAGCTGCGATTATCAGGTTTGCAGGTTATTTCATCAGTAAAACAACAGGTGCTTAATACCGTTACTGCAAAAGTAATTGAGAACAGTACATCCGGGGCACTCTCTGATCCTTCAACGATGAAGGAATTTATCGCATCGGTTCTTCAGAACTGGAAGATTTCTGACGGTGAGACTCCAAAACTTGAAGTTTTGCTGCCGGCTAACAAGCAGGAGGAATTCAAGATGTCCTTCGAAAGGGGGGCATCGGAACTGCTTAATAAGGGAATAGAGTTGCGTTTTTCAAAAAATATAAAAGCCGGTTTTAGAATTGGTCCGGTTGATGGAACATACCGGATAAGTTTAACAGATGAGGATTTTACCGAATTTTTCAAAGAATATCTTCGTCCCAGAACACGCCAATTCCTTTTTGGTGAGTAATATGTTAAGAAACTACTACTTTTTAGTTTCAGGGCTTACTGATCTGGTGCTTGGTGATGAAAAAACCGGAGCATCTTTCTCAGTATTTATGGATGAAATTTCTGAGCTCATCCACCCTTCCGATTTACAACTGCTGCAATATATCAGATTGCCATTTGATAATCTGAACCTGATAACAGTTCTTCTTGGTAAAAATCGGGAGTTTGATTTACGAGGTAATTATTCCCGTGATGATTTAGTGGATGCAATTAAAAATCCCGATGTGCTTCCTGCTTACATGCAGACATTTCTGGAGATGCAGAAAGAGAATAAACAGCTTGTTCCCGGTCTGGTGGCAGAGGATCAGCTGAGCTGGCTTTTCTATGATGAGATCGCCGAGCACAAAAATGTATTTGTCCGAAGCTGGTTTGAATTTGATAAAAATTTAAGAAATGTTATTGCCGGAATTAATTGCCGCAAGGAGCTTGCCCATATCAAGGCTCTTGCTTCTGAGCGGGAAAGTGCTCTGGCATCAGTTGTAATTGGCAATGATGAAGTTGCAGAGGCCGTTTTGCGCTCAAATGCCGCAGATTTCGGTTTGTCAGGAATTCTTCCCTGGGTTGAAAAACTTATACATCATTCTCAGGGAAGTTTACAGAATTTTGAACGGGAAATTGATCTTCTGCGGTGGGAATTTCTTAACGAGATAACGGTTTTTTCCTATTTTGGTATCGAGTCCATTTTAGTTTTTACCCTCAAGCTGCTTATAGTCGAGCGATGGAAAATGCTCGATCCACAGAAGGGTAGAGAAAGGCTTGAGATGCTTGTTGAGGAGTTGAAGGCCGGTTTTTCGATGCCGGTCGGCTTTTAATCTTTTTTTGAAATAAAATTGAGTAAAACCAGATACATGTATGGTGGAGGAAACTAATGAGCACCAAAGGTAAAGTGGTTGGCATTGTCGCGAACCTGGTCACCATTGAAGTCGATGGGCCCGTTGCTCAGAATGAGATCTGTTATATCGATCTCAGGGGTACCCGGTTGATGGCTGAGGTGATTAAAATTACTGGTAAATATGCGTATGTTCAGGTATTTGAGAGCACCCGCGGACTTTACACAGGTTGTACTGCGGAGTTTACCGGTCGAATGCTTGAAGTGACTCTTGGTCCCGGTATGCTTAGTAAAAATTATGATGGACTCCAGAATGATCTTGACAAAATGGAGGGCGTGTTCCTTAAACGTGGTGAATACACCTATCCTTTAGAAATGGATAAAAAATGGCACTTTAAACCTCTTGTAAAAGCTGGTATGGTCGTTTCTGCTGCAGACTGGCTTGGAAGTGTAAAGGAAGGCTGGATTGATCATAAAATTATGGTCCCCTTTGATTATAAGGGAAGTGGCATTATAAAATCTATTGCTGATGAGGGAGATTACACCGTCAATGACACTATTGCGGTAATCGTGGATTCTGAAGGCAACGAGAGAAATCTGTCAATGGTGATGAAATGGCCGGTAAAAATTGAAGTAAAAGGTTACAAAAATAAACCGCGTCCTTCAAAAATAATGGAAACCGGTGTCCGGACAATCGATACGATGAATCCTATTGCAGAGGGTGGTACTGGTTTTATTCCCGGACCCTTTGGTTGTGGAAAAACTGTTCTTCAGCATGCTTTGTCAAAATATGCCGAAGCCGATCTGATAATTATTGTAGCGTGCGGTGAGCGTGCCAATGAGGTTGTTGAGATTTTCACCGAGTTTCCGGAACTTGATGATCCCCGTACCGGAAGAAAACTGATCGAACGGACAATTATTATTTGTAATACATCGAATATGCCGGTTGCTGCTCGTGAGGCCAGTGTATACACTGGTATGACTATCGCAGAGTATTACCGGATGATGGGTTATAAAGTATTGCTTAATGCAGATTCGACTTCACGCTGGGCTCAGGCGCTTCGCGAAATGTCAAACCGTATGGAGGAACTGCCCGGGCCTGATGCATTTCCAATGGATCTTTCTGCAATTGTGGCAAATTTCTACTCCAGGGCTGGTTTTGTAACCCTCAATAACGGTTCGACAGGTTCGATTACCTTTATCGGAACAGTTAGTCCCGCAGGAGGTAACCTTAAAGAACCCGTTACGGAATCAACCAAAAAGGCTGCACGCTGTTTTTATGCACTCTCTCAGAACAGAGCAGACTCCAAGCGCTATCCGGCTGTTGATCCTATTGACAGCTACTCCAAATATCTGGAATATCCGGAAGTGATCGAGTACCTTGACAAAACAATAGAACCCGGCTGGGTCACGAAGGTTATGAAACTCAAGGATATGCTTCTTAGAGGTAAAGAAGCAAGAGATCAGATAAATATCCTTGGTGATGATGGTGTTCCGGTGGAGTACCATGTAATATACAATAAAGCCGAGGTTATTGATTTTGTCATTTTACAGCAGGACGCATTTGACCATATAGATGCTTCATCTCCAATTAAACGACAGCAGTACATGGCAAATCTTGTTCTGAGCATTTGTGAAAGTAATTTTGAATTTGAAGGTTTCGAGCAGGTTGGTGCGTATTTCAAACGTATCATAAATATAATGAAACAGATGAACTATCAGGAATTTATGAGTGATTCCTTCAAAAAACTGCGGGAACAGCTCGAGACTGAGCTCTCAGAAAAAAGAGCAGATGAACTTGAAACCCAGGCAGTTGTGTAGGAGGAGAGCAGATGAAAACCAAAGCATTTCAAAAAATCTATACTCACATCGAGAATGTGACAAAGGCTACCTGTACCGTTGAGGCTGAAGGGGTTTCCAATGAAGAGATGGCGTCGGTTGACGGACGTCCAGCACAGGTGGTGAAGATTACAGGTAATAAAGTTACATTGCAGATCTTTCCCGGAACGCAGGGTATCGCTACTGATGCAGAAGTCGTATTTCTAGGTAAACCTCCGACATTACGGGTTTCAAATGAGCTCAAAGGCCGTTTTTTCAATCCCTACGGTCAACCGATCGATGGAGGTCCTGAAGTCGACGGAAAAGAGGTTGAAATCGGTGGACCATCGGTAAATCCTGTTCGCCGTAAACAGCCTTCGGAACTTATTGCCACCGGTATTGCCGGAATTGACCTCAATAATACTCTTGTTACCGGGCAGAAGATTCCTTTCTTTGCAGATGCAGATCAGCCGTTTAATCAGGTTATGGCGACCGTTGCTCTGCGTGCAAAGGCGGATATTATCATTCTGGGGGGCATGGGATTGAGTAATGACGATTATCTTTATTATAAGACTCTGTTTGATAACGCCGGAGCACTCGATCGAATCGTTGCCTTTGTTAATACTACCGAGAATCCACCGGTAGAACGTCTTCTTGTACCAGATATGGCCCTTACCACTGCAGAATATTTCGCAGTCGAGCATAAGGCAAAAGTCCTTTGTCTTTTGACCGATATGACCTTGTATGCAGATGCATTGTCAATTGTGTCAAACCGTATGGATCAGATTCCATCAAAGGACAGCATGCCGGGATCTCTGTACAGTGATCTTGCCAAAATATATGAGAAAGCAGCTCAGTTTCCCGATGGTGGTTCTATTACAATTATAGCAGTTACAACGTTAAGCGGTGGTGATATTACTCATGCTATTCCCGATAATACCGGGTATATAACCGAGGGACAGCTTTACCTGAGAAGAGATACCGATATCGCGAAGGTAATTGTCGATCCATTCAGAAGTCTTTCACGATTGAAACAGCTTGTCATCGGAAAGAGAACGCGACAGGATCATCCACAGGTAATGAACGCAGCAATCCGATTGTATGCTGATGCTGCAAATGCAAAAACAAAACTGGAAAACGGCTTTGATTTGACAGAATACGACCGGCGTACCCTTCAGTTCGCCCGTGAATATTCAAAAGAACTTCTGGCTATCGATATCAACGTCGATATCGAGGTGATGCTTGATACCGGTTGGAACCTTTTCGGCAAATATTTTACAAAAGATGAAGTTGGTATCAAGCAGGAACTCATGGATAAGTACTGGGTTGGTTCAGCAGGATAATAATCATTAATTTGATTAATGTAAAGCCGGGGTAATAATGGCAATAAATTTTCAGTACAATAAAACATATCTCAATCAGCTTACTAAAGGGCTCAAGGTTCGGGAAAACGCTCTACCGACTCTTGTCGCAAAAGAATCTGCATTACGTCTTGAAGTAAAAAAGGCCAGAGAACAGGTCGACAGAATTTCCAGTGAGCTTGAGGCTATGTATGCTAAACAGTCAGAAACCCACAAGTTGTGGGAAGAGTTTCCCTCAAATCTGATGAAGGTTGAGTCTGTTGAAATTGAAGTCAAAAAAATAGCGGGGGTAAAAACTCCCGTTTTAAAGAGTGTCAAATTCGATGTATCCAGATACAGTATTTTTAATCAGACGGCATGGGTTCCATCGGGTATAGAGATACTGAAAAGTCTTTCGGAGCTTAAAATAAGCATTCAACTTGCAATGAAGAAAGTTGAAATACTCGAATATGCCCGCAAGAAAACGACTCAAAAAGTAAACCTCTACGAAAAAGTTCAGATTCCGGAATACAAGGAAGCCATACGCAAAATAAAACGGTTTCTTGAGGATGAGGAAAATCTTTCGAAATCTTCACAGAAGATACTTAAGATGAAAATGGCTCAGGCGGAGGCTGCATAATGGTTGTAAAAATGAAAAAAATGGAGCTTCTGCTTTTCTACAAGGAGCGGGAGCGTTTTCTGGATTCTCTTCGAAGTCTGGGTGTCGTGCATATCGTTGAAAATCAGGAAAAATGTGAAACTCCTGAAATTCAGTCGATGCTGTCAGCCGTAAGGCGATGTGAAAGAATCACCGGTAAATTAAATCGGATCGCAGGAGAAATCGAAACTGGTTTACCACAGAGAGCCGATGGGGATGCAGAGTCTATTCTTGAGCGATTCGAGGAGCTTGAGGCCAGAAAAGAAAAATACCAGCAGGAGATCTCGGCATATAAAAAAGATGCTCAGATTCTTGAGCCCTGGGGTAATTTTGATCCTCAATCTGTTAAAAGGCTTCTTTCAAGAGGAATCGGAATCCGGTTTTTTATCGCATCAATTAAGCAGTATGAGGCAATAAATCAAAGCGAAAACATAATTCAGGAAATTAACCGGCAGAACGGACAGGTTTATTTTATTGCAATTGAAAAAGATCAGTCTTCATCAATTGTCGCTGAAGAGGTGCGGCTTCCTGATATGTCAATTAATGATATCGAAGGACGAATAAAAGAACTCATGCATCGCATCGATGAAATTGATACAGAACTCAAACAGATGACTGCATACACCGGTCTTATTGAAAAAAAGAGACTCGAGATACTTAACAGGTATAATTATGCACGAACAAATGAGTCGATGGCTGAAGAAGTGTCGGGACGTTTGTTGCATCTGTCAGGCTGGGTTCCAGATGATAAAGTAGACAACGTGAAGGCTTTTTTTGAAACTCATCCGGTATACTTCTCATTCCGTGATCCATTACCCAATGAAGATGTGCCTGTTAAGCTTAAAAACAGTAAATTTTCAAGACTTTTTGAACCGATCACAGGAATATATTCTCTTCCGGATTATTCTGAACTTGATATTACCCCCTTCATGGCTCCATTTTTTACGATTTTTTTCGGGTTATGTCTTGGTGATGCAGGGTATGGTGGTCTGCTGTTGTTGGGGTGTCTTATTGCGGGTAAAAAACTGCCGGCGAAGATGAAGCCTGTTTTGTCACTCATGACAATTCTTTCCATATCAACAATCATAAGCGGAATTTTATTGAACAGCTTTTTTGGACAGGCCATTTTTGGTGGTCCAGGTGTTAATAATGCATTCTTTTCTTATGGTGTTAAGACCTTTTCTCCACTATCTCCAATTGATAATGGAGCCAAAGGAACAGTTTTTCCCGGTATGAGTCTGGCGATACTATTAGGATTTATACAGCTACTGTTTGGCATGGGGCTGAAGTCCTACATCGGAATACAAATCGGAGGTTTCAAGTATGGCATTCAGCCGTTGGCTTCAATGCTTATGATTCTCGGATTTGTAGTATGGGCAGCGCACGCCGATCTGCTGGGTTTGGGTTTTCCGACATTTTCAGTTGGGCCCCTTCTGATTGGGAAAGTTCTTGTCGCAATACCCTTAGCGGTAGCATATGCCTTAATGATAGTGGGATTATTGTTGTTTTTTACCTTTAATAATCTGGACAAAAAAGCGTTTTTACGACCACTTCTCGGGCTTTATGAATTGTATAATTTCGCATCGGGGCTTCTGGGAAACATACTGTCCTATTTACGTCTTTTTGCATTAGGGCTTGCCGGTGGATTACTTGGCGGTGCATTTAATCAGATTGCATTTATGTTTATAACTACTGCTGATGGTAAGATTAACTATGCATCAGCAGGCATCATCGGTACTATACTGGTGCTTATAATAGGACACGGTTTGAATCTTGGGCTTTCACTGATAGGTTCCTTTGTACATCCGTTACGACTTACTTTTGTAGAGTTTTACGGTGCAATAGGGTTCAAAGGTGGCAGTAAAGCATACAAACCGTTTGCAAAACTTGAACAATAAACATTACTCTAATACTTTTAGGAGGTAGATGATGGGTTACATTCTTGCGTTGATTGGTATGGGACTGATGGTTGGTTTGTCTGGTGCAGGATCTGCGATAGGATTAGTTATCGGAGGATCATCTGTTTTGGGAATGGTAAAGAAGAAACCGGAGGCATTTGGTTCCGGAATGTTATTATCTGCACTTCCGGCATCACAGGGACTATACGGATTTGTAGGTTTTATAATGTATCAGGGAGTTGTCAATCCGAATATAACACTGTTTCAGGGTGCAGTTGTGCTGGGAGCCGGGCTGGCTATTTCTTTAGCATGCTTTATTTCTGCAATTTACCAGGGTAAGGTAATGGCAAACGGAATTGCAGCACTTGGTCAGGGTCACAATGTATTCGGTAATACGATGATACTTGGCGCATTCCCAGAACTGTATGCAATTTTATCACTGGTAGCGGCAATTCTCATGAAGAGTTTGATTTATAATTGATTATTATTGGGGACTGACTGCTTTCTCTTTTAAAAAAAGAGAAAAGCTGTCAAACCTGAAATTGATTATCTTTCAGAACTTATCTATAATTTTTTAAAAGCAGTAATACCGTTTAAGAGTGCCATGCCAAATTTCTTCGGTTGAGGATGTCTGCTACGTAAATCTCATCTGTTTCGATAGATCTGGTAGATAATGTTATTGTCTATAGAAGAAGGCCATTTATTGAAAGTCCGTTGAAGTATGTGCTATACAAGCAATGGCAGGAGGACATCGATTTCCCGTTAAGAATTGAGGTCTACTTCAGAAGTCTGTTCTTTATACAATTTTACCGGGAAAACCGGTTCGAATGTGTTGTGGATGATAAAGATGAAAATGGACGGTGCGATCTCAATAGTGAAGAATGCGCGATAAGATCTCATTTCGATTTTGGAAGAGAGATGTATTTACAGGGGGCGAGTATGCACCGTGCAGAGCCAGAATTACGGCATGTGATGGAATTGGCCCCCGGACGGACATACTGCAGCCGGTCAGATGCTGGCTAATATCTATTTGAAAATGTCGATAAAAGCCACAAGTCGCTAACTCATTGTCATTTAAAGATTTAGCATTCTCCTCCGCTCCAACTGCGGAAATTTGGTTAAATTGGATATTGATTTTTTAATTAATTTTGTGTATATTGTTAGATCTTTCTAACTCAATTAAAGGTTTAGGTGGTAAATTTATATGAGCACACTTTCATTAACCCCTACCCTCGAAGACTATCTGGAAGCCATCTATCAGATCTCTTCATCAAATAGAGTTGCCCGTTCGATGGAGATTGCAGACCGGCTAAATGTTAAAAGGTCTTCTGTTACCGTTGCGCTTCGTTCGTTAGCTGAGAAAGGTCTGATTAATTATCAGGCCCGTTCTTATGTTACCCTTACCAATAATGGATTGAATGCTGCGCGTTGTGTTGATAGAAAGCATCACATACTTTCTGACTTCTTTGTTTCACTTCTGGGGATGAATAGTCAGGATGCAGATAGGGCTGCGTGTGGTATGGAACATGGGATGACTTCTGAAGTTTGTAGAAAGATGGCTGCACTTATGAATTTTATGAAAGAAGATAAAAAGCAGGCTGAACTATTAAATAAATCGATTTTAAAGTTTGAGCAGGAGATTGATTGTACTCACAGCTGCGATTATACTCCTACAATAGAACCTGTTCCACCAAAAGAGAATGTTTCGACTGAGTTATATGATCTGAATTCACTTAAACCCGGTGAGCGTGGGATTATAGAGAAGATTGCCGGATCTGGTACTTTGAAGAAACGGTTACGGGAGATGGGAGTAACTCATGGTCAGGAGATTCTTGTTGTTAGGGCTGCACCTCTGGATGATCCAATAGAAGTACAGATAAGAAATTATCACATGTCATTGCGACGCGAAGAGGCTGCGCTTGTAATCGTACATAAAATTTAAAAAAATTTTGCCTTCAAGTTAGAGTGTTCTAATTTGGTTTACAGGGTGATAGCTTTGAGGATTTATGAGAAAAAACGGATATAAAGAACTGTGCCTGTTTGAGTTCCAACA
>Ga0180029_1004378_pt1 | contig 9304 bp, 1 predicted proteins | sample BioBRNtimezero_FD_135936 | JGI IMG/M metagenome (GOLD analysis project Ga0180029, IMG submission 135936) | Anaerobic biogas reactor microbial communites from Seattle, Washington, USA - Biogas_R1-B RNA time zero (Metagenome Metatranscriptome) | ecosystem: Engineered > Bioreactor > Anaerobic >... | reverse complement strand
GGAAGTATTGTTGAATACAAATTTACAAATGGGGCACGTAATTGGGCAGCATATGAACTTCTTGATGGTCTGCGTTGTACTGTAAATAGCGGAGGATCTGATAATAGATTTATTTAAGTGACTAGTAATGATATTGTTTTAAATGATGTTTGTTTTGCATCATGTGAACCTTGTCAAACTGGAGGTGGAGATAGTTTGTATGTGATAATTACACAAGATAATAATTTTGGATATGCTCCGTATACAGTTAATTTTAATGCATATATTCAAGATCTACAATCAACAATTGTTTCTTGGGAGTGGAATTTTGGTGATGGTGTGTATGCGTATGATGGACCAAGTGTGAGTCATGAATTTTCTATGCCTGGAGAGTATCAGGTAACACTTATGGTTATGGATGATAAAGGTGCTACTGGATATGCAATGACATATATTACTGCAGCTCAGAATACTGGAATTCTTGAACCTGTGTTTTGGGCAGATAATTATTCTGGGTACGCTCCATTAACACTTAATTTTTCAGATTATTCAAACGGGAATATTTCTCGATGGGAATGGGATTTTGATAATGATGGAATAATTGATTCGTATGATCAATATCCTACATACACTTATCAAACTCCTGGTTATTATAGTGTTCGTCTAACTATTTATGATGATGCTACAATGCAGTCTCAAACTTTATTAAAAGAAAATTTTATTGATGTTTGGGAGCCTCAACAAATTGAAGATTATTGTTCAAAAGCTATTCCTGTTTCTATAGGAAATGTATATTTTGATTTTAATAATACGCAAGGTGCTCTCGATTTTGGTGATCCTCGTCCGTACATTTGGTATTCGTATACTGCACAAACAGATATTCGAATAGAAATAGATCTTTGTAATGTTTCTTATAGTGGTTGGAGAGAAGTATTTGATACGTATTCGAATTGTACAGGTGAGTATTTTGAGACAATTATGAATTATTGCTATTCTGGAATGAGTTCAACGGTTACTCTCATGCAAGGAGACACGCTTTATTTTATGGTTGCAACGCAAGGTGATGTTGACTATAACGGCGGTTTTGAGTTTGAAATCAAAGAAATTCCTATGCAACAAGGTGATCTATGTGCAAATCCTCTTTTAGCAATTGACGGAACACAAACAGTTTTAGCTAATAGAGGTCCGCAATGGTATAAATATGAACCTGCCGGAGTAGGTAATATTGTGATTCAACTTCAGAGTGATATTGATTTGTTTACCTATTCAAGTTGCGGTGTTGATTATGATAATTCATTTTATGGTAATGTTGTAATAATTCCAACAAATGGAGATACTGTTTTGCTTAAATTGATGAATTTACAATATTTTGGAGGAGATTCAATGGAAATGAAAATTGATTTTGTTCCTCAAGGAGAATTATATGCTGATTTTTCTGTAAATCAGAGAGTTGTTTCTACAGGTGTTATGGCTACCTTTCATAGTAATACGCTTAATGCAACTGAATGGATGTGGGATTTTAATAATGATGGCATAATTGATTCGTATAATCAATATCCTTCATATCATTATCAATCTGCGGGTATATATACAGTTAAACTTCTTGTTAGAAATCAACTTGGTGATTCAATTTCTATTGTAAAACCAGATTATGTTGTTATATATGAGGAGCAAAATCAACCTTATTGTGAAATAGCTCAGTCTACCCAAATAGGGATAAATACCTTAGAGTTTATAAATGGTGTTTCACAATGGTACCAATACACATCTGATTTTGAAGGAAAGCTTCTTGTTTCATTCTGTAATTCAGAAACCAATAATGCATTTATTAATGAAATGTATTCTGATTGTGAAAGTTCTCAATATGTGAATTATATGCAATATGCATGTGCATCACAAAATTCTGCATATGAAATACCTGTTACACCTGGTCAACATTTTTATTTTATGGTCCAAGTCTCAGATTATTATCTTTCTGGAACAAATCTACAGTTTGAGGTGCAAAAAATACTTCCTCAACCAGGTGATAGATGTGATATCCCAATTGTGTTAACTGAATCAGCTCAATTTACAATTGATTTTAATTATGACCATGGTGCGGGGGTAAAATGGTATACATACACTGCAACTGAAACAAAAGTAATTGAGCTCACCAGTTGTAATAATATTGAACCAACTGGAAATATAAGTTTTTCGCTTTATTCTGCATGTCCAACTGAGCAAATGATGAATACATATCTTGATGCAGATTATCGTGGTTGTCCAAATGGGTATGGAGAAAGGCGTATATATGAAATTCAAGCTGGTGAGACTATTTATTTTGATGTATATGGTCATGCATATGAACCGATGAATTGGGAGTTTATAATTCGTGATTATTATGATGGTGAGGCATGTGAAAAACCTTTTGTTGCTGTTGAGGGTATTAATGTTGCTCCTTCGGGACTCGAAGATGTGTTCTACTCATACACTCCAACTCAAAGTGGGGTTGTTACTGTTTCAAATTGTACATTTGCTGTTGATTCTAATAATTATTCATCGGTAATGGTTACAAATTCTGTGTGTGATGAATCTGCAGAAATAATTGGATATGCTGCTGGAAATTGTGGTGTTAATGCTTCTGAATTGCTATTTCCTGTTCAGGCAAATCAAGAATATAGAATTATTTGGTATACAGATTCAACGCAATGGTCACTTAGTCTTGATCCAACAGGTGTTATGCCAGCAGGTTCTTCGTGTGATAATCCAATTGTGATTAATCAATCGCCAATGGAGGTTCAGTCTACGGGTAATATTGTGTGGTATGAATTTACATTTCCTGAATCGGGTATGGCTACGTTAAATGCAAATATTCAATATGAGGCTTCTACGTTATTATTCGATGATTGTTCTGTACCTGTTTCTGAAAATATGGAAGGAACAGTTGATTTTGTGTATGCAACTAATGGCCTTGTATTCTGGCCAGAACAAGGTGTTAACTATAAATTATTACTTATTTTCTCTGAAGAGGCTCCGCTTTCTTCATATACAATGACCTACCAATTTGAGCCAGGGGTTCAAAAACCTGCTCATGTTACATGTTCCGAAGCTGAATTACTTACAGCACCGGGTCTTGTTACTACAAATGTTTCATTAGCTTCTTATTGGTATGAATATACTCCTACGCAAGATGTATATCTTGAAGTTTTTGATGTAAACAAACAATTTAACGATTTACATTTTGATGTAGATTTATTTGATTCTTGTTTTAATGGTATTGATAACGAAGGCATAGACCCATTTTATAATGTATATAATCCTTGTGGCGGTATGTGGTATGATAATGTATGGATTATTCCTGCTGGAAAAACAGTGTATATTCAATTTAGTTCATGGACTACTGATCAAGCAATACTTACGTGGGAATTGCGTGAAACACCTCTACAAAGTGTTGCTATTAATACTATTTCTACAGTTTATGATTATAGTCCTGCACAAATAGATGCTACTAATAATATTGTAACACTTAATGTTGTTAATTCCGCGGATTTAACTGCATTACCTATCAAATTTAATCTAGAAATTGGTAATCAAATGTTTGATCTTGCATATAATCATCCTATTTGTAATGATATGCAAATTGATTTGAGTTCGGGAAGCAAACAAGTTGAATTGAGAAATCTTGATGGTTCTGTAACTGAAATGTGGACAATCAATGTAATTCAACAAACTGCTTTGAATACAGCATCTAGTATTTTAGATGTGTTTTCTGAACAAATTCAATCAGTTACTATTAATCAAGTTCAAAAATCTGTATCTGTGCTATTAAAATGGTATGCCGAAGAGTGTTTATATGATATTCATATTCCTATTTCTGCTGGTGCAACTATACAAAATGCGGATTATCAGAACGGATATTTATGTTTTCCTGAAGGTTCTACCGGAATTTTATTACGTGTAGTTGCCGAAAATGGAAGTAATTTTACCGATTGGACAATTAATTATTCGAAAGAACCTGCGCCGCAAGGAAGTACTTGCGAAAATCCTTTGCAAGGAATTTTTGGAATAAATTCAGTTTCATTTATGAATTTTGAGGATGTTAAGATATTTGAATATCAGGCTCAAACAACGGGTATTGTATCAGTAAATACATGTTCATATCAGAATATTATACCTGTAATTGTAAATGGTAGTTGTGATAATGAACAAGATATTATTAATCCTCTACCTTGTTCTAATGGTATTGGATATGAAAATCAGATTTCGGTAGTACAAGGACAAACTATCTTGATAGGTATTGTTCGTCAAAGTACTGGTTATTCTGAGTTTGTGAATTTTGTTATTGATGAATATGAGGTTGTGTTGCCGCAAATTACTAACATTTCTTTATCAACATATCAAGAATCTGTGTTTGTTGGAGAACTTGTGTGTGTAGATGTAACTGTTACTCCATTTGAATCTTCTCCAAATGTTGCTATGTCAATTCAAGGTAATACACTTGTGTATGTTGGCGATAATTGTTTTGAAGTGTTATATCCGGGTACAAGTTATATTACCTATGCAAGTACTGATGGATCAAATATTTCTAAAACAATTGTTGTTACTTCAGAATCTGTTCCAGTTGCGCTCGAACAAATAGTTATTCCAAGTAATATTAGCTTAAATGTTGGTCAAAGTTATGGTATTGCACCTGCTTTTGTTCCTCAAAATGCCGATGATAAACAGGTTGTTTGGTGGTCTTCAAATCCTCAAGTTGCTCAAGTTGATGGTTTTGGAACTGTAACGGCTATATCCGAAGGATTTTCAAGTATTTATGCTCATAATCTGGATTCCTCAATTGTATCAAATGCATGTGAAATATCTGTTTCTCCTATTAGCGCTGAGGGTATTATTTTGAGCAAGTATTCAATATCTCTTAAAGAAGGTTCATATAGTTCAAATGTATATGCAACAGTATTACCTGCAAATGCAAGTGATAAACAAGTAGTGTGGACAAGTAATGATACGAATGTGGTGAAAATTGTTAATCAATCAACTTTACAAGCTATATCGATGGGAACTACATCAGTATATGTTTCACTTGTTTCGAATCCTTCAATTCTTGCTGAATTACTTGTAACTGTTACTGAGGGAACTCCTGATAAATCAGAGTTAATTTCTCAAACTCAGTATGCAAGTAATTTACTTCAAACTATTGCTCAACAAGGTTTAGAAGGAAATAATACCGGACAATATCCTTCTTCTACTATAAGTGCGCTTCAACAAGCAGTTAATGAAGCAACAGCTGTTATTACAAATGCATCGGCAACAAAATCGCAGGTAGAAATAGCACTTCTAAATCTTAATGATGCTATTGTAAATCTTGAAAATAGTAGAATAGATAAAATTAATATTGTTTCTGTAAATATTAATAGAGATATTCTTAATATTCTTACAAATGAAACAAAACAAATGTTTGCTTATGTACAACCAACAAATGCAACCTATACACAATTGCAATGGATTGTTCAAAATGTAGAGATAGCTACTATTAATCAATCAGGTGTAATTACTGCAAAAAAATCTGGAATTACGTATGTGTATGCATATGCCCTTGACGGTTCAAATGCATATGATAGTTGTATGGTTGTGGTAAAAACACCATTGCTTTCTCTTTCTTTACCGGAAACAGTTACTGTATTAGAACAAGAATCTACACCTTTAGCGTTAACAATTACTCCTCTCAATGCCGATGTTGTTGGATATACGTGGAGTTCTGATGATAGTACGGTAGTTATTGTGAATACACAAGGAATAATTACAGGTATTCGTGAAGGTATTGCAACGGTAACTGTACAGGAAGTTGCAAGTGGAATTTCTGCATCGGTTGTGGTAATGGTGCGTTCGCAAGCTGTTGCAGTAACATCTGTAGTTATTCAACGAGATTCAATTGTGCTATCTGTCGGTGAAATAAATACAATTTATCCTACGGTATTACCTATTGATGCTACGAATAAAAATTATACATGGAATTCATCGGCGCCGAACATTGTGTATGTGAATAATTATGGTGTTATTACTGCGTTTGATTTAGGTGTTTCATATGTTTCTGTAACAACCGAAGATGGTGACTATACTGACCAAGTGAAAGTTATTGTTATGCCGTCTGACGCACCTGTGGTTTTTGATGTTCCGCAGATTATAGTTGAGGCTAGTACTCCGGAAATCGTTATTCCTATTGCAAACATAGTGTTTGATGATAATACTGATATTTCAGATTTGATTATTAGTGTGAATTCATCTTCTGATTTTACCGTGTCGGTTGTCAATGATACCATTGTTATAATTCCAGTTAATCCTCAAAATCCAATTTCTGATGAAATTGAGGTCTTAATAACTGATTCTGATAATCAAACGGTAATTGTTTCTATACCTGTTGAGGTTTCTGCGGCACCAAATAGCGCTCCCGAATTTACTCAAGATAATTTGCTTGTGAAAATTTTTGATGGTAGTACGTTTCCTTCAATTAATTTAGCGTCTTATTTTAGTGATGATTATACGAATTCTGCAGATATGCTGTATGAAATTATTGTAACAAGTAATAATTTCCGTACTTTATTATCAGGAAGTGTATTATCTGTTTCTCGATATGATGCAAACTGGATTGGTATTGATTCTATTCAAATAGCAGCTACTGATTTAGGAGGTTTATCGGTTACGCAATATATTGTATTTGAGGTTTCTCAAGCGCCTAATAGAGCACCGATTATTTCGCCTATTGCTGAGCAGGTGTTTAATGCAACAACAAATAAATATCCTACTCTTGATTTGAAACAATTTGTTTCTGATGATTATACCTTACCGTATAATATTGATTGGACGTATTCTTCGAATGCTCGTGTAAATATTTCAATTTGGAATGGTGTAGTTACTGCAATTTCTGCTGATCCAAACTGGACAGGTTCTACATCTATAATATTTACTGCAACTGATGAGGACGGATTGAGTGCTACAGTTTCTGTGGTGTATTCTAAATCAACGCAAACAGGTACTACGTGGGTTGCGTTGCCGAAAATTTCATTTACTGCAAATCAAACAATTATTGCTCCGGGAGAGTCTGTTAGCTTTACGTCTTCAATTTCGGGAGCAACATCGTGGATATGGAATTTTGAGGGCGGTTCGCCTGCTCAAAGCAATTCTCCGAATCCAACGGTTTCGTATGCAGAGTCTGGTAAGTATAAAGTTAAACTGACAGCAATGAATGATCAAGGTATTGATTCATTAGTTCGCGAAGAATATATTGCGGTTATTGGTATTAATCCTGTGAGTGAGATTGCGTGTGTGGGGGTTCCTGTTACACTTGAAGCTACGGTAACCGCTGCTGATGGTTATACCTTTGAATGGAATACTGGTAGCACTGCCGAGTCTATAGTTGTTGAGCCAAAAGTAACTACAAGCTATTCGTTAACTGTAAAAAAAGGTTTGTTTGAATATCTTGATCAAATTACCTTAACTGTGCCTGATACTCTTGTTATGCCGGAAGATATTGAGTTATGTTATGGTGATTCATATGAAATTTCAATTGTTGGTTTTGATGAGTATAATTGGAATTCTGAAGGTTGGACTACAAACAGTTCTCGTATTGTTTCAAATGTTGGGGTAACACAATTATCCGTTCGTGACCAATATGGATGTGTTACAACTGATAGCATGAGGGTAACTGCAATAAATCCACTTCCAATTGTGAATCTTGGTGCTAATCAAGAAATTTGTTTAGGAACGTCTGCTGTTCTTGATGCAACTGGTACTGATTTAGATTATGCATGGAGTACTACTGAAACAACACCAACAATATCTGTTGAAGATGATGGAATTTATTCGGTAGTAGTTACAGATGCAAATGGTTGTTCTGAAACTGCAAGTGTTGAAGTTTCTGTATTGAGACCACATGAGGAGCAAATTGGGGTAGTTACATTCGGGAAAGAAGGACCATATGTAGTTATTGCGTGGGAGCGTACAGCAGAACAACGAACACAATCGTATAAAATTCTTCGTGAAACATCTGTTCTTAATCAATATGATACTATTGGTGAAGTGCCGTTTAATAATGAGTCCCTGTTTATAGATGATGATGCAGATTCACGAACAAAATCATATCGATATAAATTAGTTACAATAGATTCTGTTTGTGAAAATAGAGCAGAAAGTGTTCCTCATCGTTCATTACATATTCAAAATAACTTAAATACGCAGTTTAAAGCTAATTTAACTTGGACAGCATATGAAGGGTTAGATTTTAATACGTATAAAATTTATCGTGGTACTTCTCAAGATAATTTAGTAGAGATAGATGCTGTTACGAGTGAGGCTACAAGTTGGACTGATTCTGATGTGTATCAATTTGGTTGGGTGTATCGTATAGCAATGGTGTTACCCGATACTGTTGAAACTCGATATCCACTTTTAAAAGCTGAAAGTGGACCATATTCTCTCGCAATGAGTAATATTGCAGAAGCTGAAACGGCGATTGAAGATGAATTAGTAAATCAGATAGCTGTATTCCCAACTATTGCAGAATCGTTTGTTACGGTAAGTGTTGGAGATGCGATATCTACGTATCAAATACAAATTATATCAGCAAAAGGTGCTGTTGTGTATTCTTCAACGCAGCTTTCTGTGAAGGATATTCAAATAAGTGTATCTGATTTTGCTCGTGGTTCTTATACGCTGAGCGTTATTTCGAATGGTGTGAGAATAAATACTCCAATTGTTGTGAAATAATTTGATATATGGATAGTTATAAAAAAACCTCTTCATGTTATTGAAGGGGTTTTTTTGTATTTTTGATTTTTATTTAAGACTTATAAATGAGGCAACGTATTATTTTTTCTTTACTATGTATGTGGTTCGTGACTCACGTGTATGCCCAACATGAAGTTACCGGATTGTTAACTGATAGTACCTTGCAAAAAAAAATACCACTTGCATATGTGTATAATGTTTCATACGATTACCTTGCACTTGCTGATTCTCTTGGTGTTTTTTCAATACCTGCTAAACTTGGTGATACTCTTGTGATTTCTTCTATTGGTTATTATTGGAAAAAGGTGATAGTGTCTGATACTAAATCTCTTTCAATTTTTCTTGAGCCACATGTGTATGAACTTTATGAAGTTAGAAAATATGCTTCTTTGCCGTTTCATGAATTGCAACAGAAAATTCTTGCTATGCCTTTTGAAGAAGATAGTTTGAACCTAGGTCTTGTTTATGAAAAATATATTCCAATTAAGGAATATCAACCGGGTACAGTGTCATATTCTGTTGATGGTTTAATAACATCAGTTTATAATTCAGTAAATCGTCATGC
>Ga0180029_1110783_pt1 | contig 9375 bp, 7 predicted proteins | sample BioBRNtimezero_FD_135936 | JGI IMG/M metagenome (GOLD analysis project Ga0180029, IMG submission 135936) | Anaerobic biogas reactor microbial communites from Seattle, Washington, USA - Biogas_R1-B RNA time zero (Metagenome Metatranscriptome) | ecosystem: Engineered > Bioreactor > Anaerobic >... | reverse complement strand
GGTACTTCTAAGAACTGTTCGAATTACAGGTGTGGGTATTATTATTATACCGGATCGAGAGGGAACGGGTTCTTAAAACCATATAAAAATTAAAATTTAGGCCCGTTTCCCTGGTGGGGAACGGGCCTTTTTCTTTTTGTTGTGGATAATTCCTTGATTGTTGGGGTAAAAGGTCGTATTTTACGAAGCTGTTTTATTTTGCCCGGAATATAAGCAAAAGTATCGGAAATGGAGGATGTTTTGCGGAAAACTGGTGCTCAGATAGTAATTGATGCGCTGATACAGGAAGAGGTTGAGGTCGTTTTCGGATATCCGGGTGGTGTTGTCATTCCGATTTTTGATGTACTTTATGATACAAAAGAGTTGAAGTTTGTTTTGACCCGCCATGAGCAGGCAGCGGCGCATGCTGCTGATGGTTACTCGCGGGCTAGTGGTAAGGTGGGAGTTTGTCTGGTCACATCCGGACCGGGTGCAACTAATATAATGACAGGTCTTGCCACAGCATATCTTGACTCGATACCGATGGTAGCCATTACCGGCCAGGTAGCATCATCGCTGCTTGGGACCGATGCTTTTCAGGAGGCTGATATTGTTGGAATCAGTCGTCCGATTACAAAACATAACTTTCTGGTAAAATCGATTCAGGAACTTCCGGTACTGATGAAACAGGCGTTTCACATCGCCAGAACCGGCCGGCCCGGTCCGGTGCTTATCGATATCCCGGTTGACATTTCCAGAGCGGTGCTTGATGGTTATCAGTATCCGGAGACGGTTTCAATTCGCAGTTATAAACCTAATCTTCATGGACATCCACGGCAGATTCAGCGTGCTGCAGAGGCAATTGCTGCTGCTAAAAAACCGTTGCTTTTCACCGGTGGTGGAATAATTCATGCCGGTGCACACAAAGAACTCCTTGAATTTGCGCAAAAGACTAATATGCCGGTAACCACGACACTTATGGGCCTGGGTGGATTTCCGGGTGAACATCCCCTGTTTTTAGGGATGCCTGGGATGCATGGTGCCAAAGCGGCAAACTATGCTATCCAGGAGTGTGATCTGATGGTATCGATTGGTGCGCGGTTTGACGATCGTGTGACCGGTTTTGTCGCTAAATTCGCGCCAAATGCTTCGATAATCCATATGGATGTAGATCCGGCTGCGATCTCAAAAATCATCAAGGTTGACATTCCTGTTGTCGGTGATGCGAAGAACATATTGATAGAGCTTAATAAAGTTGTAAAGGAACGGGCTGCGGATTCCTGGAATGAAAAGGTGATGAAATGGAAGGGTGATCGGCTCTTTCACTATACAGATTCACAGGATGTGATAAAACCTCAGGCTGTTATTGAAGCTGTTTTCCGGGAAACTTCGGGGAATGCTATTATATGTACAGAAGTGGGTCAGCATCAGATGTGGACCGCACAATATTTCAAATTCAACCGGCCACGGCAGTTACTGACATCCGGAGGGCTGGGGACAATGGGCTTTGGAATGCCCGCGGCTATGGGTGCAGCACTATCAAACCCCGGGGTGCCGGTAGTCGATATTGCAGGTGATGGTTCTATACAAATGAATATACAGGAACTGGCCACTTTATCGATAAACAGGATTCCGGTTAAAATCTGTATCCTGAATAATTCATATCTTGGGATGGTACGCCAGTGGCAGGAGTTGTTTCATAACCGCCGTTACAGTTCCACATGTTTACGCGGTGGATATGTCTGTAAAGATTGTACTGGTACAGAATGTAAACGTAAATATATTCCTGATTTTGTGGCACTTGCTCAAAGTTACGGAGTCGCGGCATTCAGAGCGGAAAAAGTTGCTGATGTACAGCAGGTGATACGTGATGCACTTGCCGTGGATGGACCGGCTCTGATGGAATTTGTTGTGACTCCGGAGGAGAATGTATTCCCGATGGTTCCTGCCGGTAAACCCCTTGATGAGATTCTGGAGGGATAATGAGTGTACATACGATTTCGATTCTTGTGGAAAACCACAGTGGGGCTCTTTCACGGATTTCTGGTCTGTTTTCGAGTCGGGGATACAATATCACGAGTTTAACGGTTGCAGAAACCGATGATCCGACTGTTTCAAGAATGACTATCGTTGTCGATGGTGAAGAGGAGATTCTTGAACAGATTGTCAAGCAGCTCAACAGGCTTATCGATGTAATCAAGGTGATCGATTTCGAGGCTGAGCCGCTTATTGAACGGGAGATGGTTTTACTGAGAGTCGATTCATCAAATGCAAACCGTCATGAAATCGTTGAGCTGGGATCGATTTTCAGTGCCAGAATTGTCGGTGTTGCACCGTCTTCGATGACATTGGAGATGACTGGGACTAAAAGCAGCATCAATGATTTTATCACGATGTTAAAACCATATGGAATTAAGGAGATCGTTCGTTCCGGAACGATCGCTATAGCACAAAGTAGAAAATAAATTGTCTGGTGAGTTTTTCTGATCGGAAAAACCCATCAGTCACCTGTTTTTTAATCTTTTCAGAAGGAGCCTGTTATATGGCAGTTATCGATTTCGGCGGTGAAAAAGAAGAGGTTGTAACCCGTAAAGAGTTCTCACTTGCCAAAGCTCGTAAAATCCTTAAAAACGAAGTAATCGCTATCATTGGGTATGGTGTTCAGGGACCGGCTCAGGCACTCAATCTCAAAGACAATGGTTTCAACGTTATTGTTGGACAAGCTAAATCAATCAAAAAAGACTGGGATCGTGCTGTAAAAGATGGTTGGGTTCCCGGCAAAACTCTTTTTGATATCGATGAAGCTGCTGACAAAGGTACTATCATTCAGATGCTTGTTTCTGATGCTGCACAGATGGCTATCTGGCCGACTATCAAAAAATATATGACCGCAGGGAAAGCACTCTATTTCTCTCACGGTTTCTCTATTGTTTATAAGGATCAGACAAAGGTTATCCCTAGCAAAGATATCGATGTATTGCTTGTTGCCCCTAAAGGCAGCGGTCTCAATGTCCGTCGTAACTTCCTCTCTGGTGCAGGAATCAACTCAAGTTTTGCTGTCTTCCAGGATGCTACCGGAAAAGCTTATGACAGATGCGTTGCTCTTGGTATCGGTATCGGTTCAGGTTACCTTTTCCCGACTACATTCGAAAAAGAAGTTTACAGTGATCTTACCGGTGAACGTGGTGTGCTCATGGGTGCACTTGCCGGTATCATGGAAGCACAGTATGATGTGTTGAGAAAAAATGGTCACAGCCCCTCTGAAGCTTTCAACGAAACTGTCGAAGAGCTCACTCAGAGCCTTATCAGACTCGTTGATGAAAACGGTATGGACTGGATGTATTCAAACTGTTCTGCTACCGCTCAGCGTGGTGCTCTTGACTGGAAACCCAAGTTCAAAAAGGCTACTCTGCCTGTTTTTAAAGAACTTTATGATTCAGTCAAGACTGGCAAGGAAACCAGAAGAGTTCTTACTTCCTGCGGAAAGAAAAACTATAAGGAATTACTCGATAAAGAACTCTCTGCAATGGGTAACTCTGAGATGTGGCTTGCTGGAAAAGCTGCTCGCAGTCTCCGTCCGAAAGAAAAAGCAAAAGAGATCACCAAAGATACAAAAGGTGTCTCCGGGCGTAAAGGTAACTAATTTGCTTTACCGGTGTTCCATTAGGGAATGCCGGTCTTTTCTGCTCTCAACCATTGATGCAGATCCTTAAGGACTGCTCGATGAATAAAGGTACTGATGAAAGACAAAGTCCTGATATTTGATACGACGTTACGTGATGGCGAGCAGGCTCTGATTTCAAGTCTCTCCGTTGAACAAAAGTTGCGGATCGCAAAACAGCTGGCTCGACTCAATGTCGATATTATTGAGGCCGGTTTTCCAGTTTCCTCTCCGGGTGATTTCCTCTCGGTTTCCACTATTGCCAGTGAAGTTGACGGACCGGTTATCTGTGGTCTGGCACGAATGGTGGAAAAGGATATTCTTGCCTGTGCAAAGGCTGTCAAGGCGGCTAAAAGACCCAGGATCCACACATTTATCGGAACATCGGCCATTCATACCGAAAAGAAACTCCGGATGACTGAAGAGGATGTTCTTGAAATAGTAAAGAATCATGTACGGCTTGCACGACGTCACTGTGATGATGTCGAATTCTCTGCCGAGGATGCTGGACGTACAGGTACCGATTTTCTCTGTCGCATTGTGGAAGCTGCAATACAATGCGGAGCATCGACTATCAATATTCCCGATACAGTCGGGTACACAACACCGGAACAATTTGGTGGTATTATCGATGAGCTCTTTAACAGAGTTCCAAATATCGATAAGGCCATTATCTCCGTGCACTGTCATAATGATCTGGGTATGGCATCCGCAAACTCACTAACCGCTGTGTCTCACGGTGCACGACAGGTGGAATGTACAGTCAATGGGATAGGGGAGCGTGCAGGTAATGCAGCTCTTGAAGAGATCGTGATGGCGATCAAGGTTCGGCAGGATCTTTTCAAAGTTCGAACTGATATTAATACAAAAGAAATAATGCGTACAAGTAAACTTGTACGGGATCTCTGTAACATGCCCGTACAACCAAATAAGGCGATTGTTGGCAGTAATGCATTCTCACATTCATCCGGAATACATCAGGATGGGGTTTTAAAAGCAAAAAAGACCTACGAAATTATGACACCGCAATCGGTTGGACTTAAAGATAACAGGATGAATCTGACAAGCCGTTCCGGCAGTCATATGGTCAAAGCCCGTTTACTGGCGCTTGGTTACAGTGAAAATGAAATTGAAGATAAAAAGGTTTATGATAAATTCAAAGCCCTTGCAGATAAGAAGGGTACGATTTACGATGATGATCTTGTCGCTTTGATGGAATCAAAGAGTAACGATGATCTTCTTGATTTTTATACACTCGAGTATCTGAATGTCGCAAGCGGGCGGGGAACTGTTCCAACAGCTACAGCAAGAATCGTTGCTGCAGGAAAGGTCTTTCAGGAGGCTGCATGCGGAGACGGGGCGGTCGATGCCGCCACAAAGGCAATTGACAGAATCGTCGGGTATAAAATAACAATTGAGAAATATCATCTTGAAGCGGTCACCGAGGGACGTGATGCCCAGGGACGTGTTTCCATTGTTGCACGCTCCGATGAAGGGGTTTTTACCGGTGTCGGAACAAGTACCGATATCGTGGAAGCATCAGCCCTGGCGTACATGGATATTATCAATAAGATTACCAGAATGAAAAAATTCAACCGTAAATTGCCGGTTCTTGAGAAAGAATCGTTATAACGTAAAAGATTATCTGAGATAGAAATTTACTGTAATACATATTTTTCAATAATGAAAGAGGGTTGGGTCTGCATGAAAACATTTAATATTGCTCTTATGCCCGGTGATGGAACTGGTCCTGAAGTGTTACGTGAAGGTGTCAAAGTACTCGAAGCTATTGCGCCTAAATATGATCTGAAGTTCAATTTCACCAACTATGATTTTGGCGGGGAACGTTACAAACGTACCGGTGAAACACTTCCTCAATCCGCTATTGAAGAATTTAAAAAATATAATGCAATTTATCTTGGTGCAATCGGACATCCAGATGTAAAACCCGGTATTCTCGAGCTTGGTATCCTCCTGAAATTGCGTTTTGCACTAGATCAGTATATCAATCTCCGTCCGGTAAAACTCTACCCTAATGTCGATGGCCCGCTTAAAGATAAAGGACCCGAACACATTGATTTCGTCGTAATACGCGAAAATACCGGTGGTATTTACACCGGAATGGGTGGTGCAAGTATGGTCGGCACTCCCGATGAGATTGCTACTCAGGTCATGGTTTATTCACGTCCTGTCGTCGAGCGCTGTATCCGTTTTGCATACGATTACACAAGAAAACGCAACAGGAAAAAAACTCTGACACTTGTTCACAAATGCAATGTGCTTACACATGCAGGTGATCTCTGGGTACGTACCCACAAAGAAGTCGGAGATGCTGACTATAAGGATATCAAACAGGATTACAACCATGTTGATGCCTGCACTATGTGGATGGTAAAGAGCCCCGAATTTTACGATGTAATCGTTACAGAAAACCTCTTTGGTGATATCATTACCGATCTTGGTGCTATGATTCAGGGCGGTATGGGTATTGCGGCAGGTGGTAATATCAATCCTGATGGAGTTTCCATGTATGAACCCATTGGCGGAAGCGCTCCAAAGTATACTGGACAGAATGTAATAAATCCGCTTGCAGCAATCTGTGCCGGCGGGATGATGCTTGAGCAGCTTGGTGAAGTCGAAGCTGCCAAAGCAATTGACAACGCTGTACATAATGCACTTGCTTCCGGAAAAATAAAGAGCCTCTCTGCAGGCCGTATGGGCATGGGCACAACTGAAGTCGGTGACATGATAGCATCGATGGTCAGCTGATGATTTTTATGTGCATGCCCTAAATTGAATTGTTTACTGTTAAGGAAATAAAAAAATGAAACATCAGGTCAGTCTTTACGATACAACTTTACGCGATGGTAATCAGGCTTTGGGGGTCAGTCTCTCTCTTGGTGACAAGTTGCGTATTGCCGAGAAACTCGATGGACTGGGCATGCACTACATTGAAGGTGGCTGGCCCAATGCCACCAATCTGGTTGACACATCATTTTATAAGCAGGTTCGCTCGCTTAACCTGAAGGCTAAAATAGCTGCCTTTGGCAGTACCCGGCGTCCTAAATGTAATGCTGCATCGGATACTTTTCTTTTGGATCTTGTAAATACCGGTGCTCCGGTTGCTACAATTTTCGGAAAAAGCTGGGACCTTCATGTCACTCACGTGATCGGTACCACACTCGAAGAAAATCTTGAGATGGTCTTCAGCTCTATCGAATTTCTCAAGAAACATTTTGATGAAGTCATCTACGATGCAGAACATTTTTTTAACGGTTTTCAGGCTAACCCTGAGTATGCGCTGAAAACTCTTGAAGCCGCTCAGCAGGCTGGTGCTGATTGTATTGTTCTCTGTGATACCAATGGTGGAATGCTTCCCGATGATGTCGTCTCTGTTTTCAGAAGTGTAAAAGATGTCATCAATGCTCCTCTTGGTGCCCACATGCATAATGATGCCGGATGTGCAGAAGCCAATTCCTGTATGGCAGTCATCGAAGGTGCTGTGCAGGTACAGGGTACGATAAACGGGATCGGAGAACGGTGCGGTAATGCAAATCTCTGCACCATAATTCCAAATCTTCAGCTTAAGCGCGGGTTTAATCTTATCGATAATTCTCAGTTGCGGAATCTGACATCCACATCTGTTTTCATTTCCGAAATTGCCAATATCACTCCCAATATGAGGTTACCCTATGTCGGAGAGGCGGCGTTTTCTCATAAAGCAGGTGCACATGCTGACGGAGTGAGGAAAATAAGGCAGTCATTCGAGCATGTTTCACCCGATACTGTCGGAAATCAGCGGCAGTTTGTCGTTTCCGATCAGGCCGGCTCGAGTACTATGCTTGAAAAATTGAATGCAATTCGTCCCGGAATAGACAAAAAAGATCCGGATGTTAAGAAGGTTCTCCTTAAAATCAAGGAACTGGAGGCAAACGGGTATCAGTTCGAGGCTGCTGACGGCTCATTTGAACTGCTTGCACGGGAGATACTTGACCGCTTTACTGTTCCGTTTCAGGTAATAGGCTTTAAAGTCTCTGAAGAAAAACGGGAGGATGGTCGGGTGTATTCGGAAGCTACCATAAAAATCCAGGAATATGAACATCTGGAGCATACTGCTGCTGATGGTGACGGACCGGTCAATGCTCTTGACAATGCATTAAGAAAGGCGCTGGTTAAATTTTATCCATCATTACAAACCGTAAAACTTGAGGATTTCAAGGTACGGGTGCTTGATGGACGAGATGGTACCGGAGCAAAGGTGCGTGTTCTTATCGAATCCTCCGATGGTTTAAGCAGGTGGGGCACAATCGGGGTCTCATCCAATATCATCGAAGCTTCCTGGAATGCATTGATTGACAGTTTAAAATATAAATTATTGAAAGACACTACTCTTCAGAATAACCCGGATGCATCGCTGGAAATGCCTGCTACCGGAGTTTCGCACTAACTTTTTTTCAGGACGCGTATCATGGCTCCAAATATTGACTGGAAGAATCTTGGTTTTACGTACATGCAGACAGAATGTTATGTACGGGCTGATTTTAAAAATGGTACCTGGGGAAAACTGCAGGTCTGTAAAGAACCGTATATGCAGATGCATATCGCCGCCACCTGTTTCCATTATGGTCAGGCATGTTTTGAGGGATTAAAGGCGTTTACCCAAAAGGACGGCAGTGTTGCGGTTTTCAGGCCAGAGCAGAATGCAAGACGGATGAATGATACTGCAAAACGTCTTATGATGCAGACTATCCCTGAAGAACTGTTTTTGGAGGCTGTAAATACGGTCATTATGCTTAATAAAGACTGGGTGCCTCCCTACGGCACGGGTGCAAGTTTATATCTGCGTCCGCTTCTTATCGGATCGAGTGCTCACGTAGGTGTTCATCCATCTGAAGAGTATATTCTTCTGGTGCTTTGTATGCCGGTTGGGCCATATTATAAAAACGGATTCTTCCCGGTGAAGGCTCTTGTTCAGGAAAATTACGACAGAGCTGCACCCAAAGGTGTCGGTAATGTCAAGGCAGCTGGAAATTATGCCGCTGGAATGATGGGTGATTTCGATGGAAAGAAAAAAGGGTATCCGATCAGTCTTTATCTGGATTCTGCAACTCATACCTGTATCGATGAATTCGGAACATCAAATTTTTTCGGCATAACAAAAGATAATCATTATGTAACCCCTGACTCCACCTCTATCCTGCCATCTATAACAAATTCAAGCCTTCAGATCCTGGCTAAAGATTTTGGTATGGTTGTTGAAAAAAGAGCTATACCCTTTACTGAACTTACTCAGTTTACCGAAGTTGGTGCATGCGGAACTGCAGCTGTTATAACACCGGTTTATTCAATCACCAGGGGTGATTCCGTTTTTAGGTTCGGTAAAGAGAATGAGGCGGGCCCCAACCTGACACGCTTCTTTAAACAGATACAGGGCATTCAGTACGGTGAAATTGAAGACAAACATGGCTGGATGGTAAAGGTTAAGTAAAAAGTACTCGCCTTTACTCCTTCGCTTTGAGGCTACGGGGTACAGGCACCCTTTCAATTCACTCCTTAGCTCACAAGCTGCGGAGTGCTGGCACTCTCATACGTACATACCAAACTCTAAAACTTCACCCTTCAAACTTCACTCCTTCGCCCGGAAGCTACGGAGTGCAGGCACGCCAACACTCTTCACCCTTCACCCTTCACCCTTCACCCTTCACCCTTCACCCTTCACCCTTCACCCTTCACCC
>Ga0180029_1123070_pt1 | contig 9429 bp, 10 predicted proteins | sample BioBRNtimezero_FD_135936 | JGI IMG/M metagenome (GOLD analysis project Ga0180029, IMG submission 135936) | Anaerobic biogas reactor microbial communites from Seattle, Washington, USA - Biogas_R1-B RNA time zero (Metagenome Metatranscriptome) | ecosystem: Engineered > Bioreactor > Anaerobic >... | reverse complement strand
CACCCCGTTTTTTTATACTATCAAGTACATCCGAAAGATTTTTGCACGTTTCGGCATGAACCATCAGTATATCCGCACCGGCATCGCAGAACTGCTGAATGTACTTTTCAGGATTCACAATCATCAAATGAACATCCAGCGGGATTTTCACGCACTTTTTAACTGCATCAACAACAAGCGGCCCAAAAGTAATATTAGGCACAAACACACCATCCATGACATCACAATGTATCCTGTCAGCCCCGGCGTCCTCCACCGTTTTAACTTCGCGTTCAAGATTACGGAAATCCGCACTAAGTATTGATGGTGCAATTTCGATCTTTTTCATACTCCCCTGACCTCACCTCACCAGACCTCACCCCCCGGCCCCCTCTCCCATAGGAGAGGGGGAGCAGGACTGTCAAAAAACATAGAGACAAGGCGTTGCCTTGTCTCTATGTTTAAAATATATCCAAAATTATACTAAATTACAATTGATTAAACAGCTGCACCTTTAAACAGCTGCACCTTTAATCAGCTGAATTGCAATTTCATTACGCTGAATCTGGTTTGTACCTTCATAAATCTGAGTAATCTTGGCATCACGCATACGTTTTTCCATTGGATATTCACGCATATATCCGTACCCGCCCATAACCTGTAATGCGTCAACGGTTACTTTCATCGCGACATCAGAGCAGTACAGTTTTGACATTGCAGATTCTTTGGCAAATTTTTTCTCGCCGGCATCAATGGTACGTGCTGTTGCATAAAGTAACGCACGTGCAGCTTCAACCTGCGTTGCCATATCGGCAAGCATATGCTGAACAGCCTGAAATGATGAAATCGGTACACCAAACTGAACACGCTGACGTGAATAGTTAACAGCATCTTCAAGAGCTCCGGCAGCAATACCCAGCGCCTGAGATCCAACACCGGGGCGTGAATTATTGAGTGTATTGATTGCAACGATCGAGCCCATTCCCTCTCTGGAAAGAATTGCATCTTTTGGAATACGACAATCCTGGAAAACAAGTTCCGTTGTGCTTGATGCCCTTATTCCCATTTTGTCTTCATGCTTGCCAAAAGTAAAACCGGGGGTACCTTTTTCGACAATGAAACAACTGAGCCCGCGAGCCCCTTTTGATGGATTTGTGATCGCAAATACGGTGTAAATTTCTGCGTTTTCTCCATTTGTAATCCACTGCTTGGTTCCGTTAAGTACCCACTCGTTGCCATCGAGTACTGCAGTTGTTTTCATACCAAGAGCATCAGACCCTGCGTTTGCTTCTGTCAATCCAAATGCAGCCAGTTTTTTTCCTGCAGCGATATCCGGAAGGTATTTTTTCTTTTGCGCATCACTTGCGAAAAGGAGGATTGGAAATGTTCCAAGTGCAGTTGCAGCCATGGCAAGCGATATTCCTCCGCATACCTTTGAGAGTTCTTCAACGGAAAGACAGAGTTCAAATCCACCGCCCCCGAACCCGCCATATTCTTCAGGAATATAGAGACCGCAAAGATCAACCTCTGCAAGTGCCTTTACAACATCCCATGGGAAAATGCCATCATGATCATACTTTTCACGAACAGGCAGAATTTTTTTCTGAGCGATTTCTCTGGCAGTATCAATAATCATCTGTTGTTCTTCAGTCAGGAAGTAATTCATTTTTTTTGTCTCCTTTAATTGAGGCTACTATTTTATCTTTATCATAATTCATTACAGCGATCTGAGCAGCATTCTGCTGGGCAACTTTTTTATTTGTTCCTGAACCATCACCCATAGGAACACCTGCGATTTCGATACGGATTTTAAACTCTTTTGCGTGATCCGGCCCCGTCGCAGACACTGTTACATATCGTGGCATCCCGAAACCGTCCCGTTGCGACATTTCGAGAATCTTTGATTTATAATTGACATTGCGCTCATCACTGACAAACTCCTGAATTCTTCCGAAGAGGAATCTATCAAGCATTTTTTTTGCATTTGCCAAACCGCCATCAAGATAGACAGCACCAAGCAATGCCTCAAATGCGTTTGACAAGATCGAATGACGGTTTCGTCCGCCCGATTTCTCTTCAGAAATGCCAAAGATCAGGAATTTTCCAAGATCAAACGTTATTGCTATTTCGCCAAGGATTTTTCTGCTGACAACGAGAGACTTGACTTTAGATAGTTGCCCCTCGGATTTATCCGGATGCGTCAGGTAGAGGTATTCAGTCACCAGACAGTTAAGAACTGCATCCCCAAGGAACTCAAGACGTTCATTGGACATAATTCCCATTGTGTCATCAGGTGAAATTGCAGATTTATGGGTCAGGGCCAACCTGAGCAGCGAACTATCATCAAAACAGTATCCGACTACATCTTCAAGCTGTTTGAATGGCCGATCAGGATGACCCTCAGTATGCTTAGATCCGAAAAGCGATCTGAGTAAATTATTTACCTTCTGCAGAGGACTCATATTTGCCGAAGATGAGGCTTGCATTATGGCCTCCAAAGCCAAATGAGTTACTCATGACATACTTTACAGTACGTTTTACTGCAGTATTTGGAGTATAGTTCAAATCACACTCAGGATCAGGGTCTTCATAGTTAATTGTAGGAGGAATAATATTATCTCTTGTAGCGAGAAGAGAGATTATTGCCTCAATCGCACCTGATGCCCCAAGGAGATGGCCGGTCATGGACTTTGTAGAACTTATGTTCAATTTTGTTGCATGATCACCAAAAACTTTTCTAATAGCACAGGATTCATACTTATCATTAAGGGGTGTTGATGTTCCATGAGCGTTGATATAATCAATTGTGGATGCATCAATACCGGCACTCTTCAGCGCCATTTTTAATGCTATCTGTGCACCTGCACCATCCGGAGCAGGATGAGACAAATGATATGCATCAGCGGAAGCTCCATAGCCGATAACTTCACCATAGATTCTTGCTTTACGGGCAAGAGCATGTTCGAGACTTTCAAGAATAAGTATTCCTGATCCTTCACCCATAATAAAACCATCACGCTTTGCATCAAACGGTGAGCTTGATTTCTGTGGATTATCATTACGGGTTGACATCGCTTTCATTGAACAGAAACCGGCAAACGCAAGCGGTGTCACAACAGCCTCAGTACCACCAGTCATCATGACATCAGCCATACCACATTTGATCATCATGAATGCATCACCGATAGAATGCGCTCCTGACGCGCATGCACTGACAACTGCATAGTTTGGACCTTTAAATCCGGACTGCATTGATGCAAACCCGGCAGCCATATCAGGGATCATCATAGGTATCATAAACGGAGAGACTCTGCTTGGACCACGCTGTATAAGCTTGGTATGATCAGCCTCGAGTGTTGAAAGACCACCGATTCCAGAACCGATGACAGTCCCACAACGTTCGAGATCAACAGATTTCAGATCAAGTCCAGAGTCCTTAAGTGCCATTGCCGCGCCTGCAACCCCAAGCAATATTGCTCTGTCAGTTCTTTTTGCTTCCTTCGCATCAACGAAGTTACCGAAATCAATATCTTTGACTTCACCAGCTATTTTTGTAGGATACTCAGTAGCATCAAAGGCTGTAACGTGATCAATTCCTGATTTTCCGGAACAAATAGAACTCCAGAATGTATCGATATCATTTCCAACCGGACTAGTTACACCCATACCGGTGACTACTACTCTTCGTGACATTCGATTTCAATCCTTACGCTAATGTGATAGTTACCAATCAACGCTGTAACTACAGTACAGCAAATAACAAACGCACCCTGATCTGCAGGTCAATCGCAATCAACCGCAGAGTCAAGGTATAAATCTCAATAAATTATACTTTTGTTGAGAGATAATCAAATGCATCTTTAACTGATTTCAGTTTTTCTGCATCTTCATCCGGGATCTCAACATCAAAAGCATCTTCAAAAGCCATGATCAACTCAACCTGATCAAGAGAGTCAGCACCGAGGTCATCAACAAATGATGCCTGTGTAGTTACTTTATCTTCGCTTACGCCGAGTTTCTCAGCAATGATCTGTTTTACTTTGGTTTCCAATTCGCTCACAATAAGCTCCTTTCAAAAAAGATACATGTTATTCATATTCAAAATTTTTTTTACATTACAAGCCCGCCATCAACAGTCAATACCTGCCCTGTGATGTAATCAGACAATGGTGATGCCAAAAAGAGCACTGCATTTGCAATGTCTGACGGTTTACCAAAACGTGCCATTGGAATGTTTGCGATAAGTCTCTCGGTATCAGGAAGTTTCTCTGTCATTGCAGTTGCAATAAAACCGGGGGCAACAGCGTTTACATTGATTGAACGACTTGCAAATTCTCTTGCAAGTGTTTTTGTAAGACCGATCATACCAGCTTTTGATGCAGTATAATTTGCCTGTCCTGCGTTTCCAATAAGACCCACAACAGATGTAATATTGATAATCTTTCCGCACCTTGCCTTCATCATAGGCCTTGCGGCTTCTTTACAGCAAAGAAATGTACTTTTCAGATTAGTATCAATTACATCATCCCAATCAGCTTCTTTCATTCTAACAATCAGGCCATCTTTTGTGATACCTGCGTTGTTTACTAATATATCCATAACCGGAAAAACTTCCAGAAAATTCCTGAACATCTCTGCAACGTCATTTTCTTTCGCAACATCACACCTGATTGCAAGTGCTTTCCTGCCAAGATTTTCGATTTCATCTGTGGTTGATTTTAATGTATCAAGGTCTCTTCCGCTTACTGCTACATTGCAACCGGCCTGTGCAAGGCTTATTGCAATATCTCTGCCAATTCCACGGCTTCCACCTGTTACCAGAGCTGTTTTATTAGATAGGTCGATCACTCGTTTAAGCTCCTGTACTTAATTTAGTTTAGCAGTGAATATATGTTTGTAGCAGTATCACAGGAAACAACATTTATTGATTCATTACATTTTTTAACGAGTCCTTTAAGAACACTTCCCGGACCGACTTCGATACAGGTTCCAAAATCCAGTGCTGAAAGTGACGCAATTGACTCAACCCAGCGAACCGGCGAAACAAGCTGCTTCTTGACAAGCTGCTTAATCTGTGATGCATCCGATTCTGCGTTTGCAGATACGTTGAGGATTATGGGACAACGTGGCGTATTAAATGTAACCGTATCAAGGATACCACTATATACATCTGCAGCTTTTTGCATAAGAGGTGAATGAAAAGCACCGCTGACTGGCAGGATCATTGCACGTTTAGCACCTGCTGCCTTGAGTTTTTCACAAGCTTCATTTACAGCCGCTACTTCACCGCTGATAACAGTCTGCTCCGGAGTATTCTCATTTGCTGTTACAACAACTCCTGATGTCACCGTTTTTAAAACCTCAATAATCTTCGCTTTATCCATTCCGATTACAGCAGCCATCGTACCAGGTGTTTCCTTACCGGCATTAGCCATAAGTTCGCCACGTTTGGCAACCAGCTTGAGCCCATCCTCAAAACTAAGAATACCCGCAGCATAGAGCGCGCTGTACTCACCAAGGGAGTGACCGGCAGTAAATAATGGTACTTTACCTTTTTCAACAAGAATATCAGTAATTGCTGATTCAACAGTAAAAAGAGCCGGCTGAGTATTCTGTGTAGCCTTTAAATCTTCCTCAGGACCATCAAAGATAATTTTCAGAAGATCTCTGCCAAGGATTTTATTTGCAAGATCCATCTTATTACGGGCAGTCTGAAATGCATCATAAATGTCTTTTGCCATTCCAACAGCCTGTGAACCCTGACCAGGAAATAGAAAAGTATACTTCATCAAAAACTCCTTCAAATCATCATTGTTCTCTGTGCGCAGGTAGTAAAATAACCAATTCTGTGCACATTTCCAAAAACATTAAGTTTCTTAGTAAACGGTTGTTAAAAAACGCATAAAACGCTTCCAGCAGTAATACCGCCACCAAGTGCAGTAAATAGTGCCATCGTATCATTCTTTATCAATCCCTTACCCCACACCTCATCAAGTGCAAGCGGTATTGATGCCGATGAAGTATTACCGAAGTGCTCAAGGTTGGTTACTACTTTGTCTTTTGGCAACTTTAACAGCTCTGCAACCGCCTGTATGATTCTGATGTTTGCCTGATGTGGAATCAGATAATCAACTCTATCCAGCCCGTATCCGGCATCACCAAGAACAGTGTAGGCAGCCTCACTCATCATCCTGACAGCATGCTTGAAAACATCATTACCCTTCATTTGCATAGTGCGTTTCTCACCCCATGCCGGAAGTTTAAGTATGTCACCAAGTGTACCATCACTTGTCAGATGGGTTGACAGAATACCGCGTTTTGTATCCTCTGATGCCTGCAACACCACCGCACCTGCACCATCACCGAACAAAACACATGTTGACCGGTCGGTCCAATCAAGTACTTTTGAAATTACTTCGGTACCAATTACAAGAACATTTTTATTTCGACCAGCTTTAATCAGTCCATCTGCAACAGTTAAAGCATATACAAAGCCTGCACAGGCAGCACTTACATCAAATGCAAATGCATTTGAACAGCCGATAATTGCCTGAATTCTGCATGCAGTTGATGGGAAAAAAGAGTCGGGAGTAAACGTTGCACAGATAATCCCATCAATTTCAACAGGTTTCAAACCTGCACGTTCAATTGCAATGATCGCAGCTTTGGCACCAAGCTCTGATGCTGAAACCTGCGAATCCATAGGTACAATATGACGTTCCCGGATACCACTCCGGGTAAAAATCCATTCATCCGTCGTATTAACAATTTTTTCAAGATCTTTGTTTGTAACAACATTTTCCGGTACATACGTACCAACAGAGATGATACGCGCACTTTGTAAGTTTGCCACGATTTCAATTACCTTTCGGTCGCATATTTTTTGGCCACACAGCTTCTTTTTCTACCGCTGAAAGCGCTGTTGTAATTGAGTTTGCAATCGCACGTGATGTTGAACCACCATGAGCTTTCAGCACGGTGCCCTTAATCCCAAGAAATGGCACTGCACCGTAACTTTCAGGATCAATAACCGAAATATGATCTCTGAATTTTTTCAGCAGAGTGGCATCCTTTGCAAGTACCGATTCTGCAAGAATATAAAAGGTTTCAAATGACTTGAGAAGAGCATTTCCAACAAATCCATCACAGACAACAATATCAGCATACCCTTTGAGTACACCATTGCCTTCAATATAACCGATATAGCTATTGTACTTTTCTTTAAGAATCTCATTGGCACTAATAATTGTTTTAGTCCCCTTTGATGGTTCTGTGCCAACATTCAGCAGTGCAACAGAGACATCGGACCGGCCCAGATACTTGCTAAGATACGCAAATCCAAGATCTGCAAACGAAACAAGATGCTCCGTTCTGCACTCAAGATTCGCACCAACATCAAGCATCAATACAGGCTTTTGCCTGGCAGTAGGTAAAAATGCAGCAAGAACCGGCCGCAAAGCACCATCTGTGTGCCCTAAAATAAAATGCGCCGCCCCTAATAAAATTGCCGTATCGCCGGCACTAATTGATGCATCAACGATGCCATACTTTTGAAGTGTGATTGAACGAATTATTGAAGAGTCAGCGCGTTGTTTCCAGGCACTTGATCGTTTATCATCAGGTGAGATTCTCTCAGAACAGTGAACAATTTCACAATTCTTTAAGAGGTCTCTACCCCCCGAATTGACAATTATTTGTTCAATTCTATCTTTATTACCACAAAGATAGGGCACAAATGGAATTAATGATCCTGCTTTAGCTTCCAGTATTCCGGAAATAACTACTTCAGGACCAAAATCACCACCCTCCACATCAATCGCAAGACGTATTGTATCCATGTGGTATCTATTGTTGCACCAGAATAGATTTGTAGGAATTAATATGTCGGCCCACCACTATTATTCTTCAGGCTGAACAACTTCCATACCTGCATAATATCCGCAGTTATTGCAGACACGGTGTGCAGTTTTAGGTTGTTTACAATGAGAACAAAGAACTGCCTTCACCGGTTTTAACGCAAGATGACTTCTACGACGATCACGACGCTGAGGCGACGTTTTCTTTTTTGGAACTGCCATGAATCCTCCTTAACTATGTATTACTTTTTAATTTTTTCAAAGCTTCCCATCGTGGATCAATCTCTTTCTCTTCAGGTGTACTCCTTTTGGGAGCACCATCAAAATCCACGATAATATCCTTATCTTTAATTTCAACACCCTTACAACTCTCTCTGCAAAGAGGCATAATCGGTGTCTCAATCATTATTTCATCAAAGAGAGCTGCGCTCAAATCGATTTCATCATTTAGTGCGCTGTCAAAATAAAAATCAACCAGTTCATCATCACTGGCTTTCCCATCACGCCCCGGAGCGTCCTTAACAGTAACTTCAAGCTCCCCGCTGATCAGAGCATTGTAATCCTCAAGGCACCGGGAACACTGCAAAACAAACATACCTCTGTAGCATATATGTACAAAGATATCTGCCCCGAGCCGATTAATATCACCCTCACAATGCATTGTACCGCAAAGTGGTGGAAGATCACCTTTCACAGAACCCAGATCGCATTCTAATGAAAATTCAGAATGGCCTTCAGGAATATCCCGCATCTTCAAAATCATACAGCAAACATCCTGAAAAGGTTACCGGAGATAAAACTCCAAAGTTAAAGTTCTACAAAATAACTAAAAAACATGCCGGTATCAAGCACGCTCTTTGTTATTATTAAAAAAATGGTACTTCTGCAGAGAAGTACACTCTGTCATCTGCCAAGCATTGCACCGGCTTTATTAAACTTATCAAGCGCTCCCTTTGCCCTGAGACGAAACAGTTTTTCACGTTGCGCCTCCTGTACAGAGTCTTCTGAGACATAGTAATTTTTATAACTGTATACAGCTTCAGAGAGTTTTTTAAAAGCATCCTTAACAAGAGCATACTGCTCAGGAAGATATGTTTTTACGGAATCCATTTTATCATACTGCGCCGAGAGTTCATCAACTTTACGTTTGGTTTCAGCAGCACGCCCCGAAAGTGTTTCATAATCCTCTGACTTATTCTGCAGGTTGACAGTGAGCATCTGGTTGGTCAGATTCACAGCATTTGCAATAAGCAGGACAAGTTTTGACGTATAACTTGATAACACCCGGTTTTGCATCACAAGAACTTCAGCATCTTTTCGGTACGCTTCCTCCTCGGCCTTGCGCTTCTCTTCTATTCGTGTCAGTTCTATTGACCGCTTGATTTCCAGATCCTGATTCACATAACGGGTGATCATCCAGACTGTTCCGGAAAGCATTAATGTAGCAAGAAAATACGAAAAACTGATTCTGAATGGCCCATGAGCATTGATTGCAATTAAAAACGCCAGTATTGTTATACCACAAGCTATAGCCAGTAGCAGTACTTCAGTTGTCATCGTTCCCATCCTTTTGAATAAGTACCCGATCAATTCT
>Ga0180029_1135783_pt1 | contig 9499 bp, 6 predicted proteins | sample BioBRNtimezero_FD_135936 | JGI IMG/M metagenome (GOLD analysis project Ga0180029, IMG submission 135936) | Anaerobic biogas reactor microbial communites from Seattle, Washington, USA - Biogas_R1-B RNA time zero (Metagenome Metatranscriptome) | ecosystem: Engineered > Bioreactor > Anaerobic >... | reverse complement strand
GCAATTATAAGATGATGTTTTGTAACCGTATTGCATAGGGCTGTAATAGATTGTATATTTTTCTCTCATAATACATCAAGAGTGCAAATATGGCAAAATTCATAGTATTTTATAATGGTGAACCGCTTAAAACTTATGATCTGGATGAACCGGTTATAAGTATCGGCAGACTTCCGGAAAATACCATTTCCATCGCGAATATGGGAGTTTCACGGCGTCACGTTAAAATTGAGGAAGATGCTGAACGTAAGCTTGTACTAAGTGATCTGAATTCCTTAAACGGTACATACGTAAATGGTAAAAAAGTCAGAAAGGTTATGCTCAGCAGTGGTGACAAAATTACCATTGGCAAATACATGATTCTTTATGAAGAATCCAATGCTGCTAATTATGCAGCATCTGTACCTTCTGATAGTCAAATAGTTTCCTTTCCTCCGGCTTATGGCCTGGCGGAGGCCAGGGTACCGGTGCAACAACCTCCACGTACCCAGCCTGTTTCAGTTCCAATTCCGGAACAAAAATCAGAAAAGGAATCCAATGCAGTACTTATCGAAACCAATAAGCATGTTGTTTATAAACTTGACAAGCCTGTGATGACGATCGGTTCCGGTGAGAATGATGATATATTTGTTTCCGGTTTTATGATCGGTGAAGGGCAGGCTTCAATCGAGAAAAAGAGTGACGGAATACAAATTACGGCAAGCAAAATGATGGGTAAGATAAAGGTTAATGGAAAATCGGTTCGTTCTCATTTGCTTGAACACAAGGACAGAATCGAAATTGGCTCAAGCACGTTTCGCTTTATGGAGAACGGATAATTTTCATGCGCTATGCATTCATCTCTGATATTCATGCAAATCTTGAGGCTTTAGAATCAGTATTTGACGATATTGACAAACAGGAAATAGATGAAGTTGTCTGTCTGGGAGATATCGTAGGATATGGTGCTAATCCTAATGAATGTGTCGATCTGGTTAAGAACAGGTGTCCGGTAACGTTACTTGGTAATCATGACGCTGCCGCTATTGATGCTTTGTCAACTCAGCACTTTAATATTCATGCAAAAATTGCCATTGAATGGACTGCACAGAGTCTTAAAAAAGATGCCAAATCTTATCTGACGTCTCTGCCGTTTCGGGCATCCAGAGAATCGATGACCTTTGTGCACGCTACTCCCTATGAACCAAACATGTGGTACTACATCACATCTTTAGAGGAAGCGGCGTTTAACTTCCAGTTTTTTGACACCAAATTGTGTCTGGTAGGACATACCCACATTCCTATCATTATTGTACTCGATAAAGATAAAGAATTATATGTACATCAGGATACTCATGTAAACCTCAATGAGATCGAAGACGCACGCCTTTTAATAAACGTTGGGAGTGTCGGTCAACCTCGGGATCGAAATCCCAGGTCATGTTATGGAATTTATGATGACATTAAAGGTGAATTCTATTACCGGCGTGTATCATACAACATCGATAAAACTCAGGCAAAGATGAAAAAAATCAAGATGCCTGAATTTCTGGTCTCCCGTCTTGAAGAGGGACGTTAAAGTTTAATACATTTCTGGATCTGATCCACACTGCAAACCGGCATCCGTTGTCAAGTGTAAATTGCATTCGGCAATATAGTGTTTTGTAATGATCCGCTTTAATGCCTAAGTCTCTGAAGGTGAATATTTATCCAGATTTCCACATTCTCCTCCACTACAATTGTTAAACCTGAAATCAAGTTCCATTGTAACAAACCGGCAAACCGGTTGTTACAATGGATATTAAAAAACAATCGTAAATCAGGCAGAAACCGGGATGCCAGAGAAGCTTTGTTTTTGTAATAATTCTGAATGTGAGGGTACCGGATATTTTCCGTTAAAACAGGCTACACAGAAATCCTCCGGTTTGTTAGGCATTACCGAAAGCATTCCTTCGATTGATAGATAACCTAAAGAATCAACATCGAGATATTTACGGATTGCTTCGATGTCCATCGAGGAGGCAATCAATTCACCTTTGGTCGGCATATCTATACCATAAAAACAGGGACAAAGAATAGGTGGAGAAGAGATTCTGAGGTGTATTTCTGCCGGTTCAGCGGTTTTTATCAGGCGGATAATTTTACGCATAGTAGTTCCGCGGACAATAGAATCATCCACGATAACGACCTTTTTATCTTTGAGAACCCCTTTTACCGGATTAAACTTTATTCGTACTCCAAAATCACGGCCAGCCTGTGCCGGCTGGATAAATGTGCGTCCAACATAGTGATTACGAATAAGCCCAATGTCAAATCTGATTCCTGATTCTTCTGCAAAGCCTAAAGCCGCAGTTGTTGCAGAATCGGGTACACCGATGACACGGTCTGCACCCGGAACGGGATGTTCAACAGCAAGCTGGCGACCCAGTTTTCTGCGAACTCTGTCAACATTTTTACCAAATACGTAGCTGTCGGGTCTGGAGAAATAGATAAATTCAAAAACGCAGTGCGCGGGTTTAATATCAGATTCAAAAACAGGGATTCTGAAAGATGAGATACCGTTTTTGTCGATACGAACCATCTCACCAGGTTCCACCTCGCGGATCATTTCTGCTCCGACAAGGTCAAATGCGCATGTTTCAGATGAAAGAAAATAGCTGTTGTCAGCAGAATTTTTACCAATAATCAATGGGCGAATACCACGGGGATCTCTGGCACCGTACAATGCATCCTTGGTAAGAAAGACAATCGAATATGCACCTTTTACTCCTGAGAGAGCATCAAGCAGCATCGCATCGATAGTTTCTCTTTTAGATCTTGCAATAAGGTGCATTATAACTTCGGTATCAGTGGTTGACATGAAAATCGAACCATCATCGACCATCCATTTACGCAGCGAATCTGCATTGGTGAGATTCCCGTTGTGGGCTCCTGCAATGAGGCCGGCTCTGCAATTGATCAGTATCGGTTGTGCATTCTCAATTGTTGAAGACCCGGTTGTTGAGTATCTGTTGTGTCCGATAGCTGCGGAACCTTTAAGCTGGTCAAGAGTTTGACTGTGTTTAAAGACCTGTCCTACAAGCCCCATGCCCTTATGTACAGAAACAGAACCACCATCGGCAACTGCAATGCCGGAACTTTCCTGGCCACGGTGTTGCAGGGCATAAAGTCCCAGATAGGTCAGTTGAGATGCCTGGGGGTTATTGAATACACCGAAAATACCGCATGCCTCATGTAACGAATCAACCATATATTATATCCTAGATCAATGAGTGCTTTTGCTGTTTAATTGAGATACACTGGCTCCCACAAAATCCTTGAATAACGGATGGGGGTCAATGGGTCTGGATTTGAATTCAGGATGAAACTGGACTGCTACAAACCAGGGATGATCTTTTATCTCTATCATTTCTACCAGATTACCATCAGGAGAGAGTCCGGAAAGAACCATTCCGTTGGCCTCAAACTGCTCCCGGTATGCATTGTTAAATTCAAAACGGTGACGATGACGTTCTGAGATAGAATCCTTGCCATAGGCTTTTCGTGCAAGAGTACCTTTTTTCAATACACATGGATAAGCACCAAGTCTCATGGTGGCGCCCATATTGAGGATTTTTTTCTGTTCTTCCATAAGGTGGATCACCGGATGGGGTGTCTTTGGATCATCTTCAGTTGTATTTGCATTCTGCAGGTTAAGAATATTGCGGGCAAATTCTATAACTGCCATATGCATTCCAAGACAGATACCAAAAAACGGAATCTTGTTTTCGCGTGCATACTTTACTGCTGCAATTTTTCCTTCAAAGCCCCGGGAGCCGAATCCTCCGGGAACAAGTATTCCGTTTATACCCTGTAAAACCTTGTCTGCTCCTGATTTTTCGATCTCTTCAGCCGAGATACTCTTTATCACCACACGGGTAGAGTGTGCCGCACCGGCGTGATTCAATGATTCATGTATTGACTTGTATGCATCGAGAAGTTCGCTGTATTTACCAACAATACCGATTATTATTTCACGGTCAGCTGTAACTACCTTGTCTGCGTATTCACGCCACAATTTGAGATTACGGCGTCCTGCACGTAAACCCATCAGGTCAATTATAAGTGAATCAAGTTCCTGTGCAGCAAAATCCAGAGGTGCCTCATATATTGTATTTGGAACATCAACAGATTCAAATACCGCCTCTTCATCGACATTACAAAAAAGAGCCAGCTTTTTCCGCACATCGGTCTCGAGGTGTTTTTCAGAGCGACAAATCAGAATATCGGGAATAATACCTATCTCACGTAATCTGCCGACAGAATGCTGTGTTGGTTTTGTTTTTACTTCACCGGCTTTGTGAAGGTAGGGGACAAGGGTCACATGAATGAAAAGAACATTACTTTTTCCCTCCTGCATTCTGAATTGTCTGAGGGCTTCAAGGTAGGGAAGGCTTTCAATGTCTCCGACGGTACCACCGATTTCGCTGATAACGACATCAACATCAGAAGTGGCCACCGAGCGTATGCTCTCACAGATTTCGGTTGTCACATGCGGAACGACCTGAACGGTTCCTCCGAGGTAATCACCCCGGCGTTCTTTTCTGATAATAGAGTCGTAGATCCGTCCGGATGTATAGTTACAGTTGCGGTTTGTGGTGATACCAGTAAACCGTTCGTAATGTCCCAGGTCAAGATCCGTTTCTGCACCGTCATCGGTGACATATACTTCTCCATGCTGATAGGGATTCATGGTTCCAGGGTCAACGTTGAGATAGGGATCAAATTTCTGGTTGATAACTTTGAGTCCCCGTGATTTTAGAAGTAAACCAATTGATGCGGCTGAAATGCCTTTGCCAAGAGATGAAACCACACCACCAGTCACGAAAATGTATTTTGCCATATGCTAACTCCGGTTCACCTGCATTTTATAAGGTCGGTAATTGTTTATCAGTTCCACATAGAATGACGCAAGTCAAGATCGTGTTTGTACTTGCGGGTTTTTGTCTGTGAAGTTTCGGTGTACTCCTGAATAGGCTTCACTGAAAAACCGGTTCTTTCGGTCGAATCCATTCCGCTGATTGCGGCCTGTGCACCCTCAAGCGTTGTTATGTAAGGGATGCCTTGTGAAACAGCTGCACTGCGAATTGGTTTTGAATCCATCTGTGATTTTTTCCCGGCAGGAACATTAATCACAAGGTTAATGTCATTAGCCTTAATTAAGTCAATAATATCAGGTTTACCTTCACCAATTTTGGGAACCATTTTCACATTGATTCCATTTGAACTCAACACTCTCCAGGTACCCTCTGATGCAAAAATCTTGAATCCCATCGAGCTGATCATCTTTGCCATGAAAATGATATTTCTTCTCATGCTGTTTTTTACACTGATGAAAACTGATCCGGATCTTGGGAGGTTATTCCCTGCGGCCTCCTGCGATTTTGCAAAAGCGAGACCGAAGTCCTTGTCAAGGCCCATGACTTCACCGGTGGATTTCATCTCCGGGCCAAGCATTATATCTGCACCGGGAAATTTTCTGAACGGCAGGACCGATTCTTTGACTGCAAAGTAATCGATAGTTCTTTCCACAGCTTCATTGATCTCTGAAAGTTTAAGCCCGGTCATGGTTTTTGCAGCAATTTTCGCCCATGGTATACCCACCGCTTTGCTGACAAATGGTACTGTTCTGGATGCGCGCGGGTTGACTTCGAGAATAAAAAGTGTCTCTTCCTTAATCGCAAACTGAATGTTAAGTAATCCTACAACTTTCAACTCTTTTGCAATTTTGACCGTTACTTTTCTGATTTCAGAAACAATATCTTCAGACAGTGTATGAGGCGGAAGTACACAGGCGCTGTCACCTGAGTGAATACCAGCTTCCTCGATATGTTCCATGATACCGCAAATCATTACATCGTTTCCATCTGAAACAGCATCGACATCAACTTCGATTGCGTCACCAATAAACTTGTCGACAAGAACCGGTCTGTTTTCAGCTGCAGCCTGTGCATCACCGATAAATGTTTTAAGCTCGTCATCATCGTAAACGATTTTCATCGCTCTTCCACCTAAAACAAATGATGGACGCAGCAGAACCGGGTATCCCAGAGTATGTGCAATGGCCAGTGCTTCATCGGTCGATTTCGCAATGCCGTTAGCCGGCTGGTTCAATTTTAATTTGGAAATCATCTCAGCAAATTCATCCCTGTCTTCTGCACGCTGAATTGATTCCACGCTGGTTCCGATAATTGGTGCACCGGCTTCGAGAAGACGTTTGGCGAGGTTCAACGGTGTTTGACCACCGAACTGGACAATGACTCCGACAGGCTTTTCATTGTCAATAATGTTCATGACATCTTCAAATGTTAAAGGTTCAAAGTACAATTTATCGGATGTGTCATAATCGGTACTTACGGTTTCTGGATTGGAATTGACCATGATCGATTCGTAACCGAGTTCTTCCAGAGCAAATGATGCCTGACAGCAACAGTAATCAAATTCGATACCCTGACCGATCCTGTTTGGACCACCACCAAGGATTACAATCTTTTTGCGATCTGAAGGTTTACTTTCATCTTCCTGTTCATAGGTCGAATAATAGTAGGGAGTATAAGCCTCAAATTCTGCAGCGCATGTATCAACAAGTTTATAGGTGGGAATTACACCAAGATCTTTACGATATTTTCTGAAGGATATTTCATCCATATTCAGTAATGTGCCTAACTGGGCATCTGAGAAACCGTATGTTTTAGCTTTTTTTATAAACCGTTTTACGGTGTCTTTATCCTGCTTAAGAATCTCAGGTGAAACAGACTTTTCAAATTTGTAAATATCATAAATATTATTTATAAACCATGGGTCTATACGGGTCGATGCTACAATCTCATCAACACTGACTCCCTGCTCCATTGCATATCTGATAAGAAGGAGCCGGTCAGCTTTCGGAATCTTCAACGCGGCCAGGATTTCTTCCTTGGTCTTATAGGGAAACGGGATACATTCAAGGCCTTTTTTGCCGATTTCCAGACCACGAAGCCCTTTCTGGAGTGCTTCTTTGAATGTGCGTCCGATAGCCATGGTTTCGCCAACCGATTTCATCTGAATTCCAAGTGTCGGATCGGCTTCGGGGAATTTTTCAAAAGTAAATCGAGGTATTTTAATGACTGTATAGTCGATTGTCGGTTCGAATGATGCCGGAGTCTCTTTTGTGATATCATTCTGGATTTCATCCAGCGTGTATCCGACTGCAAGCTTCGCTGCAAATTTGGCAATCGGAAACCCTGTTGCTTTACTTGCCAGTGCAGAGCTTCGGCTGACACGGGGGTTCATTTCGATAACTACCATACGGCCGTTATCAGGATTTACAGCAAACTGGATATTCGAACCACCGGTCTCAACACCGATTTCACGGATAATTGCTACTGCAGCATCGCGCATCTTCTGATATTGACGATCGGTAAGAGTCTGTGCCGGTGCACAGGTGATACTGTCACCGGTATGGATACCCATCGGATCAAGATTCTCAATCGAACAGATAATAACGACATTATCAGCCTTGTCACGCATGATTTCAAGTTCGTATTCTTTCCAGCCGATTACAGATTCTTCAATCAGAATCTCGTTTATACGGCTGCAATGAAGACCATACTGAGCGGCTCTTTCAAAATCCTGCTCATTATAAACGATGCTGCCACCGGTTCCACCCATGGTAAAACTCGGGCGGATAATAAGTGGAAACCCGATCTCTCTTGCTATCTGCCATGCTTCATCGACGTTGTAGGCAAAAGCACTGTAGGGGAGATCGAGGCCTATGTGTTTAATTGCTTTTTTAAATTCGCTCCGGTCTTCAGCCCGCTTGATAGCTTGTTCATCTGCACCGATAAGCTTTACATTGTACCGCTGCAGTACTCCGCTTTCTGCAAGTTCCATGGCAATATTGAGACCTGTCTGTCCACCCATTGTGGGGAGAATTGCATCAGGATGTTCAGCTTCAATGATCTTTTCAAGGATTTCAGGAGTTATCGGTTCAATGTAGGTTCTGTCCGCCATGTTGGGATCAGTCATAATGGTAGCCGGATTTGAATTGACCAGTATTACCCGGTAACCCTCTTCTTTCAGTGCTTTACATGCTTGTGTTCCGGAATAATCAAACTCACAAGCCTGGCCAATAACTATTGGGCCACTACCGATAATTAAGATGCTGTGTATGTCATTACGTTTTGGCATAAACCCTTCCGAACCCGATCTACACGTTTGTGTCCGAGCATATAGAATGTATCTGAATTATTGTTATTCTATAGATAATAAAACCTCTTATCGAAAAATATCTGTTACCGCGTACCACTTAGCACTGCGGTTTTTCTACTCACCTTTTTTTCCATCATCTGGATAAAACGCTCGAAGAGGTATCCGGAATCATGCGGTCCCGGTGCTGCCTCAGGATGGTACTGAACTGAGAACAGACGTTTTTCTTCATTCATCAATCCTTCACAGGTATGATCGTTGAGATTAACATGGGTCATGACTGTCCCTGAATCCTCCAGGCTGTTCATGTCCACGCAAAAGCCATGATTCTGTGATGTTATCTCAATTGTTTCTGTTTCATTGTTACGTACAGGATGATTGCCACCGCGATGTCCGAATTTAAGTTTGTAGGTTTTTCCTCCCAGTGCCAAACCTAAGATCTGATGACCAAGGCAGATTCCGAAAATCGGTTTTGTATTTATAAGCGACCGCACCGTTTCAATTGCATAGGTTACTGCTGCCGGATCACCGGGACCGTTGGAAAGAAAGATTCCGTCAGGTTCAAATGACAGAACATCCTGTGCACTGGTGTTTGCCGGTACAACCGTGATTTTGCATCCAAGCGACTCAAATATTCTAAGGATGTTGTGCTTAATACCGAAATCAAATGCAACGATTGAGTATTTGTAATTCACTCCCGCTTTGTTTGATCCGGAATTCCAGACGTAGGGTTTTTGGCAGGTTACATTTTTTACCAGATCCAATCCAACCAACCCCTGCCATGATCTTGCCTTATCGATAAGATCATCAGTGTTGACAGGACTTTCACCAGCCCAGATGATCCCTTTCATTGCACCCTGAAGCCTTATATGTCTGGTAAGCGCACGGGTGTCTACATCCTCAACACCAACGATATTATTTTCTTTCAGATATTGAGAGATGGATTTCTGGGAAGTGAAATTTGAGGGATAGGAACAGGCTTCTTTTACAACAAAACCACTGACCTGAACCTTGCTTGATTCTACATCTGTGGCGTTTACACCATAATTTCCGATCAGTGGATAGGTCATCGTCACAATCTGGGAAGAGTAGGAGGGGTCGGTCAGAATTTCCTGATAACCAGTTAAACTTGTGTTAAAAACGATCTCTCCAACAGCTTCTCCTACTGCTCCGAATGATTCACCTTCGAATATGGTGCCGTCTTCCAGTGCAATTATACCTTTCAAGAATACCTCACTTTTTTATCAAAGGACCAGGCCCGGTTCAACAAAGTACGGATAGCATAGTATTTATG
>Ga0180029_1101449_pt1 | contig 9530 bp, 8 predicted proteins | sample BioBRNtimezero_FD_135936 | JGI IMG/M metagenome (GOLD analysis project Ga0180029, IMG submission 135936) | Anaerobic biogas reactor microbial communites from Seattle, Washington, USA - Biogas_R1-B RNA time zero (Metagenome Metatranscriptome) | ecosystem: Engineered > Bioreactor > Anaerobic >... | reverse complement strand
GGGCAGGGCCTCAAGTACCGGGAGGTTTTCTTCCGTCTCCCTAATGGGGCCGACCAGGAGGCGGTTTCGCCCCTCCTTCGGGACAACGAGGCCAAAGCCCTTTCAACCCTCCTCGGGCGGTGCATTCTGGGGGTCGGCCCCATGAAGAATCCGGGGGACGAACTTGTCAGGATGCTCTCGCCTCTGGCACGAATGGAGATTGAAAAGGAGATGGAGGCTGTTGCGCCTGCAGTTGATCTTGTCATGGAGGCGAGATGCCCGGAATGCGGCCGGGAATTCTCGATCCCTTTCGATCTGCAGGATTTCTTTTTCGGCGAATTGAAGACCAGCGTAGACCTCCTCTATCGTGAAGTACACTACCTCGCATACCACTACCATTGGGGCGAGCGGGAAATCATGGAGATGTCAAGGGAAAAACGGCGCAGGTACATTGAAGTACTTGCGGACGAAATAGAGAGACTGAACAATGCAATGTGACAGGAAACGGGAATCCCGCGGATACCTGGAGAGGGTGTTGATCGATGGAGCCAAACCCTTTCTCTATAGAAGCCGGGTACGGACCCTCCTTGGCTTGCCGGAATGGGACGGGGATAACCGGATATTTTCTTCGCCTTCTCTGCCCGCTGGGTTCAAGTATGGCAGGGGCTTGCCCCAGGACGGGCCTTTCGCGGGAGCGCAGTATTCCAATAGAACCGGGGAGAGGCGTGCCTTCGTCAGCCCGGCGACCCGATACGATGTTTCAGAGGAAACGGATCTCAATATTTTTGCGTCCGGAAGGGCCTTTCCTTATGAACCGGAAGAAGATATGCTTCGGCGGATCTCTCAAAGCAGCGAGGCCTTTGAGGATAAGACCAGCAAGGATGATAACCCTGCAAAAGGAGCCGAATTTTCCTGCCACAGGCGGTCGGAACCTTTTGAAACTCCGGTCATTGCAGGACTGGCAGAGAAATATGAAGCGGCAGGCCCGGCACATGGGCCAGCGGCATCGCCGGAGACCGGCCGAGGGCGGCCCGGATTAAACCCTCCATCGGGGCCTCCAGAGATTTTCGCCGGCAACCCGGTGAAGGAAACCGGGGGAAATGACCTCGCTGAAAACATAAAAGACGGGTCGGATGCAGTATCGGATGCACCGATGGACATGGAGACCACAACCATTGAGATCCCAGGTTTCTCCAAGCCGAGCCAACGTGCTTCTTCTCTCTTGTCCGTTGAGGATATACCCCGACCGAAGGCGGAGATGGGTTCTCCAGAGACCGCTTTTCGGCCGCCGCTGCAGAGTGATTTTTTTGACAGCCCCGAATTAACGATAGAGGGAAAGGACTGTCTTTTGACGGATGCCGACGACGAGAAGAAAAGGCAGGCCGAAAGAGGTTTGAATAACACGGTCCTAAGGGGGCTTCAACTCCCCGACAACCGTCCGGCCGAGACCGATCCACCGCCTGTCCGGCATGAAGGACCACCCGATCAGCGGATCGAACAGGTCCCCGTCGACCATTCCCTGGTCGACGGATCAGACGAGAGCCGGTTCGAAGCTCGCGGTAAAGCATCAGCAACATCCCGCAACCAGGGACAGTCATTTGTGAAGCCTGTGTCGCTACCACCAGAGCGCATGGCTTCCTACCATATTGGTGATGGTGAAGAGGCCGGTGGTTTTCACGGCATCGGGTCATCTCATGCGGGCGCGCTGGAGAGGATCGAGCAGATTCACCGGGCTTTGCGCGGGCAGGCAACGAGGACATCAGCGGAGCAGAACAGGAGGAACGAGGAGCCGATGAGCGAACAACCGGCAATGGAGATGCCACCTTTGCCGCCTCCTAATGTGATTATTACCAGAGCGCCCTCACCGCAGGCGAGGGTTCCGAGGGCTTTCTGGCAAAGGCGGTATCTGGGCCATTTTCATATGAGACCTTTGAGGTGAAGGAGCGGCATGAGTCTTTCGACTGCTATCGGCATGGTCAGTGAATCACTGAGGAATCTGCTCGTTGCAGAGATGTCCCTGGTCCCTGTAGTGCCTGTGACAATTCTTGCACCCGATGAGACAGGCGGTGACCGCCGGATCAACCTTTTTCTGTACAAGGTGCAGGAAAACGCTACCTTACGGAACCTCGACTGGCAGGTGAAGCGTGGTGAGCCCAGCCAACTCGTTCCACCCCCTCTCTCCCTGAATCTCTCGTGCCTGATGACCGCATATGCGCCGAATGATCCCCAGACAGGGAACAGCACGGCCCACTCAATCCTGGGCGATGCCATGCGGGTGTTCTACGAAAACGCCATCATCCCGGAAGACCATCTCGTTGACGGGCTTAGAGATGCCAGGGAGCACGTGAAAATCGTTATGAACACCCTGGATTTGGACGAATTGAGCAAGGTCTGGAGTACCTTCACCCAGCCCTTTCGTCTCTCTGTGCTCTATGAAGTTTCTACCGTGCAACTGGATATGCTTTCCAGCAGTGAACGGGTCATGGCCAAACGGGTCCGGCAGGTCGGCACGCCGAGGGTGGAGGCCCCCTTTAAGCCTCCTGTGGTGGAGGCAATGGAGCCTGAGGGTGGTGCTGCGGGTACGGTGGTCGCCTTCCGCGGAACAGGCCTCGCAGGCTGGAAGGCCTATGTTACGATTATGGGCCGCATGATCGCAGACGGAAAGAACATCGGTGGGGACGCCTTTCAGGCTACGCTTCCCAATGATCTTCCCACGGGTTTTCACGAGGTTCGGGTGGATATTTCTCATCTTTTCAGGAGAACGTTCTATTTTGAGGTTACGACGTAATGGGTAAGATAGAGAAGGCGGAACCGAAACAGCACGTACCCTTGTACGAGGACAGTTATGTCCACCTCAAGGACGAGCTGCGCAAGCTCGATCTTCTGATAGCACGGCGGGTCACGGCCTTTCGTCTGAGGCTTGAGGCAATGCCGAAGGCAGCATCTTCTCACCCGATGTACATATCCCACGATGAGGTTGACTGGCTTCTCGCCGGGAACGATGAGGTTGATGCCCCGAGCGCTGAGCTGGAAAAGATCGACAGGGAGCTGGAAGCGCTCCAAAACGAGATCCACATCAGTGTGGCCGAGAGCATGAACCGCGGTGTTTTTCTCGCCCTTCCGCACCTGGCCCATCTTTTCGGGCTGTCTGCCTTTGAACTCCAGACGGTTGTTATCTGCCTGGGTCCCGAGCTTGAACGGAAATACGACAAGCTCTATGCGTACCTCCAGGATGATGTGACGAGAAAGAAACCCAGCATCGATCTCGTTCTGGACCTGCTCTGCGCGACCGAGGCAGCAAAATGGCGGTCAAGGGCCTTTTTCTCTGATTCCGCCCCTCTTTTTCGTGCGGGAATCCTTCAGAAAGCCGATGATCCTCAAAGCCCATCGGGTTCGAGCGGCCTGGCGCAGTTTCTGAAGCTGGACCCCCGTATTGTAGGTTACCTTCTCGGAGATAACGGTATCGACGAACGCCTTGCAGATGCAGTGACGTTCACACACCTCTTTTCGTCAATGGACAGTGTATTCGTCAATGAGGAGATTAAAGCACGACTCCTCGACTTTGTGTCTGCCCATTTTTCGGAAGATAACCCGAATCATAATAAGCTGATCCTCCATTTCCACGGTCCTTACGGTGTCGGCAAACAGGAGCTCGCCCAGGCAATCTGCGGACAACTGGGCTGCCCTCTCCTCCGCATCGATGCAGAATCTCTTCTCTCACGTGAGGGGAGCGGCGAAGAGCTTCTCCCGTTAGCCTTCCGGGAAGGCCTGCTCCTCCAGGCTGCCCTCTATTTGCGCAACGTGGACGTCCTTGCAAAAGAAGATGACAAAACAAAGGTCTTTATGAAGCGCCTGGTCCGCCTGATCGGCGAATACGGCTGGCTCACATTCCTGACGGGGGAAAAACCATGGACACACAAAGGTCTTTTTGGTGACGCCCTTTTTCACAGCGTGGAATTCCCCATTCCGGATGTACCTGTGCGAAGCGCTGCATGGCGGAAAAGTCTTGCCGTCTTTGGTGAGGAGAGCGGCAACCTGTGGGCTGCCCGACTGGCCGATCAGTTCCAGCTTACCCCGGGCCAGATCAAGGACGCGATCGGATATGCGGTTTGCCGGCGGACGGTGAGCAAGGCACGTCGGAACGTATCCCTTCCGGACCTCTACGCAGCGTGCCGCAGCCAATCAAACCAGAAATTGGAGGAGATGGCCCAGAAGGGTAAGGCAGGTTATAGCTGGGACGATCTGGTGCTGCCCGACGACAAGCTGGCGCAGCTCAAAGAAATATACAATCAGCTTAAGCATCGCTACCGGGTCTTCGGCGAATGGGGATTCGGGGCAAAGCTCTCCCACGGCAAGGGGCTGAGCGTCCTCTTTTCGGGGCCGTCGGGTACAGGCAAGACCATGGCGGCACAGGTGATCGCCAATGACCTGGAGCTTGACCTCTATAAAATCGATCTTTCAGGGGTTGTGAGCAAATACATCGGGGAGACGGAAAAGAACCTGGCCGGAGTCTTTCAGGAGGCCGAGACGAGCAACGCCATTCTGTTTTTCGACGAGGCCGATGCCCTTTTCGGGAAGCGCACGGAAGTGTCGGATGCCCACGACCGGTACGCAAACATCGAAACAAGCTACCTCCTGCAAAAGATGGAGGAGTACGAAGGCATGGTCATCCTGGCGACGAATCTTCGGACCAACATGGACGAAGCTTTTACGAGGAGAATCAGGTTCATTGTCGAGTTTCCGTTTCCTGATGAGGCGAGCCGGTCGAAGATCTGGAAGACCCATTTTCCAGGGGCCGCCCCTCTAAGCGACGAGATCGACTTTGAATTTTTATCGAAGCAGTTCCAGATTGCCGGTGGCAGTATCAAGAATATTGTCCTCAATGCCGCTTTCCTTGCAGCGGAGAATGGAGGTGCCATCGGCATGGACCATATCCTCCACGGGGTGAAAAGAGAATTTGAGAAAATAGGAAAGTTATGGACCGAGCACCATCTTTACAGACCCACAGGCACAGGGGGTAAGGAACGATGACGACAGGAACCAGAGAATGGGGAAAACAGCATCTTGACCAAGGGGGACTCAAGAAGACACGTGACGCGGAAAAGCCGGGTCTCCATGCCTGCGGAGGCTGCAATGCCTGCCATGAGATGACGAGAATCCATCATGGAGGCAACACGACGGCTGCCTTGCCCGGTGTCGGGGCAGAGGGACCGAGCCTCCAAAAACCTTGCGCAACTACGTTTTTCCAGAGAAACCTGGGGAATGCCCATCTTCAAGCGATGAATGGACACGGAGTTGCCCCGCAACCCGGCGCACCCAAGGGCTCCGTGAAGCCGGTAATTCAAAGAGCGTGCAATTGCGGTGGCTCATGTGAAAGTTCTTGCGGCAAGGAGGAAGAGAACGTGCAGGCAAAGCTCACCGTAGGAGCAGCCCATGACGTGTACGAGCAGGAAGCGGACCGGGTGGCGAACCGGATCATGGAAATGTCGCCTCCATCCGTGGAGACAGGCGCCGATGGATCAGGGGACGGCATGCGCATCTCGCGGATGACAGCCGGCGGCAGCGGGCAGGAAACAGCCTCGACAGATGTGGAACCGGACACCAGCGGAGGCCTGCCGCTCGCTCCTTCGACGCTTAAGTTCATGGAGCCGCGATTCGGGGTTGATTTCAGTGGTGTCTCTCTTCATGCAGACGATAGAGCGGGTGAAAAGGCCGCGCAGATTCAGGCAAAGGCATTCACCCATAAAAACCATATATGGATGGGAAAGGGAGAGACCGAGGAAAACAGGGGGCTTATGGCCCACGAGTTGACCCACGTCATACAACAAAACGGGATCAGTGCGGATTCCGCACCGATCAGGCGTGAGGAGACTCAGCAGGCGGCAGCCCCGGCAGCCAAAACGGTAACCGTCGATCTTGTCAAGCTACGGGGATCATCACGTAATCCGGCAGATGACGTGTCTTTTGCCAACACGGTGTTCCGGCCTGCCAACGTACAGTTCACAATAGGGGCGAACCGGTCTGTCCCTGATGCGACCTCCGATTCATGGCTTGGGGGAGACACAAATCTGGCGAGGATTCATTCATGCACGGATGTGGACCCGGAAGAAGAGGCGATGCGATCCGGTGCAACCACTGCGTACAGTCTTGGCAGTCGCATCAAGGCATTTTATGTGGAGAGCATGACACCATCGGAGCGAGCGGTCTGTTTTCCTGGGTATTGCGCCGGCGGATCGAGGGCTTCATTTCGGGACCACGCGTATGTGACGAACAGTGGCGCAAATCGGTCTCTTTCCCATGAATTCGGTCATATTCTGCTGAATAACGGCAATCATACGGGCGTTGACAATCCTTCGGACACGAGTAACCTCATGGTGCCTACAAACAGCGCAACAGGCGAAAACCTGGACAACAGTCAACGTACCACGATATACGGCAATGCATGAATATTTTGAAGAGGTTATTCCAATTAGCGTTCATCGTGATACCATTGTTGGCAGCGTCCTCTCCATCCTCGACGTACTTGTTGTGCGCCTCCGGTGGCTCGTCCTTGCCGTCTCAGTCTCACTTCGAATGCAAATTGGAATTACAGTTAATGAACGGTAAGGATGGGAGCTAGATATGCCGGGCGGTTTTTCCAACAAACCAAAAATACTGCGGGGGGCATTCGTGGAATACGGCTTGAGTATCCCCCCTCTTTTTGTCGTCTTCCAGTTCAATCCGGTCCAGTTGACCAGAAACCGGACGCTCACCTACAGACTTGGTGAGGAAGCACAACGGGCAGGCCCGAGAAAGGCTCATCAGAACCCGATATACAAAGACCTCACAAAGCTGCGCGATGATCAGATTGTGACTATACAGGAAGAGACCATCGGTTTCGAGATACGCCTCGATGCCACAGATAAGCTGAACGAAGGGGATGCGATTACGGAACAGTTCGGGATTTCGCCACAACTCTCCACCCTGGAGCTGATGGTGCACCCGAAAGAAGAAAGCCTTCTCGGGGCGGCCCTGAGTTCCCTGCTGGGATCATCGTCGAATGCCTTCAGTTTTACGAAAAGCCCGAATCCTCCAATGATCCTCTTTATTTGGGGACGCAAGAAGGTTCTTCCGGTCAACATCAACAGTATGAATATTACCGAAACCGAGTTCAGCACCGACCTGAATCCGATCCGGGCCACCGTTGCAGTCAATCTGACCGTTATCGAGGGACAGAGTCTTCCGTATAAGTATTCCAAGGCCATGAAAGAAGCCATGTCGGTACTCAATTTGGCCAATATTGCAAGCATTACCGATGTCATGATTCCAGGGTAGGGATGATATGTTTTCAAAGAATTCACGATACAAGAAGCTGTCCGATACGGTAACGACTGATGCCCGGGGGAGACGCCTGGGGTCGAAAACCCTTCGGATGGTACCCGACGTGGCCGGGACCTTCCGGTATGTTGTTGAAGAAGGCGACCGCCTCGATCATCTGGCCTATAAAGCATACAAAGATTCAACGAAGTGGTGGAGGATCTGCGATGCAAATCCGGAGTTCATGTCTCCCCAGGCAATGGTCGGCAAAGAGCCGTTGGTGACGATCTCCATTCGTGTTACCTTTCCCGGCGAAGGCGACCCTCCATGGTGCGACCTCATAAGGAATTTGTCGGCCTTGGTGGGCGTCGAGGATGCGAGCATCGTCGATGACATTCGACTTGTGGAACGAGAGATGGAGTATGAAGGAGATACAATAACCTATACGGGAGAGCGGGCTGCACGTAGCGTTGCCGTGGTATTCAACCGGATGAATATGCGCAAGAGGGCGATAGTTCACGAGATACGGGCCTTGGGTTTTAACACGGGAGAATCCTTCACCATCAGCAGGGTGGGGAAGAAGATCGTTCTTCCGCCCGACGTTCAGGGGTAGCAGGGTTGCCGGCCTATGGAAAATGAGAACCTAAGGATCGAGATCGAAGGGAAGGAAGCGGAGGATATCTACCCGGATCTCCTGAGCCTTGAGGTTGAACTGGACGAAGAGCTTGCCGCCATGTTCAAGCTTCAACTCGCTTCGTTGCAGCAGCCTGACGGGACCTGGAGTTATCTTGATGATGACCGGTTCATGGTCTGGAAAAAGGTGACAATCTCGGCCGGCTTCTCGACCGGCATGGAGCAGCTTATTGACGGCTATGTTACCCATGTTAAGCCTTATTTTGACCTTGATCCTGCCCAGTGCAAGCTGGAAGTTTGGGGCATGGATGCAAGCTGCCTCCTGGACCGCGAGGAAAAGTTGAAGGATTGGCCCAACAAGAAGGATAGTGACATTGCCACAGAGATATTCAATGCTTACGGCCTCACGCCCGAGGTGGAAGATACGACCATAGTCCATGATGAGGCGGTGTCCACCATTATCCAGCGTGAGACGGACATGCGGTTTCTCCAGAGGATGGCCCTGCGAAACGGTTATGAATGCTACGTCGAAGAAGGCAAGGGCTATTTCAGGCCCCCTCAGCTCAGCGGCACTCCTCAGGCAGTGCTGGCTGTCCATTTTGGAGATGAGACGAATGTCGACAATATGTCCTTTGAGGTCGACGGGCTCAAGGCCGCCGAGGTTGCCATGGTTCAGATAGACAGGGCTGAGAAGAGCGTGCTCCAGGCCTCCACGGCAACCGGTCAGCAGACGAGCCTCGGCCGGAATGACACCGTTGCGTTGCTGCCTTCCGGGGTGGACCCGGCCAAGGTCTATGTGGGCATGAACGTTGCCACGGGCAATCCCGAAATGACCGCCCTCTGTGCCGGACTTTTCCATGATTATTCATGGTTTGTTACCGGAGAAGGAAAGGTTGATGCCAATAAATACGGAAATGTGCTGAAGACGCGACAGACGGTTACTATAAAAGGGGTCGGCGAAACGTACAGCGGTATCTACTACGTCACCCATGTGACCCACACCTTTGCTGCCGAAGGATATTCGCAGCGATTCAAGGTAAAGCGCAACGGACTGATGCCGACCGGTTCGGAACAGTTTTCTGCTTCAGGGTCTTTCGGAGGGCTTTTGTGAGGGCAAGCGCATGAATATAGAAACGATTGTGGCCCACCTTGTCCAGAAGGTCGAGCACCGTTTTTACGGCAAATACCGCGGCCTTGTCGTTGATAACGCCGACCCCGAACAGCTTGGAAGGCTAAAAATCAAGGTTCCCAGCGTACTCGGCGAGAATGTGGTGACCGGCTGGGCTTTGCCCTGTGTTCCCTATGGCGGAGATGTGAATCAGGGCTTTCTTTTTATCCCTGAGGTAGGTGCCGGGGTATGGGTGGAGTTTGAAGAAGGCGACCTCGAGTTCCCCATATGGGTGGGGACCTTCTGGAGCAAGCCCGGCGGCGACAGCGAGCTCCCGAAACTGTCCAAAGCCGACGGTTCGGAGGAAAGCAGCGTTCAGGACCCGCCGACAGGGAAGATTATCAAGACGAAAAAAGGGCATACGATCCAGCTTGAAGACGCGGATAACGACCAGGAGATGATTCGGATCGTTGAGGCAACGCACAAGCATATCATAACCATGGATAAAGACGGG
>Ga0180029_1236914_pt1 | contig 9884 bp, 6 predicted proteins | sample BioBRNtimezero_FD_135936 | JGI IMG/M metagenome (GOLD analysis project Ga0180029, IMG submission 135936) | Anaerobic biogas reactor microbial communites from Seattle, Washington, USA - Biogas_R1-B RNA time zero (Metagenome Metatranscriptome) | ecosystem: Engineered > Bioreactor > Anaerobic >... | reverse complement strand
TTCATTTCGCCGGACTGGTATAGTTATGAATATAGAGAATGCGGTTACAGTACTTATAGTCGATGATGATCCAACATCTGTTTTGATACTTGAGAATCTCATGAAGCATGAGGGGTATAAGACAGTAAGTACAGTGACAGGTAGTTTAGCGATACCACTTGCGAAAAATAGAAAACCCGATCTTATTTTGCTGGATGTTAATTTGCCCGGAGAACACGGACCTGACATTTGCAGAAAAATTAAAGCCACACCGCAGATTTCTGAAATTCCAATACTTTTTTTGTCTGCAGATTCAAATGTCGGAAGCAAGATTGAGTGCTTTGATGCCGGTGGGCAGGACTATATCACAAAACCATTCGAACCGCGTGAAGTACTTGCACGTGTCAATACACATCTTCGTTTACAACAGACACAAAAAACACTGACTCGCGTATTATCATCAAAAATAAATGAAATATCCAAAGCCCAGCAGGCCCTGCTTCCACCAAAGCCGTCAGAATTTCCGGATGCGAAATTCGCTGTACGGTATCAGCAATTAACGGGTGCCGGCGGGGATTTTTATGATGTAATGAAGATCGGGGATGGAGTATATGATTACATAACAGCGGATGTATGCGGGCATGACCATAGTATAGCATTTGTTACTGCTGCTTTAAAATCTGTTTTGATACAGAACAGTGTGCCGCAGAACACACCAGCTGAAATATTGTCAATTGCAAATAAAGTGATGACATCTGTGCTTCAGAGCGGACAATTTGTCAGTATCTCATGGGTAAGAATAAACCGGGTTTCAAAAAAAGCGCTGATTGTCAATGCCGGACAACCACCGGTCGTTTTTTTACCTTTAAATGGACACGTAAGAACAATTCACGTATCAGGCGATATTGTGGGCATTTTCGAAAATGTGTTTTTTGAGCAGCGGGAGATAGATATAACTGAAGGTGACCGTTTTTTGTTATGCAGTGATGGAATTGTTGAGGTTGGAGGTAAAAAACCGGAGCACAGAGCTGCTGGAATTGAACGATTGGTTACATTATGCGAGAGTCATAAAGTAAAAAACCTGAATAAGTTTATCCAGAGTCTCGTACCGATAATTATTGGAGATGATGATGTTAATGATGATATAGTAATTCTGGGTGTGGAGATATGAGTATTGGAGGTGAATTGTGTTGAGTTTTACAGAGGAAAGAACGGGTAAAAATTGTGTTCTTGCTATTGAGGGAGAGCTTGTTGCAACTACATTGGATACTATTAAAAGTAAGGTCAGGGAGCTTATTGGCGGAGGGGTTAGCACAATTACATTTGATATGACACGATCAGAGGCCATTGACTCGGCTGGAATCGGATTTATCGCCGCGGCTCACAATTCGCTTGTAAAGTCCGGTGGTAGTTTAAAATTAACCGGTCTGTCAAAAGATATGTACGATTTTTTCGTTTGTTTACGGATGCATACACATTTTACTATCGAAACGCGCTGACCGGTATACTGGTTTAACAGATTTACTTCTACATATTTGTGAAACGGAAAAGAACAAAATGGATGATAATCTGCTGTCTGATTTTCTTGCGGAATGTCGCGAACATCTCGAAGGCATTGAGGCTGATCTGCTGGCAATTGAAGAAGCCGGTGAATCTGCAGACAATGAGCTTGTCAATAAGGTGTTCAGGGCTGCACATTCAATCAAGGGCGGTTCAGGATTTTTTCAGCTTGATAAAGTAAAGCAGCTTGCGCATAGTATTGAAACTGTACTTGATATGATGCGGTCAGGTAAGATAAAGTCTCACCCTGATATTATCAATATTTTACTTATCGGTTTTGATCTTCTCAGGGATATGGTTAATAATATTGAAACATTAGAGCAATTTGATATCTCTCCCAATGTAGCAGCACTTCAGGATCTTGTAAATCAAAATTCCAAAGAGAACGAAAAAGGTTCCATGCATCGCAATGTTACCTTGTCTACCCCTGATGATTCAGAGAAAATTACAATACTGGAAGTTGATTATCAGGCTGCAAAGAATGAAAGTCAGTATATCTATCTTATTGAATATGATCTTATTCACGATCTTGATCATATTGGTGTATCACCGGTAACATTGCTTAAATCGTTGTCAGAAATGGGAGTGATCATAGACACCATTTTCAATATTGCCGAGGTTGGCACTCTTGATGATCCGCCGGTAAATTGCATTCCGTTAAAGCTAATTTACAGAACAGTCCTTGAACCATCATTTATAAACGACCTTGAGGAAGTATGCAGTAAAAAAATTACTGTACTTGAAGCACCTGGAAATGTCGCAAAAAGCAAACCTGTCCCACAACCATCAAAAGAGGTTTCTGGTACGGTTACAAAAGAGGAACCAACTGAAAAAGTATCTCAAAAAATACAGGAAAAAGCTGTTTCATCACAGGTTACTGTTGTTGATGAAGAACGCGGTGATGATGAGATGGAAAGTGATCAAAAGGAACAGAATCCGTCTGCAGAAGGGAAACAGGATAAGATTCAAAACAAACCGGCAGCAGCGACTCCGGAAACTCTTCGGATTAATGTTGAAGCACTCGACACACTGATGGCACATGCTGGTGAGCTTGTTTTAAGCAGAAATCAGCTTGTTGATGCAATCAGCAGAAGTGATATGCGCGGGATTTCGACATCCGCACAGCGGCTGAGCTATGTTATTTCGGAGCTTCAGGAAGCTGTGATGCAGACAAGGCTTCAGCCTGTTGGTAATGTATTCAGCAAATTTCCCCGCGTTGTTCGTGATATGTCAATTTTACTTAAGAAAGAACTGCGTCTTTTGCTTGAAGGAAAGGATGTCGAACTCGATAAAACTATTATTGAAGGGTTGAGTGATCCGTTGACACATATGGTTCGCAATGCGGCGGATCATGGAATCGAATCGCAACAGGAACGTGTTGTAAAGGGCAAACCGCCTGTCGGTACGATTTCACTCAAAGCATTTCATGAAGCCGGACATGTCATTATTGAAATCGAAGATGACGGAAAGGGAATTGATCCGGAGAAAATTGCAAAAAAAGCAGTTACCATGGGATTAATCACCGATGAACGGTTGAAAGGTATGACCGATTATGATAAAATGGCCCTGATTTTTCTACCTGGATTGTCAACTGCTAATAAAGTTACGGAGACATCAGGCCGTGGTGTCGGTATGGATGTAGTTAAAACGAATCTTGACAGGTTGGGTGGAAAAGTTTCAATCCGTTCCGAAATGGGCAGGGGAACATCATTCAGAATAAAACTTCCGCTGACACTTGCCATTATTCCATCACTGATAATCTCGGAGGAAAATGAACGTTATGCAATACCGCAGGTAAATGTCGTAGAGCTTTTGAGAATACCTGCTGCACAGGTAAAGGAAAGAATCCAGGTGGTCGGAGATGCCGAGGTGGTGGTATTGCGTGGCGATCTTATACCGCTTGTACGCTTTACAAATATACTGGGTATTACAAATACATACATCGATCCGGGAACAGGAAAACAGGAAATTGACAGAAGAAACAGGATTGCCGACAGACGGTCCACCAAAAAGCTTATTACCGGTGAAGTGGTCAATGGTTTTCAGAATGATGACGATAAGATTAATCGTAAACCTGAAGATCGTCGTTATCGAGCGACAAGTGACCTGAATATTGTCATTATTGCAAGCGGTCTATTGCAATACGGACTTGTTGTCGGGCAGCTTCACAATACTGAGGAAATTGTGGTAAAACCACTGGGACGTCACCTGAAAGGGTTACAGGAATATGCAGGGGCGACAATAATGGGTGATGGCGAGGTTGCGCTTATTCTTGATGCAACCGGTATTGCGCTTAAATCAGGAATAAGCAGTGTCTCTGCTGCTGGATCAAGAGGGAAAACTGACGAAGAAGAAACTGCTGTTGTGTCTGATGGTACACAATCGTTTTTACTGTTTAATAACCAGATAAATGAACAATGTGCCATACCTCTTGATCTTGTTCAGCGTGTTGAGAACATAACTGCGGATCAGATTGAAATCCGGGGTGGAAAACGGACAATGCAATACCGTGGTGCATCGCTGCTGCTGGTACAGTTGTCTGATGTTGCAGCAGTAGATCCGATACCGCCTGATCAGGAGATTACCGTTGTGGTTACCACTGTAGCGGATCATACTGTAGGACTGCTTGGGATCATGCCGGTATCGGTTCTTGAATCCAATGCGATAATTGACACAAGTACTCACAGGCAGACCGGTATTGACGGATCGTCCGTTATCGATGGGCAGACAATATTAATTGTCAATATTTTTGAAATCATTGATACGTTATATCCGGAGTGGAATGTATCAAAACCGGCATTTGTATCCCGTGACAAAGGCACAATAGTAATTGCCGAGGATTCGGATTTCTTTCGTGCCCAGATTGAACGGTATATTACAGATGAGGGTTTTGAAGTAATTGCGTGTGCTGATGGACTTGATGCCTGGAAGTATCTTGACAGACAGAACAAAAATATCAAACTGGTTGTAACTGATGTGGAAATGCCGAATATGGATGGTCTTGAGCTTTGCAAAAAACTTCGTAATGACAGGAGATACGAATCTATTCCGGTCATTGCACTTACTTCACTCGCCAGTGAGGACGATGAGTTGCGGGGTAAAGATGCCGGTGTTACAGAATATCAGGTTAAACTTGATCGGGACAGGTTGATTGATGCTATCAATTCAATTCTTGGTTTGTAAAAATGAATATGGAATAATGATCCTTTCAATATTTATAAGGAGTGTTTAAATGAGTATTATGTCACAGATGAAGGTAGGGAAGAGGCTTGCAATCGGCTTTGGAACGATCACGCTATTTATGATTATTATCATTGTGTTTGTCTTTATTAATTCGGCACTTGAAAATAATGCCAATAGAAAACTTGACAAAGAAATGAATTGCGCCTTTGGTGCTTTGACAATCAGTCGGGATGTACACAAGATCGCAGAAAATGTGGGTGCAATTGTATTATCTGTAAATACATCTTCGCAGAGTATATATGCTGACAAGATTGAGCTGGCACGGCAGGAGTATAAATCACAGGTTGACATTCTCGACAATGTCATTCAGGATCAGAAAGGCAGAGAGTTGCTTAGGGAGATTACTTCCGGAATTAATAATGCAAAACCCTATAATAATGAAGCTATTTCACTTGCAACGGCTGGCAAGAAAGAGGATGCTGCAAAAGTGTTTTCAGAAAAAGCTCATCCCGGAATGCAGAAAATTCATGAAGCAGCTGAAAAACTAAATGAATGGCAAAAAAGCAGGGTTGACGAAGTTAAGAAAAGTAATGCTGTTCGTAATGCTACCTTTAAAGTTATTTATTTGATTTCCGGACTGCTTGCACTGATAGTATCCATTATGCTTAACATCTCCATTACAAACAGTGTTTCAAAACCAGTCAATACGTTGCTGTCAAAATTAAGTGATATTACTGATGGAAATGTATCTACCCGAATTGATAGTGATCTGCTTAATCGTAACGATGAAATGGGGGATATTGCGAAAGGTATACAGAAAAATGCTGAAAATTTGAAAAAAATAGTAACTGATTTGCAGGATGGTATCCGGGTTCTTGGAAACTCATCGTCTGAAATGTCAAGAGTTTCAATGCAGTTGACAGATGGAACAAAAGATACATATAGCAGGATAAATATGGTTGCAGCAGCTGCAGAAGAGATGAGTTCTAATACAAATTCAGTTGCTTCAGGGATGCAGGAGACAAGTAATAATCTGACATCTGTTGCAACTGCAACTGAAGAAATGAGCGCGACAATTGCCGATATCGCAAGTAATGCTGAAAAAGCAAGAACTGTCAGTTCAGAAGCAACTGAACAGGGGCTGGCTGTTACTGAAGTTGTCAAGAATCTCGGAGTTGCAGCACAGGAAATTACTACCGTCACAGAAACGATTACAAGCATAAGTGCACAGACTAATCTGCTTGCATTAAATGCAACTATCGAAGCTGCGCGGGCAGGTGCTGCGGGAAAAGGATTCGCTGTTGTAGCAAATGAAATAAAAACACTTGCAGAACAGACTGCGACTGCCACCGGTGAAATCAGGGAAAAGATTGCAAGTATTCAGAGTGCCACTGGAAGTGCAATTGAAGATATTGACAAAATCACATTGATTATCAGAGATGTCGGAGAAACGGTTACATCCATTGCGACTGCCATTGAGGAACAGGCAACCGTAACCCGCGATATCGCAGCGAATATTTCACAGGCAACCATGGGTGTTCGTGATGTGAACGACCGGGTAAATCAGACTGCGCAGGTTTCTCATTCTGTTGCAAAGGATATTACCATTGTAAGCACTTCTACAAACAGTATTGCAGAGTCAGCAAAATTGATAAACTCAAATTCACTGGAATTATCAAAAATGACTGATAAAATTAAGAATGTTATTGCAATGTTTAAAGTCTGATTTCATTGGAGTGATAAACATGAGTGAAAACCTGGAGGTAAATGTTGACAACAGTCTGCTTGTTGCGACATTTACAATTGACAATGCAAGTTTTGGTATTGATGCTAATCTGGTACAGGAAGTTGTTCAGGTCAGGAAGAACTCTCCGGTTCATCATGCACCCCGTTATATCCGGGGGGTTATGAATCTGCGTGGACGGGTTATAACAATTGTTGACCTCGGAGAAAAATTATCCCTGGGAGAGATTCCACACTGTGATGAGAATCGTATTCTGATTGTCGAATGGAAACAGGAATATGTAGGTTTACTTGTAGATAAAATAACGGAAGTTGTTCCGATTGAGAAAAGTCTGGTCAGGGAACCTCCGGGTAATGTACATGGCGTTCAGGCATCATTGATTGCAGGTGTTTTTCAGAACGCGTCAGGCTTATTAATCGGACTGCTTGATACAAATAAGATTCTTGATGTTGATGAAAATGAATATACCGGGGTGAGTAACATAAAAAAAGAGTGAAAAATGATGACTTCAATGGAAGTCAGTGACTTTTGAAAAAACGGTATACAAATCATATTCAGGAAATGATAGACTCTGCGCAGCGGCAATGAATGAAAAAGCATTAAACAGGATTGTTTACAATTTATGAAATTACGTGTATTAGTTGTTGATGATACAGTTCTTTTTAGAACGGTAGTATCGGAGGCACTGAAAAAAATACCCGGTGTCGATGTAATCGGAACTGCAGCAAGTGGTCGTGCTGCGCTTGCAAAAGCAGCTGAATTAAAGCCTGATCTGATTACACTTGATATTGAAATGCCTGGTATGGATGGTCTTCAGGTGCTCGACGAGCTGAAAAAGGCAGGATCTGATGCCGGGGTGATTATCGTCAGCTCTGTTACGGTCCAGGGCGGAAGTTACACAATAAAAGCACTTGAACGGGGTGCATTTGATTTTATTACCAAGCCATCTGAGGGAAATGCAGAACAAAACCGCCTTGCCGTGTATGAGGCGCTGGCTCCAAGAGTGAAAGCGTTTGCCCGTAAAAGGGAAATAAATACAATTCTTTCCGGAAAGAAACCATCAAAAACAGTAGAAGAAACTGATGCGTTTCCAAAAATACCGCATTCAAGAGAACGTGTGCTGGAAACAAAAGTTGACAGCAGAATAAGATCGCAAAAACCGGAAATGCTGCTGATCGGTGTGTCAACCGGGGGGCCTGCTGCTCTGGCGGTATTGCTTTCAGAACTTCCGGCAAATCTTGGAATACCTGTAATCATTGTCCAGCATATGCCGCCTATGTTTACAAATGCATTGGCAGACAGTTTAAAAGCAAAATGTAAATTGAAAGTCTGCGAGGCATCCAATGGCGACATTCTGCAATCTGATACGGTATATATAGCTCCGGGTGGAAAACAAATGAAATTGGGTAATCCGAATAATAGTGGCGCAAAAACACTGTTCGTCACTGATGACTCCCCTGAAAACAACTGTAAACCATCAGTTGATTATCTCTTTAGATCTGCCGCAAGTAATTATCCGGGAAAAAGCATGGCTGTCATTCTTACCGGTATGGGCAGTGATGGTACGCTGGGGTTACGTTTGCTGAAACGTCATGGCTGCTATGTAATTGCTCAGGATGAGCAGAGTTGTGTTGTTTATGGTATGCCTCGTTCTGCTGTTGACGCAGGTGTTGTGGATTGTATAGTGCCGCTTCAGGAAATCGCAGGAAAAATAACGAATTTTATACGAAAGGGTTTATGGTGCCAGCATTAACAGCGCAGGACATAGAACTCTGGACTGTTTACATAAAGAATATATGTGGAAATAGTCATGACGCAAGTAAAGCTTACCTGATTGAAACGAGGCTTGCTCCGCTATTGCAGGAAACAGGATCTGTATCATGGATTCAACTTTTTTCAAAAGTTAAAAATGATCCTACCGGAACTCTTAGAAAAAAAGTAATTAATCTTATTACCACAAACGAAACATCTTTTTTCAGGGATACGACACCATTTGAATTATTACAGTATAAAATTATCCCTGATCTGATTGATTTTAAACGAAAACAGAATTCAGGTGCTGTAATTCCGATCAGAATCTGGAGTGCTGCATGTTCAACCGGACAGGAAGTTTACAGTACCAGTATCGTTTTCAAAGAGCTGCTTGGGGACTTGAACAAATATGATATCAGGATACTGGGAACTGATATTTCGGATAAGGTTATGGCTGCTGCGAGTTATGCAAAATATAGCAAAATGGAACTTGAACGCGGATTGACACAAGGTAAAATAAGCAAATATTTTACACAGGATGGTTCCATGTGGAAAATTCGTGATGAAATACGGGCAATGGCTACATTTAGAACGATGAATCTTCTTGAACCATTTGTTTTCCCGTATAAATTTGATATTATTCTATGTCGTAATGTTGCAATTTACTTTTCAATTGAAGACAGAAAAAATCTGTTTGGGAAAATTGCAAATGTTTTGGCGCCCAATGGATACCTTATTGTTGGATCAACAGAATCACTAACAGGAATATGTCCGCAATTTGAATCGAAACGTTATCTGCAAACTGTATTTTATCAACCGGTTGAAAAATGAACTCCTGAAAACGCAATAACCATTTTATCTGTTCATAACTATAGGTATCGTTTTCAAATAACCTGCCCTGTTTTTTTATGAAGCTGCAATTTCGAAAAATGTGACTGCCTTTTCCATTTCAGACTTGAATTGTTCTTTCAGTATGTTAATGTCGTCCTGTTCAAGCTTAAGAGTAGTGAATGAATCAGGGAATAGTTCAGGTGATACATAGGAGTTATTATTAAGTCCAAGATCATAACATAACCAGTCTGAAAGATGACAGAGGGTAATGATTTCCTGATATTGCTCTGATTCTGATGGAGCGTGGTGATAAATCAACGGATATTGAAGCTCTGATGGAAGTCCCCAGGTTGATGTCAACCATTCTGCAACCTGACAATGATTATAACCAAGTACTGTGTTTTCTGCATTGTACATGGGTATGTTGTTAATCTGAGCATATTCAAGAGCCTTATGGAAATCGTCATGAAGATACTGCTCCATTACCACTTTCCCGATATCATGAAGCAATCCGGCACAGAAAGCCTCTTCCGGATCAAACAGAATAAATTTTCTTACACGTGATGCAAGAAATTTTGCAACCATTCCACATCCGAGAGAATGAAGCCAGAACGATTTCCGATCAAAAAGTGCTGCTGATTGTTTTGAGTTGGGAAACATGTCGAACACTGTCAGACCAAGAACCATTGTGTGAAGTACTTTCAATCCAAGAATTACCACTGCACTGTTAATGTTTGTAATACTTTTAGGTACGCCGTAAAAAGCGCTGTTGGCCAGTCTGAGTACTTTCGCACTTAATGAAAGATCCTGACCAATAATAAACGCCACATCGTTG
>Ga0180029_1093309_pt1 | contig 10004 bp, 9 predicted proteins | sample BioBRNtimezero_FD_135936 | JGI IMG/M metagenome (GOLD analysis project Ga0180029, IMG submission 135936) | Anaerobic biogas reactor microbial communites from Seattle, Washington, USA - Biogas_R1-B RNA time zero (Metagenome Metatranscriptome) | ecosystem: Engineered > Bioreactor > Anaerobic >... | reverse complement strand
GGAGAACATATAATGGCTGAAGATTTGCAGTATCTCATTGATCGAATTCAAAAAGATGCGATAGACAAGGCTGATAATGATGCCACTTCTATTCTAACTGCCGCAAAAGAAAAAGCGGCTCAAATAATTAAAGAAGCAGAAGCAGAAGCAAAAGCAAAACTCGAACAAGCAGATAAAGACGCTCAAGTTTATACAGAACGTAGCGAACGTGCTCTAGAACAATCTGCAAGAGATATTTTAATTACAGTTGGTAAAAGTCTTGAAAAGATGATTTTGGATATACTTGACCTTCAAGTAGAAAAAGCTCTTTCAGAAAGCACAATTAAAGAACTTTTACTTTCTTTAGCTAAAAATTATAGTTCAGACGTAGAAGTTGCTTTATCTGAATCAGATGTAAATAAATTAACATCATTCATTTTAGGCGAATTTAAGAAGCAATTATCTGCTGGCGTTCAAGTAGAAAGCGATTCTTCAGTTCGTTTTGGCTTCCGTGTTAAACTAGATGGCGGTAAAGTCAGTCATGAATTTACTAACGAAGCCATGGCAGATGCTTTATCTGCGTTGCTTCGTCCTCAATTAGCTAAGGTTGTAACAAAAGCGGCGTCCCAAGGCAAGTAATGAGTAACGCTGTTTATCTCGTCTCCTCTCTTCCCACGCTCCAATTTGGAGATACGCCTCCTTTTTCTCTTGATGAATTTCGTCGTCAATGTGAAGGGGTGATTAGTGCGTATGAAATGGAAGCATTAGAAGCCTTATTAGCAGGGAAATCTCACAGTGATTCCTTTGTGTCTGCTTATTTTGCTCGTGAAACGCTTCTAAAAAATATTGCAGGTAAAATGAGAGCTGCGGCTTGGGATTCAGATATTCGTTTTTCGGAACGTCCTTATGATGGCTATGATGTGACTTACGCCAAAATGGTTTCAGATGCATTATTAAGAACGAATCCTTTGGAACGAGAACATGAATTAGATAAGGCTCGTTTTTGGCTTGTAGATGAGTTAAGTGGTGTAGGTGGCTTTACTATGGCCCATGTTTATGCTTATGCAATAAAACTAATGATTTGTGAACGTTGGAGCCGCTTATCTCCAGAAGCTGGTGATGCTTCACTAATGAAAGTAATTAATGAAAACGATCTCGCTTCCAAGCGAGAATGATCGGAGGATTGATCTTCAATGGCTAGTATCGGTAAAATAACAGGTGTCAACGGAAATTTAATTCGTGTTGCCTTTGTTGGTGCAGTAGCACAAAACGAAGTGGCTTATGCTAAACTTCCTTCTGGCATTAAATTAAAAAGTGAAGTGATTCGAATCAGAGGCGATTACGCTGAATTACAGGTTTTTGAAGACACTACTGGGCTAAAAGCCGGAGATGATGTCGAATTCACTGGAGAATTACTTTCTGTTGAACTTGGACCAGGTCTTTTAGGTCAAGTGTTTGATGGACTTCAGAACCCTCTTCCTCGTTTAGCAGAAGAATGCGGCTTCTTTTTACAGCGTGGTAAATACTTAAACGCTTTAGAACGTGATCAAAAATGGGCTTTTACACCTGTCGCCAAAGTGGGTGATAAATTAACAGCGGGTGAAACGCTTGGTACCGTTCCTGAAGGTATTTTTAAGCATCGTATCATGGTTCCTTTTAAGGTTCGTAAAACCGTCACGGTTGAAAAAATCATGCCTGCTGGTGACTATACTGTAGAAGATGTGATCGCCATTTTGAAAGATGCAGATGGCAATACAGTCGAAGCAAAAATCATGCAGATTTGGCCTGTAAAAATTCCGATTAAACAGTATTCTGAACGTATGCGTCCATCTGAACCAATGGTAACGCAACAGCGTATTATCGATACGTTCTTCCCTGTGGCAAGAGGTGGTACTTACTGTATTCCTGGGCCATTTGGTGCTGGTAAAACCGTTTTACAACAATTGACAAGCCGTTATGCCGATGTGGATATCGTTATTTTAGCCGCCTGTGGTGAACGTGCTGGTGAAGTAGTGGAAACATTACGTGAATTCCCTGAGTTAAATGACCCACGTACAGGGAAAAGTCTTATGGAAAGAACTCTTATTATTTGTAATACGAGTTCTATGCCTGTGGCTGCTCGTGAAGCTTCTGTTTATACTGGTGTGACTCTTGCTGAGTACTATCGTCAAATGGGATTAAATGTTCTTTTACTTGCTGACTCTACTTCTCGCTGGGCTCAAGCTTTACGTGAAATGAGCGGACGTCTAGAAGAAATCCCTGGTGAAGAAGCTTTCCCTGCATACTTAGAATCAGTGATCGCTAGCTTCTATGAAAGAGGTGGAGTGGTTCGCCTAAAAGATGGTTCCATTGGTTCTGTAACTATTGGTGGTTCTGTTTCTCCAGCGGGTGGTAACTTTGAAGAACCTGTGACACAAGCTACTTTGAAAGTGGTTGGTGCATTCCATGGCTTGTCTCGTGAACGATCTGATCAACGTCGTTTCCCTGCAATCAATCCTATGGACTCTTGGTCAAAATACGAAGGTATTATTAATGAGCAAAAAGTCCAAGAAGCACGCCATATTTTGGCTATGGGTATTGATGTCAATCAGATGATGAAGGTGGTTGGTGAAGAAGGTACTTCTATGGAAGACTTTATCACTTATCTAAAATCAGAGTATTTAGATTCTGTTTATTTACAACAAGATGCTTATCATGATATTGATGCTGCTTGTTCTGCCGATCGTCAACAATATCTATTCGATAAAGTGTATGAAATATTAAAAACAGCGATGACGTTTAAAGAAAAAGAAAACGCCCGTGGTTTTTTCCTTAAATTGACTCAAATTACAAAAGACTGGAACCGTGTAGAGTTTAAGTCCAAGGAATTCAAAGAGCTTGAAGAACAAATCTTTAAGTCTGTTGCGGAGGTCGCTACTAATGCATAAGGTTTATCATCGCATTGAACGTATTGCCGGAAGCGTTATTACAGTTAAAGCAGATGGCGTTGCATATCAAGAATTAGCTCAAGTAACGAGTCCTCAAGGTGTCTCTCTTGCTCGTGTGATTCGCATTGATAAAGAAATGGTGGATTTACAAGTATTTGCAGGTGCTCGTGGTATCACAACGGATTCACAAGTGCGTTTTATTGGCAAGCCAATGGAAATCCCTTTTAGTGATTCCTTGTTAGGTCGAGTCTTTACTGGCTCTGGTATCCCTCGTGATAATGGCCCTCTTATTGAAGAAAATCCAATTCAAATTGGTGGTCCTTCAGTAAACCCAGCAAAACGTATTATCCCTCGTAATATGGTGCGTACTGGTATCCCAATGATTGACGTTTTCAATACGCTTGTGGTATCTCAGAAACTGCCTATTTTCTCGATTGCAGGTGAGCCATATAACCAATTATTAGCTCGAATTGCTCTTCAAGCTGAAGTGGATGTTATTGTTCTTGGCGGTATGGGCTTAAAACACGACGACTACCTTTATCTTAGAGACTTTTTGGAGCAAAATGGAGCTCTTTCTCGCTCTGTGATGTTTGTCCATACAGCTTCTGATCCTATCGTAGAATGCTTGCTTGTTCCAGATGCCGCTTTAGCTGTCGCAGAACAATTTGCAATTAAGGGTAAAAACGTCCTTGTTTTGCTAACTGATATGACAAACTTTGCAGATGCCATGAAGGAAATTGCAATTACGATGGAACAAATTCCTTCTAATCGTGGTTATCCTGGTGATCTTTATTCTCAGTTAGCAAGTCGTTATGAAAAAGCTGTTGACTTTGATACTGCTGGTTCCATTACCATTCTTGCTGTAACAACTATGCCTGGCGATGACGTGACTCATCCAGTTCCAGATAATACAGGTTACATTACAGAAGGGCAGTTCTATCTCCGTAAAGGAAGAATTGAACCATTTGGTTCTCTATCTCGTTTGAAACAGCAAGTGAATGGTTCTACACGTTCTGATCACCGTACCATCATGAACACAATGATTCAATTGTATGCAAGCTTTAAAGAAACCATTGAAAAGCAATCGATGGGCTTTAGAATGAGCACTTGGGATCAAAAATTATTGAGATACGGTGTTCGTTTTGAAAAAGAAATGATGGACCTTTCAGTAAATATCCCATTAGAAAAAGCTTTAGATCTTGGTTGGATTATTCTTTCGGATTGTTTCGAGCCAGAAGAAACTGGTATTCCTTCTAAGATGATTAACGAATATTGGCCAAAAAAAGGGTAGCGCTATGGCAAAAGTGAAACTCACCAAAAATGCTTTGAAAGCAGAGCGTGATGCGCTTAAGCGATTTAAGCGTTATTTGCCTACACTTCTGTTAAAAAAGCAACAATTGCAAATGGAAATGCGTACTTTGCAAGCCAAAGTGATTGTAAAACGAAAAGAAGAAGATGCTCTTCGCAACATGATGTCCGATTGGGTTTGTTTATATGCAGATCCAGTAGACTGGAGTTCTTATCTTTCCGTTAAAGAAGTGAGAGAAGGTGAAGGTAACATTGCTGGTGTAGAAATTCCTTTGTTTAATGGTGTTGATTTTAATCTTAGTATTCCTGATCCATTTGATACACCCGTGTGGCTAGATGATGGTATTCGTGCATTGCAATCTTTAATTTCTCTTCGTTTAGAAAGGCGAGTTTTAGAAAAGCAATATGAGTTACTTTCAGAAGAATTACGTACGACAAGTCAACGTGTGAATCTTTTTGAAAAAGTGAAAATTCCAGAAGCGAAAGAAAATATTCGTGCAATTAATATCTTTCTTGGTGATCAGCAAACGACAGGTGTGGCTCGTTCTAAACTTGCCAAGGGTAAGTCCGTTGCTCGTACATTATTGGAAGATGGAGGAGTCGCAGCATGATTACTCCAATGAAAAAGGTAACGATTCTCTGTATAGATTCTTTAAAAACAAAGACTCTCGAAGAATTGCGTTCTATGGGTCTGTTGCATGTGATTCATTTGCAATCGCCTACGGGTTCTGATCTTAATTATGCAAAAGCAGAATTACAACGTGTTCAAAAAGCAATAGATGTGGTTCCCTCTAAGGTAAAAAAAGAGGTCGCTCCAATTACAGGTTCTCCTGATTCTCTTATAAGTGAATTACAAAATCTAATTGCAGAACGTAAAGAAGACGAAGATACACTTGCACAAATGAAAGTGGATCTTGCTCGATATGATGTTTTTGGTGATTTTAATCCATCTCAAATAGAAGCTTTAGCCGAAAAAGGCATCTTTATTCGTCTTTTTGAAGCAGAAAAAAATAAAAAGCCTCTTCCAGACGATGAATCTGCTTTGGTTCAATATTATGGAAAAAACTCTGTAGCGGATTGCTTTGTGGTTATTAATCGAGGTGAAAAGCCTGCAGATGTAAAAATGGCTAATGAACTTCGTTTACCTTCACTTTCTTTGAGTGAAATGAAATCAAAGCTTTCTTATGCTGAAAAGTCTTTGAAAAAAATAGAATCTCGTCTTCAAGAAATTGCAACAGTAAAGAGTTCCTTAAAAGAACAGTTGCTAGATGTTTCTGATGACTATAACTTAAAAGAAGTGAATGCTGGGATGATTCAAAATTCAGGAATCGCTATGATTCAAGGATTTTGTCCAGAACCGCGTCTTGCTGAATTAAAAGCGATGGCTCCAAAATTAGGTTGGGGCTTAAAGATCGAAGACCCTTCAGAAGAAGAATTTGTTCCAACGTTACTTTCTTATAATAAAGCATCTCGTCCAATGAAATTCCTTTATGATATTATCGGGATTTCTCCTGGTTATCATGAAATGGACGTGTCTCTTGTTTTCCTTGCTTTCTTTAGCGTATTTTTTGCGATGATTGTGGGTGATACCGTTTATGGTATTTTATTCCTCATCATCACCTTAATTGCTCAAGCAAAACTCCCTAAAGCTCCAAAAGCAGCCTTCCATTTTTTGATTTTAATGAGTTGTACGACAATCATCTGGGGCTTTCTAAATAACAGCTTCCTTGGTTTTTCTCCAGCAGCTTTAGATTTAGCTCAAAAATCATTTGTCCCAGAATTTGTTAGAAAAGCGGCTTTATGGATTAGAGAAGCAAGTAATGTACAATACTTATGTTTCATATTAGCTGTTATTCATTTAACCATTGCTCATGTATGGAACTTTATTCTTCGTGTGAAAAGTAGAAGTACTACCGCTATTGCTCAAATCGGCTGGCTCTTTTCCACTTGGTTTATGTTCTTCTTAGCAAGCAACATGGTCTTGAAAAAAGAAATGCCTGAATTTGCAATGCCTCTTTTTATTACAGGTCTTGTGTTGATCGTTTTGTTTATGGTTCCACCAAAAGACTTAAAGAAAGAATGGATTTCTTTTCCAATGCTTATATTCGATGTAGTCAATAATTTTGTGGATATTATCAGTTATATTCGTCTATTTGCAGTAGGAATGGCTGGTGTGGCTATCGCTCAAGCCTTTAATATGATGTTATCTCCTTTATTTGGCTCTGCTGTTGGTATCGCTGTTTCAGTGATCGCTTTATTCTTTGTGCATTGTCTAAATATTGCTTTGAGTATTATGGGTGTTGCTGTTCATGCACTTCGCTTAAATACACTTGAATTTTCAAATCACTTAAATTTGCAATGGAGTGGAAGCGAATTTACTCCTTTTGTAAAGCAAAAAGTGAACTAATTTTAACTACAACATAGAGGAAAATGTTATGGAACAAACAACAATGGTTACTTTAGGGAATATGGGCGCAATGGCCGCATTAGGTATTGCTGCAATAGGTTCCGCTTTGGGCACTGGTACAGCAGGCATGGCTGCAATCGGTGTTTGGAAAAAAGCATATGCTCAAGGGAAAAGCGCTCTTTTTACATTACTCGTTTTTGTCGGTGTTCCTATTTCTCAAACCATTTATGGAATGCTTTTGATGAATTCGATTCTCGGTTCAGTTAAAGCTACTGGTGGTGCTAACTGGGGCGCAGCTCTTGGTGCAGGTGTTTTTGGTGGTTTAGGTATGCTTACTTCTGCTTGGTTCCAAGGTCGTGCAGCAGCAAATGCTTGCGATGCTTTAGGTGAAACAGGCAAGGGTATGGCAAACTATTTGATGGTTTGCGGTGTCGTTGAAACGGTGGCTCTTTTCGTCATGGTTTTCTCCATGCTAAATCTCGGCTAAAAGAAACTTTTTCTTATGAAACCCCGTTTTTTTAAGTGGGGTTTTTTATTTTATAGTAAAAACGGAGGAGTATTTTAGATGAAGAAAAAAGAAATTAGAAATCAAATTTATTCTGTAGGTGTATTGAACCCAACGCTTCGTACTTTTGACGTCTTTATGCGTACAGAATACGGGACAACTTATAATGTTTATATAGTGAAAGGCGAAAATAAAACGGCCTTAATTGAATCCGTTAATAGAGAACGTTTTGATGAGTTTTTTTGAAAACTTAAAAGAAGTGATTAATCCAGCGGAAATCGATTACATCATCTTAAACCATACAGAACCAGACCATTCGGGATCTTTAGCAAAAATTCTTGAGTATGCGCCAAATGCCGTTGTGGTTGCGACAGCGACTGCTTTACGTTTCTTAAAAAATATTGTGAATCAAGATTTCCCTTCTTTAACTGCTACAGAAGATTTAGTCTTAGATTTAGGGAAGCGTTCCTTGCATTTTAAGATTGCTCCTAATTTGCATTGGCCAGATTCGATGTTCACGTATCTTCCAGAAGAGAAGATGATTTTTACTTGTGATTTTTTAGGCGCTCATTATTGTGAAAGCCCTTTAGAACTTTCTAAGATTTATAAGCCAGATCTTTATGAAGGGGCATTCCGTTTTTACTACGATTGTATTTTTAGCCCATTCAAAAAGTTTGTTTTAGCTGGCCTAAATAAAATGGATGGCTTAGATATTGAATTCTTAGCTCCTAGCCATGGCCCAGCGTTAGATTCAAAAGCGGCGATTGAAAAAGCAAAGTCTTTGTACAGAGAATGGAGTACAGAAAAAGACCCTGGGCATACAGCTACGATTGTTTATGTTTCTGCCTATGGCTACAGTAAAAAGCTCGCATTAGAAATTGCAGAAGAGTTAAAAAAAGAGGACTTTAAGGTATCTTTGTTTGATTTATCCTCTGATGATTTTGCTAAGGCGGCAGAGACTGCTTTAAGTTCAAAATTACTATTTATCGGTTCTTCTACAATTAATCGTAATGCTCTGCCTACCATCTGGAATTTCTTAACAGGCTTGGATGCGATTGCTCTTGCAGGGAAGCCTGTTGGCGTATTTGGTTCTTATGGTTGGAGCGGCGAAGCGGTGCCTGCTCTTAAAGCTTATTTAACTCAAATGCGTTGCAAAGTCGTTGGCGAAGGCTTTAAGGCTGTATTCCAGCCTTCTGAAACGGAACTTTCTCAAGTCAAAGAGTACGCTAAAACAGCAATCGAATCGATTAAAAAACCTGTTTAGTTTTAACTTTTTCTATATTTTGGCTCATCATTTTTCAGGCGTTCTATAAAAAAGTCTTTGTAGACTAGACTGCCTTGTTTTTTAAAAGGATTTTTTATGCGCGACCAATTTGAGAGTCCCTTAATTCAAAGATATGCATCTAAAGAGATGAGCTTTCTATTTAGTCCTCAATTCAAGTTTCAAACTTGGAGAAAATTGTGGATTATCCTTGCTGAAAGCGAGAAAGAATTAGGGCTTCCTATCACAGAAGAACAAATTGAAGAATTAAAAGCACATGAAATAGATATTAATTTTGATGTCGCCGAAGCCGAAGAAAAACGCCGCCGCCATGACGTGATGAGCCATGTGTATGCTTATGGTGTGCAATGCCCAAAAGCCAAAGGGATAATCCATTTAGGGGCTACAAGTGCTTTTGTAGGCGATAACACGGATTTAATTCAAATGCAAAAAGGCTTGATTTTAGTACGTCGCCGTTTGATGCGTGTGATTGATAAGCTTTCTGAATTTGCATTAAAAAACAAAGATTTACCTCAATTAGGAGCGACTCATTTTCAAGCAGCTCAATTGACTACTGTTGGCAAACGCGCTTGCTTATGGATTCAAGATTTATTGATCGACCTTGAAGAAATTGATTTTTTAATTGAAGTGTTGCCATTTAGAGGCGTTAAAGGGACTACAGGTACACAAGCTTCCTTTATGGAACTCTTTAACGGAGACGAAGCAAAAATTGTTGAATTAGATCGTCTTGTGACAACTCGTGCTGGTTTTAAGCGTTGCCTTACTATTACAGGCCAGACTTATACTCGTAAATGGGATAATCGTGTAAGCCAAGCTCTTTCTTCTATTGCTCAGAGCTTACATAAACTAGCTACCGATATGCGTTTGATGCAGGGCTTAAAAGAAGTCGAAGAACCTTTTGAATCCACTCAAATAGGCTCGAGTGCGATGGCTTATAAACGTAACCCCATGAGAAGTGAACGTATTTGTTCTCTCGCTCGTTTTGTGATTTCTTTAGTGGAAAGCACTGCTTTTACCCAAGCCACTCAATGGTTTGAACGTACATTAGATGATAGTGCTAATAAACGTCTTGCAATTCCAGAAGCATTCCTTGCGATGGATGCGATGTTGATTATCGCTGAAAACGTTTCAAACGGTATGGTTGTTTATCCTAAAGTCATTGAAAAACGTATTATGGCTGAACTTCCATTTATGGCTACTGAAAACATCATTATGGAAGGTGTAAAAAAAGGTGGCGATCGTCAAGAATTGCATGAAGAAATTCGTGTGATGAGTATGGAAGCTGGAAAAGTGGTGAAACAAGAAGGAAAAGATAACGATCTTTTAGAACGTATCATCAAAAACCCAACATTCAATGCTCTTGGGATTACTGAAGACAAACTAAAAGAAATTTTAGATCTTAAAAAATTCATTGGTCGTGCTCCTGGTCAAGTAGTGCGTTTTGTTGAAGAAGAAGTAAAACCAATGCTTAACAAGTACAATGACTGGCAAAACTTAGATGCAGGGGAGCTTAAAGTCTAAATCAATTATTTTTTGATTGATTTCAAGCTCAATTCCAACATACCCTTTAGAAAATTCTTTTCGAAGGCTTGTGGC
>Ga0180029_1000460_pt1 | contig 11067 bp, 8 predicted proteins | sample BioBRNtimezero_FD_135936 | JGI IMG/M metagenome (GOLD analysis project Ga0180029, IMG submission 135936) | Anaerobic biogas reactor microbial communites from Seattle, Washington, USA - Biogas_R1-B RNA time zero (Metagenome Metatranscriptome) | ecosystem: Engineered > Bioreactor > Anaerobic >... | reverse complement strand
GGACTGAGCATGCCTTAGCAGAAAAAGATTTCTGAATGTACATCCGGAATGAGAGATTGTTGCCTTTTCCAGGAAAACTGGAAAAACCGCTTAATGGACAATTTGGGTTTAAAAACGATGTGGATGTTATACTCGCTAAATTTGATATTTTGAGTGCAAAATTTCATATTTAAAGTGCTAAAAACAACGTTTTGCATGTTCAAATCAGTTTTTATCTGCCTAAAACAATATTTTGCCTTTTTTTAGCTATTTTTCAACTGTTTTAAATCAAATACTGCTTAATCTAAAACCGGATATGGGAATGTTTCCCCTACAGGGGAAAAAAAACATCGTTAATCTTTTTTTCCTACGGGATTGAAAGCTCTACGAGCTTTGAGATGATCCTGGTATTTTGCAAGGGTGATTAACATAAAAAATGCCTGTAGGGCATTCATTACTCTATATCATAGGTGATAAATGCGCCCACCTTTAGCCCCTGGTTGGAAAGCCACAAGGGGTCCTTTCTATGATAAGGACCTGCATTTTTCCCCTTGGCATCGGCCAGGCGGGTGCGGAACATTTGTGAATGAAGCAATGGCGAGACGGTTTCCAAACGAATGTTATACCGGTTTTTAACATACTGAAGCATCAGAACTGTGCCGAAAGAAACCTCTCTGGTGTAGTTTTCACGCCTGCTATTTACATTGAATTCAACTGAGGCAGAATCGTTTCTTCCAAAATATTTTGTCTGAAAATTGCACTGCACATTTCCTGACATCATTAAACCCAGCCCCATTTTTCCCAGATTATTATTAAAGAGGGGAAACATGGCACTAAGCTCCATCCCGGTGTTAAAGATGTTCTGATTCGCATAGGAAAATGTTTCCCAGACCGTTTCATCAAGGCCTTGTATCGCGGTATTCCAGTAGGTTTTGGTACGTCCCCCGTTAAACCAGCGCAAATAGGTGTTATTTGTGCGATAATACTCATATTGCAGCAATATTGCTATGTCGATATAATGAAGCCATGGACCAAGCTTTATATTGATATTAGGATCTGCTTCAAGCAAAAACCCCCTGCGGCTTTCTTTGGAATCCGATTCAATTTCCAGATTGGTGATCAGTGCATTCCCGGCAACATCACCTGTATACCCAACTCGCATAAAAGAGTTCAGAGAAAACAACTCCGCTTTTATCCAGTGAAAATTTCCATATACACTAATCTGCCCCTGATGGCTTTTCTTTGTCCATTCGCTTTTTTCATAATCTCCGATGAAATTCTGGTCTATAACGGTATCACCAGTTAGTTTACTGGCTGAAGTATCGGGTTTCCAGCGATAATGATCCTGACGTCCAAAATTGTATAGAAGAGAAATTCCTGTCTTGATTTTATCAAAAGAAGCACCAGATGTCAGTTCAAGGGTATATATTGGACCTCTGGAGTAACTGCTCTGCAACCATGCATCGCCCTCAGTCCCCCGGACTCCAAAAATGTGACTGCACCCCACCGTGGACCATCCCCATAAGGCACGGCTGGTGGAAACATTCAATGTATCATTTTTTGTGAAGTCAAAATCGCTTTTCAAAGCAAGTGTGTTTTTTACACCAGCTCCTACTCTGATTCCAAAGGGGATATCAAATAACGGAAAACCGGCCGTGGCTGACACTCGAAAGTTATTTAAGGTGTGCCTGAGAGAATAATCAAAAGGGATGTATGTGGTATCACCAGCATTTGAAGCGTTTGTTAAATTACCCTCAGCCCTGTCCCGCAAGGCATCAAGAATGTAATCAAGATCGATTCTCAGGGTGAATTTTTCGGATGGCCGGTAAGAATATCCAAAAGCATTTTCGAATGTATGAAGTTTTGCACTTTCCTTGAAATATGCATCCGATTTAGAGATTTCTGTACCGGTTATGGTGTAAACTGCACCGGATGGTTTGCTGGTTACTTCATCGATATCCCCCCACCATGGAGATTTACAATAACTTGGATAAAAAATCAGTATGTTTGAATACTGCCTGGAAACATCCTGTGGAAATAAAGAAAAGGAGAAATCCGGGTTGGATCCAAAAGAAGCTACTCTGGTATGGGCAGATCCAACTTGAAAAAAACATAATATTACACCTGTTATAAATGCAGTACGGGTTTTCATAACCAGAGCCTTACCTTTAAAGTTAACGGTTATGCTTTCCATGAATGATATTTTTAAGGTTGTCAAATCCGGTGGTCACAAAGAATCCCAATTTTACTCCGGCCTGCGATACCCACATGTTCTTGTGTGCCTGCTCAAACACCACTTCATCTGTATTTGAATCGATGACCTTTGTCCGTGGTGTGAGAGAATAGACCATAGGTTGACTGATATCAAAACGGTATAAAATATCTTTCCTTCTATAAATGATATTTATCACTGAATTCAACCAGGTTTCATGGTCAAAATTCTTGCGTACATGTACTTCGGAGAAAGTGATATCTGATCCGCCTGCTCTGCTGTTTCCAAAGTACTTGTTGGTCCATTTAAAACGGGTCCACAACATGGCCATTACACCGATGGCTACACTCCTGTCCTTATTTCCATATATTGGGAATACAGGATTGAGATCGAGTGCTATTTCAAAAAAATTTTCATTCCAGTAGGAGCTATTCTCCCAGGCATATTCAGGCCCTATATGTACACGTGAACTGACATAAGCATCCTTTTGACCACCACCAACCCAGTGTGGAGCCTTGTGGCTGTAATGCATATAAGAATAATTGCACAATATGGCGGCATCGATGTAAGTCTGCTTTGAACGCCATGGGTACAGACTGACATTGGGGTTAATTTGAATCACAAAATTTTTCAGACTCTGTTTATGACCGTTTTCTAAATCAGGGTTTCCAATCGCGTGTTCGGTGGTATCCAGTAAAGTCAGACGGGTAAGCACGAGTGTAGCAAAGCGATACTTCTCTCCCTGGGACCAGATGTAATTGCCATAGAGCCGGTAGGTAGTGTTTCTTACTTTATGAGCTTCATCGTGAACATAATTTTTTATAGTGTCATTGTAATTATAGGTATCCAGGTTTCCGAAATTATATCTGAAACGGGCCCCCAGATCCAGCCTGGGAAATGTGGCACCTGATTGTAAATCAAATTCCATCAGAGGCCCCAATGAGTAACTGTTCTGCTCCTGAGCATATACCAGATGGTTACCGTTTCCTAAAATATCACCACCCTGAGAAGCAGACCACCCCCAGTAGAGCCTGTTGGGATTTCCAGGGATATCGCTTTTTAAATCTGGTTTACTGGTTGCAATCCCGCCCAGCCCGATTTTGATTCCAACAGGAACTTCCCCTATTTTTTTTGCCAATATCGAATTAAGATAAATTTCATGAAATGAATTATGCTCCTCATATTGAAAGCTTATATTATCCACTTTTCCCGATGCTTCCGTAAGCATAGGCCAGGCGCTATAACGAAGATCAAAACGGGCTTTAATTGCATGTTTAAGCGAACGGCTGAAACCGATCTGGTTTTGAATGGCATTTATGCGGGATTTATGCTCGAAGGAGTTACCGTTTTGATCAACAACACTCTCCCCTGTTGCAAGATAAGTGTTATTTGGCCTGTTGGCCGATTCATTCACCGGTTTATTGGGTGGATCATCCACATCACTCCACCATGGTTTCCTTTCATAACTTAACGAATAGAAAACATTGTCACTGTCAAATTTCAAAAGATCCTGAGGGAAAGCAAGAATGGTAAGACTGGGATTTGAACCAACCAGAAAGACTCTTGCGTCAATCTCTGAAACCCAAAGGCTAAGGAGAAGAATCAATACTGCCAATATTTTTCCTGTAAACACAATCGACATTTCCTTATGAGTTTTTAAACCTCATTTTTTTCTTACAAACAATATCCCTGGAAATCAGCCAGCGATCTCATGCGATTCATCAAATAATCATCGGCAATCAACTATAAACATAATCTAACAATTTAATTTCTGATTCACCGTAAAAGAGATGAATATAGAAAAAGACAGCTCAACTAAAGAGTTTACCCGTCCATTTTTCCGGCGGGTGTGTATGAACCAACTCCGATTCCGGTGTTATTGTAAGGTATAACATTTATGCTGTTGATCGGGCAAGCAGTATTTACGGAAAGGATTTTTTTTAAGAGCAGCAGATTAAGACTTTTATCAATTTGTTTAGCACACAATAAAAAATGCCCCTCAAAAAGCGAGGGGCACAGGAAAAATATTACTATTCTGAACAGATCCGATATTAATCTATTCTATGTAGCTCAACTCTTCTGTTTCTCTCTCTTCCTTCGGCAGTAGCATTATCAGCTATTGGGAAAGCCTCACCATAACCGACAGCTCTGAGCCGGTCCGAGGAAATACCCTTCTTGATCAGGTACAATCTGACAGCATCGGCACGTGCCTGTGACAGTTTCAAATTGGCAGCATCACTACCCTGACTGTCGGTATGTCCCTGAATCTCCAGTTTTACCTCTTTCCACTCGGCAAGAGACTCGTAGACCTGATCCAGAATGGTGTAGGAATTAACATTGAGAACCGCCTTACCTGACATGAACGTTACACCTGCAAGGATCAGTTTTCCACGTTGGATTTCCTGAGTTTTCGGACATCCATCATTGGTGGGTAGTCCTTTTACCCCCGGACACTTATCAAGGCTATCAACGACACCATCTCCGTCATTATCCAACTCCGGACACCCATCATTGTCTTCAAAGCCATCCAGATCCTCTGGCTTGTCCGGACACAAGTCATTACCATCAAGGATTCCATCTTTGTCATTATCCGGTTCAGGACATCCGTCATCATCTTCAAAACCGTCCTTGTCCTCTGCTTCGTTTGGACACTTGTCCTTCTCATCAGGAATACCATCTTTATCATTATCCGGATCAGGGCATCCATCGTCATCTTCAAAGCCATCCTTATCTTCCGCTTCATTAGGACACTTATCTTTAACATCAGAGACACCATCATTGTCGTTGTCCAGATCCGGGCATCCATCATCATCTTCAAAGCCATCCTTGTCCTCTGGCTCATTTGGACATTTATCATGCTTATTATCAATTCCATCCTGATCGCTGTCCTGCTCTTTAAGTATTCCCTTCCATCCAAATGCGATCTGGGTCCCAAAACGGGGGAGTGGATTTGTAGAGTAATTGTATCCGTTTTTGCTCCATTTGGTAACATTAACATCTCTGTCGGAAATACCGAAATCCCCAGCTAAAGTCAGAAACATTCCATTGGGAAAATTGAACTTCACCCCAGGAGTCAACCAGACCTGATCATCGTTGAAAGAAGTGGCATCGAATTTTTCGGTATAATGTTTAACTGAAGATTCTCCGGTAATTTCAGTGAACAATGTGATAAGCGGGGCAGGGGTATACTCTACGGCCACAGCTCCCAGCACAGCACTTCTGCTTTTCTGTGGTGCAACAACACAACCCAGGTTTGCATGAAGTTGCAGAGGGATGGGACTTGAAAGCCTGTCAAAGTTCATGGTCCACAAGATCATAGGGCTTAAAAAATAAGCATTTTTAGCAAGCGTATTGACCTTGCTGCCCTGATTATCTGTTACGTAATAAGAGTGTCTTGCAAAAAGCCCTCTTTTGTTCTGTCCTGTAGGGAAAGTCAATTTGAGAGCATAAGCATGACTTATAAAGGCACTGTCTTTCTGGAAAGGATTACCCAGTTTAAGGGCAACTCCCAGATCACCAATACCAGAGAGTTTCTGCTCAAAACCAGAGACATCATAATAAGCAGGAATATCAAAACTAAAATCAAGATGTTGAAACAATCCATACCCGATATAGAAGTTTCCGGAAAACAGATGCGAAGCATCATGGGAAATTACGGCACCTTTTCTTCTTACCTCAGTCAGATAGTCTTTATCTGCGGCATATTTGAAACTGCTTCCGATGTAGAAACCGGTTTTGCCCAGGGTGTTTGCTGAAAATGTTCTGATCACACCGGATTGTCCGGATGTGTTGACATCATTTGCAGTTACCGTAATTGCAAAAGACAGCACAATGGCTCCAATAAAGAGCCTTTTAATTAACCGCATAAGCATCTCCTTGCGTGTGAACATTGAAAAAACTGCCATGCTGATTATCACGTAATTTTAAAGTAAAATCTTAATATAAATAAAACGGTTAACTTGTACACAGAATTCCTTAAATTTTATCATTTAATTCCATGTCCTCCGGCAATACAAATAACAGTTTAACCATTTCCTTTATTTTCCTTTGTACTATAATTGTCTGACATGGTTTTTCCGATTTTTTAGCATCAACGCTTCGAAGAAACCTTTTCAATTCAATGATATAATTCGATTATACCCTTTTATCAATAGATTACCGGAATCAAATTTTTGGCAGGATACAATATTGGTAGAGGATACAAAAAGAAGTGAGCATTATAGCTGAGAAACTGGGATTGGCGGCAAAATGACTGCCTGTTCTCTTAATTGGTAAATTGCTGCACAACTGCAGCTATCTCTTTCATCAGCTCGAGGCCGTTTTCTTTACGCAGAATATTCCCGGTTACTATAATATCAGCTCCGGCATTCAGTTTTTCCACAGCATCGGCACTGCTGCAGATTCCCCCGCCAACAATAATGGGAATGTCTACAAATGCACGAACCATCTTTATCATCTCTGGTGGAACCGATTTCAATGCTCCGCTTCCGGCTTCCAGATACACCATACTCATACCCATATACTGGGCAGCCAGTGCATGAGCGGCAGCAATTTCCGGTTTATTACGCGGCAAGGGACGGGTATTACTCATGAATTCAACAGAGCTGACCGTGCCGGATTCCACAAGCATATATGCAGTAGAAATAGGTTCCAAACCGAAGTCTTTTATTACAGGAGCCGCCTTAACATGTTCACCAATAAGGTTTGCAGGATTACGCCCGGAGACAAGCGAAAGATATAACAGCGCATCGGCATGTCTGGAAAGCTGAGTAGCATCGCCAGGAAAAAGAATGACCGGAATCGATGCATTTTCTTTAAGGGTAAGAACAAACTGATCAAAATGATTGGAGTAGATGAGACTGCCTCCCACTAGCAGTGCATTCGCACCACAAGCCTGAGATTCTGCTGCTACTCTGGAAGCCTCTTTCAGAGAAAAATCATCTGGGTCCAGAAGCACCCAGTAACACTTCTTCCCACTATCCAGTCTGCCCTGCAAAGCTTCTTTGACACTCTTTTTCATGATACTTTTGCTTTCGATTCAATAATAAGTGCTGCAGTCTTTAGCGCCTGCTCCAGTTTAGATGGATCCTTGCCACCAGCCTGCGCTCTCACCGCAGATCCACCCCCACCTCCTCCGGCTTGCTGAGCAGCAGCTTTTACCAGTTCTCCACAATGAACTCCGTATTTTTTTACGACATCATTACCTGCACTGGCAGCAAACTGCACCTTTCCATCAACTGAGGCACCAATTACAATTACCATATTTGTCAGATTATTACTTTTGATTGTATCTGAAACTGCATCTGTAATTCTGGCAAAGGAATCCTTATCCAGATCCCCAAGATTACTGCTGATCCAGGGGAATGCTCCCTCTTTACGGGAAGCCTGTTCGAAAAGATTGTCAATGATTCCAGAAATCCTGCTCTTTGAAAGCTCTGCTACCTTATCCTCCAGCTTCTTTACAGTATCGAGAAGGCTTTCCACTCTCATCTGAAGTTTGTCTTCACCCGACTTTAGCAGATTTGACAAACCAGACAGTTTCTCCTCTTTATTATTCAGAAAATCAATTACTGATAATCCGGTAATCGCACTTATCCGGCGTACACCCGCACTGATACTGGTCTCCTCCGTGATATGCAATAAACCGATCTGCCCGGTTGACACCACATGAGTTCCCCCGCAAAGCTCTTTGCTCAGTTCACCCATGCTCACCACTCTTACCTTGTCACCATATTTTTCACCGAATAAAGCGGTCGCCCCTTCATCCTTAGCTGCTTTCAGTTCCTTTATTTCGGTACTAACCGCTACATCCCTGAGAATCCATTCGTTAACCAGCCGTTCCACAGTTTTAATTTCATCTGTAGTCATGGCTTTAAAATGAGTAAAATCAAAACGCAATCCATAGGGGTCAACTTTAGAGCCAGACTGCTGAACGTGGGTGCCCAATACTTTTCTGAGCGCAGCCTGAATCAGGTGGGTCGCAGAATGATTTCTACGGGTCGCCTGGCGAAGTACTGTGTCAATAGTGGCATCAACAGGTCCCTGGAAGTCATCTTTTGTTAAGGGCTGAGCACAACAGGTCCTGTGAATGACAAGATCATTCCATTTGAAAGTATCCTTAACCGTGATCTGCTTCCCTGAAGCAGTCACCATGATTCCGGTATCCCCAACCTGTCCGCCGGATTCCGCATAAAAAGGCGTTCTGTCTAAAATTAACAGATATACGGTTTGTCCATCTGCTGTTTCAAAAGATTTATATCTGCAGACATTTACTGCAATATGCTCCTGAAGATACCCCACAAATTCGGTCCCACATACAGGCTTAAGCTCTATCCACCCCTCAGGGGTCAGTCCCTCATCTGCTTTGCGGGATTCGCGCGCACGTTCCTTCTGTTTTTCCATCAATTGAGCATAACCCTGCTCATCTATAGATAGGTTCTGCTCTTCAGCCATAAGACGGGTAAGGTCCATAGGGAACCCATAAGTGTCGTACAATGAGAAAACATCTGCTCCGGAAAGAACACTTATATTTTTGAGCTTACTGGCCTGTACCATCTGATTGAATTTCTCGATACCCTGCTCCAGTGTAGCTCCGAAACGCTCCTCTTCAGCACGGATGACTTCCTGCACAAAACTCTGCCGCTCAGCTATCTCCGGAAACGCCTCACCCATTTCATTGACAAGCACAGGCACCAGATTAAAAAGAAAAGGCTCTTTCAAACCCAGCTCTCGTGCAAATCTTGCTGCTCTTCTGAGTAATCGCCGAAGCACATATCCTCTTCCTTCATTAGACGGAAAAGCACCATCTGTGATCGCAAAAACCAGTGCACGAATATGATCAGCTATGACCCGGTGAGCAGTTCCCTGCGGTCCCCTGGAATATTGCTTACCACTAAGTTTTTCAATTTCAGCTATAACAGGTTGAAAAAGATCGGTATCATAATTGGATGTAACCCCCTGAATAACCGATACGATACGCTCAAAGCCCATTCCAGTGTCAACATGCTTGTTGGGAAGAGGCTTAAGCGAACCATCCTTTTCTCGATTGTACTGAATGAATACCAGATTCCATAATTCGCGGTATCGGTCATTCTGGCCGTTTATACCTTTAATGGGGTCATTAAAAGTCTCTTTCTGCGTCGATAAATCCCCAATGTCGTAATGAATTTCAGAGCAAGGACCACAAGGCCCAGTGTCTCCCATTTCCCAGAAATTGCTCTTATCCCCGAACTTCAGAATACGTTCATGAGCAATGTCGGTTTCACTCTTCCATAACGCCTCGGCCTCATCATCAGAATGATGTATTGTTACAAAAAGCCGTTCCCTGGGGAGTTTCCAGATTTTGGTGAAAAGCTCCCAGGCCCAGCCGATAGCTTCTTTCTTATAATAATCCCCAAAAGACCAGTTTCCAAGCATCTCAAAGAATGTATGATGATAGTGATCACGGCCCACCTCTTCAAGATCATTATGTTTTCCTGAAACCCGCATGCATTTCTGGGAATTGACAGCACGTGTTAATTTACCGGGATTATCACCCAGAAAGATTGACTTAAACTGATTCATTCCGGCATTGGTGAAAAGAAGTGTCGGGTCATCCTGTGGTACCACCGGTGCACTGGGCACAAATAAATGCTTACGCTCCGTAAAAAAGCTTATAAAATCATTACGAATAGTTTTTGAAGATTTCATAGAAACAGAGATTTTTCCGTTGTTAAGAACACCACGTCAAAAGAAATTAAACGATTTATTTTGCTACTCCAATAGCTCTGCAGGAACCTCTTCAGAGCTGTCTTCTGCCAATACTTTCTTTAAAGCACCTTTTTCGCGTACTTCCTGCTCAATGGCCTGAAGAATGTCACGGTTCTCAATCAAAAAATCACGCACCTTCTCTCGTCCCTGCCCGATTCTTTCGCCTTTATAAGAAAACCATGATCCACTTTTCTCCACTATTCCCATTTCCGCAGCCAAATCAAGCAAATCACCCTCAAACGAGATACCTTTACCATAAAGAATATCAAATTCTGCCTCTTTAAAGGGCGGAGCGACCTTGTTTTTTACCACTTTAGCCCGGGTACGGTTTCCTATCACATTCTCTCCATCTTTAATAGCCGCAATCCTGCGGATGTCGATTCTTACTGATGAGTAGAATTTCAGTGCATTTCCACCGGTTGTAGTCTCAGGGTTGCCAAACATAACACCGATTTTCATACGGAGTTGATTTATAAAAATAAGGCATGTTTTTGATTTTGAAATGATTCCAGTCAGTTTGCGAAGAGCTTGAGACATTAGCCGCGCTTGCAAACCCACATGATTATCGCCCATATCGCCTTCTATTTCAGCGGCAGGAACCAGCGCCGCGACACTGTCTACAACTATTATATCCACCGCTCCGCTGCGTACCAGTGTGTCTGCAATCTCCAGGGCCTGTTCGCCGGTATCGGGCTGAGAGACCAACAGATTATCGATATCAACTCCCAGATTCTTTGCATACGCCGCATCGAATGCATATTCAGCATCGATCAATACGGCAATTCCTCCCTTTTTCTGGGCATTGGCAATAGCATGAAGTGCCAGAGTGGTTTTCCCAGATGATTCCGGACCATAAATTTCTATTATTCTCCCCTTGGGAAATCCACCAACCCCCAGAGCAAGATCAAGTGAGAGCGCTCCTGAAGAGATCACAGGTGTATCAACCTGAAGACTTGCGGTACCCAGACGCATTATCGAACCCTTACCATGCGCTTTTTCGATCTGACTAACCGCCTGGTCCAATGCACTGTTTCTGCTTTTTGACTCTTCGCTAATACTGCTCTTTTTTGCCACGAAGAACTCCTCTCAATAATTTTAATTTTCCGGATGTTGTTCAAAACATGATT
>Ga0180029_1059199_pt1 | contig 11457 bp, 13 predicted proteins | sample BioBRNtimezero_FD_135936 | JGI IMG/M metagenome (GOLD analysis project Ga0180029, IMG submission 135936) | Anaerobic biogas reactor microbial communites from Seattle, Washington, USA - Biogas_R1-B RNA time zero (Metagenome Metatranscriptome) | ecosystem: Engineered > Bioreactor > Anaerobic >... | reverse complement strand
TTATCTGGATAAGCAGCTTGAGATTGTTGCAGATCCCCTGTTGCGAGAGAAACTTCAGGGTTTGATAGCAAACGAAATTGAAAAAGAGATGTTAGTGAGCAAGGAGGCTTTCAGGGTGGTGGATCCAGCTTTTAGATTGAAAGATTATAAAATCAAAAAAGTTTTTCCTATACTCCTGAGTATTTGTTTTTCTTTTTTAACGATTTTAACTGTCATTTTTTTGCATGCAGTAAGTAATGTACCTAAATCGCAAAAGGATTTTGAACTTATAAAAAAAATAAAAAATAAGATTTGGATTTAAAATTATCGATTGTTTATTAATAAAAGGATTTCCAGTGCAGCTTATAAATTTGCCAAAAATAATTGATTCTCGGGGTAATTTGACTTTTATAGAAGAGAATAAACAGATTCCCTTTGAAATAAAACGTGCTTATTACATATATGATGTACCAGGTGGGGAAATACGGGGAAGCCATGCGTTTCGTTGTCAGCATGAAATACTCGTAGCACTATCAGGCAGTTTCGATGTGGTTACATTTGATGGCCAATCTAAGCATTTTTATTCTTTGAACAGACCGTATTATGCATTATATCTCCCTCCCATGACATGGCGGACACTAGAGAATTTTTCCACTAATTCTGTCTGCTTAGTGCTTTCTTCAATGTCATACGATGAAGGTGATTATATTCGTTCTATGGATGAGTTCCTAAATCTGCAAAAAAATAAAAGGAATTTGGAAAGAAAAGAATATAAAAGAAAAGACTTTTTAAATTGTAGTTTTAACAGACCTCCTACAATCTACGATGCTTCAATTGTTGAAGTACCCAGAATTGGATCTAGAAATGGTCATATATCTGTTATTGAAGGAGGAGATAATTTACCCTTTAATATTCAGAGAGTTTTTTATTTATACGATATTCCTGGTGGAGAAAGTCGTGGAGCCCATGCCCATAAGGCTTGTCATCAGTTTTTAATAGCAGCGAGTGGAGCTTTTGAAGTAATGGTAGATGACGGACAAAACAAAAAAACAGTCAGATTGGATCGTCCATATTATGGACTTCATATTCCACCGGGTCTCTGGGCTGCAGAACATTCTTTTTCTTCCGGATCTATATGTCTTGTAATAACATCGCATTTATACGATGAGAAAGATTATTTAAGAAGCTATGCAGAATACAAGGAGTATATAGGTAGTGTTTATTCATCCTCTTAGTGACGTTAAATCAGAGCAAATCGGGCTGGGTACAAAAATATGGCAGTATGTGATCATTTTAGAGAAAGCTAAAATTGGTAATAACTGCAATATTAATGCACATTGCTTCCTTGAGAATGATGTGGAATTGGGAAACAATGTTACAGTTAAGTGTGGTGTTTACATTTGGAATGGATTAAGAATTGAAGATGATGTTTTTATCGGGCCAAATGTTACTTTTACGAATGATATTTATCCGCGCTCGAAAAAGTATCCCAGTTCCTACCCAAAGACAATCATTTCCAAAGGTGCATCAATTGGAGCTAATAGTACTCTTTTATGTGGAATAAGCGTAGGAAAATACTCTCTGATAGGAGCAGGAAGTGTAGTAACTAAAGATATAATGCCATACTCTATTTGTTATGGAAACCCTTGTACTTTTAAGGGGTATATTTGTGCGTGTGGAACACCTTTATTGGGTGGAGATGAAATATTTACTTGTAAAAAATGTAACTGTCGATATCAGAAAAGAGATGGTATATTAACTTCTTTGGGTAATTTATAATGATAATTCCATTTTTGTCACTTAAAGATCTAAATGATTCATTTCAACCAGAACTTAATAAAGCGTTGCTGCGAGTGTCCAATTCGGGATGGTATTTACTTGGCAGAGAATTAGAAAGATTTGAGCAGGAATTTGCAGATTATTGTGGAGTGAAACATTGTATTGGTGTAGCTAATGGACTAGAAGCTCTTGAATTAATCTTTAGAGCATATAAAGAACTTGGAACAATTAAAGATAATGATGAAGTGATTGTACCAGCTAACACATACATTGCATCCATACTTTCGATATCCTCAAATAATTTGAAACCAGTTCTGGTAGAGCCATCTATTAATACATACAATTTAGATCCCGAACTGATTGAAGAGAAAATAACGGATAGAACTAAAGCAATTTTGGTTGTGCATTTGTATGGTCAAACAGCAGAAATGGATAAAATTAAAGGTATAGCTTCAAAATACAATTTAAAGGTAATTGAAGATTCTGCTCAAGCACATGGGGCTATTTACAAAGGTAGAAAAACTGGAAACCTGGGACATGCCTGTGGATTTAGTTTTTATCCTGGAAAAAATCTTGGTTGTCTAGGTGATGGTGGAGCAGTAACAACAAATGATGATGAATTAGCCTATGTTATTCGGGCACTGGCTAATTATGGATCTCAACAAAAATACAAGAACCTGTATAAAGGAGTAAACAGTCGTCTGGATGAGATACAAGCAGCAGTATTATCTGTTAAACTGAAAAGGCTTGATGCAGATAATGATCGGAGACGTGAAATAGCATCTTATTACAGAGAAAATATACACAATTTAGAAGTTGTGTTGCCCGAAACTAAAGATGAAAAAAGGCATGTTTGGCATGTATTTGTAGTAAGATCTTCGAAAAGAGATAAATTGCAAAGGTTTTTATCGGATAGCCAGATACAGACATTAATTCATTATCCGATAGCTCCTCACAAGCAAAAAGCATATAAAGAATGGAATAATTTAAATTTACCCATTACTGAATTGATTCATCAGGAAGTACTTAGCATACCCATTAGCCCAGTTTTGACTAATGACCAAATAGAATATATAGTTAACACCATCAACCAATTTGAATAATATGTTTTGTAGTTCAATAAGAATTTTATTTAATAAAGTAAGGCTATTAAAATATGCTGTTTTATCAGAGAATAGAAATATTTATGGTCATCCAATCAAACACCAACCCGTTCTGTTTAAAGGTTCTGGATCTATTCAGTTTGTAGGCATTGTGAACCTGGGTTGGTCTCATTCACCTTTTTTTATTCTGGTTATTCTTATATAGAATCAAGAAGTCCCGACACTAAAATTATAATAAATGATGGAACTTTTATTAATAATAATGTTACTGTCATTAGTGAAGGTGAAGGAAAATCAATGGAAAAAATGTGCTTATTGGATTTAATTGTGAAATTTTAGATTCTGATTTTCATGATTTATCTCCCATTCCGGATAAGCGGAAAAATGGGAAGGCTAAAATGGGAAAAGTGGTTATAGAAAATAATGTATTTATTGGAAGCAATTGTTCGATACTCAAAGGTGTGACAATTGGAGAAAATTCAGTGATCGCCAATTCATCGGTGGTTGTTAGGTCAATACCGCCTAATGTTATTGCAGCAGGAAATCCTTGCAGGATAGTAAAAAATTTATAGTTGTCTGCAATCAAAGCTCTTATTAAAGATTAATGAAAATATTTAATGTATACTTCTAAATCGTATAATCGAATTATAAAATCAACAGGTTTATTTGGCGGAGTTCAAATAATTAATATCCTGATCAGCATCATAAGATCAAAGATTACGGCATTGTTGCTTGGACCTTCAGGAGTAGGATTATATGGCCTTTTTCAATCACTAGCAACCACGATTCAATTATTAACGGGTTTAGGAATAGGCAGCAGTGCTGTTAAATTCGTGGCTAGTGGAGCTAATTCTGGGGATGGTAAAAAGCTGGCAGAATCTATTTCATCATTGCGTTTATGGGCTTTAGCTACGGGCATATTTGGTGTTTTAATAATGGTTTGTTTATCGGGAACACTAAGCAGATGGATGTTTGGAAACAAGGCACATGCAACAGGTATTGCTTTAATTTCAGTTACTTTGCTTTTTACTTCGATTTCAAATGCACAATTAGCAATTTTACAAGGTATACGAGATTTGAGATCTCTAGCCAAAGTATCCGTATTTGGGCAATTTTCTGGCTTGTTCTTTATACTACCGCTTTATTGGCTATTGGGAGAAAAAGGAATTGTTCCGGCTTATATTCTTACTTCAATTATTGCATTATTATTTTCGTGGTATTTTTCAAAGGATATTATAGCAGATAAAATCAAACTGTCTTTTAAAGAAAAGATTGTTAATGGAACTGAAATGGTGAAATTGGGAATCATCTTAGCAGTAAATGGCATTATAAATTCAGTAGTTTTTCTTATAATACGTAAATATATTAATACTCATGGTGGAATTCTCGAAGTAGGACTTTTTCAGGCAGGGTATAACCTGTGTAATACTTATGTAGGGTTTGTATTTACAGCAATAGCTACAGATTATTTTCCTGCTTTGTCAGGAGTTGCAAATAGTATCAAGGAAAGGAACAGATTAGTATGTCAGCAGTTAGAAGTAGGAATCTTAATTATACTTCCTATAATTATTTTCGCGATGACATTTTTACCTATTGTTATAATTATATTTTTGTCAGATAAATTTTTGCCTATAGTATCTATGGTTCAGTGGAGTTTAGTGTCTGTTCTGTTTAAGATGGTCATATGGTCTATAGGATATCTTTTTTTAGCCGTGGGTGATTACAAAACAGCTTTTATTATTGATAATGTTTATAATTTGTTGCTATTAATCAGTTACATTGTTTTTTACAATTTATTCGGTGTAGAAGGTTTGGGTATATGTCTATTGCCTATTACCTTCTTAACTTTGATTATAAATATTTTAGTTGGCTTCAAAAAGTTTTCACTTGCTTTTTCAAAGGATACATTTTTATTGATAATTAAATCATTTTTAATTGGAGGTATATCTTTTTGTAGTGCTTATTTTTTGGACAGAAAAATAAATTATTATATAGGTTCTGGTATTTTGTTTTTTTCATTATACTTTGTTGTTTTTGAGCTCAATAAAAGAATACCAGTTAAGGAACTGATGCAAAGATCTTTAGAAAAAATTGGAATCAAATTTCAACCATTAAGTAATATGGATTGATTAATCATGGAAAAACCATTAGTGTCTGTTATAGTACCGGCATATAATCATGAAAGATTTATATGTGAATGTATTAATAGTATAAGAAATCAGACCTATAAAAAAATACAATTGGTGGTTATAGATGATGCCTCAACGGATTCTACAGCTTATTTAATAAAGGAATTGGCCAATAAATTCAATTTTCAGTTTCATATTAATGATAAGAATCAGGGGCACGTAAAAGTAATAAATTATGCTTTAAAAACGTTAGTAAAAGGAAAGTACGTATGCATTCTTGCTTCAGATGATTATTTACCATTAGACAAACTGGAGCAGCAGGTTGATATTATGGATAATAATCAGAACATTGCTGTATGCTCCGGTAATGCCGTTTGCATAGATGAGAATTCCAGACCAATATTGCCTGTTTCTAAATCACTTTTTTTTGATGAGAGGCAAATATCATTTGAAGAACTTTTAATGGGAAACACTATACCTGCTTTGACATGCATGATAAGGAAAGATATATATGATAAGATCGGATATTATAATGAAGAAATAATAACAGAGGATTGGTATTGTTGGTTGCGAATTTTAAACGAGGGTGGAAAAATATTTCACTTTAATAAAATATGGGGATATTATCGTGTTTTACAAACATCATTGAGTAAAAGAAATGATGAAAGATTATATCAAGCACAATTAAAAGTTATTGAAGAATATAAACATAATCCGTTATTTAAAAAAGCAGCAGATAATTTATGTAAAAAATTTTTTTTAAAAAAATCATTAGATCTGATTAATGATGGGAAAAAATTATCTGCGATGAGATATTTATTAAAAAGGAAGTTGTTTGATAAAGTTTTTTTCTATACACTAAAAAAGATTATTCTAAATTAAAATGAAAAATATTTTAATGATACCTTCATGGTATCCCACAAAGACAAACCCAATCAATGGAAGTTTTTTTCGTGAACAAGCATTAGCTTTAGCGTCTGATTTTAATTTTCATGTTGGATTTGTGGAATTTAGAAGAGAAAATCTTCTTAGATTTATTATCCGTATTTGCACTTTTCGTTTAAAAGCACATATAGGTAATTTGGATTTATTGCAATCACCAAAAGCAGTTAGTTTTATTGGCTATGGATTGAATTTAAATAAGATAGAGAAGTTTATTCCTGTATTTTTATCAGATAATTTTTTAAAATGGATTAATGAAAAGCTTGAGCTAAAAACATATATTAAGATGTATCTTTATTTTGTGGAAAATTTAAATTTCAAGCCAGATTTGATTTATGCCATGACTTCAATTATAAATGGAGTGCCTGCCTACAAATTAGGTTTATTTTGTAAAACACCTGTTGCCTTAGCAGAGCATATTCCATTTAATATCGAAGCAATTCCCTTTCACAGTAAAAAATCTTTAAAAAAGGCACTAGAAAATGCTGATTCCTTACTTGTGGTTAGCTATGACAAAGCTCGCCAAATTCTTATGGGAAATATTGACTGTTTACCGATTGTAGTAGGAAACATGGTTGATGAAAATATTTTTTCTTTAAAACCTGATAAAAAAAGCGGATTTATTCCTACTATTTTAATAGTGGCTGCATATAATTTTTACAAAGATTATACTACTTTTTTCAAAGCAATGAGTCATTTAAGAAAAATTACAGATAAAAAATTTAAAATAAACATAATAGGTATTGCTCCTAACACTTCCAAGAGTATGTGGGCTGAAGGTGAAGAAAAATTTTATGATCAATTTAAAAGGCATGATCTTTCAGATATTACTGAAATTATAAATTTTGTCTCTAGAGATAAAATGATTAATTATTATCATCAATCTGATTTGTTCATGCTGACCAGTATTCAGGAAGGATTGCCTGTTTCGTTGCTCGAGGCGATGGCTTGTGGTTTGCCAGTTTTTTCAACTAGGTGTGGAGGAGTAGAAGATTTTTTAGATGATGAATGTGGTCGTCTGTATCATTTGAGAGATTTCAAATCAATGGCTGAGGATATAAAAGAGTGGCTGGAAGGAAGAATAACTTTTGATAAAAATACAATCAGACAAAAGGTAATACAATATTTTGGAGTAGAAGCATTTAAAAAGCGAATGAAGAAAGTGTTTGACCATTGCATTGCTAATTATAATCATCTTAATTAAAAACAGAATTTCAAATAATATTGATTCATATGATTATCCGTAAATTAATAAGTAAATTTTTATATCCTGTAAAATTTAACAAGTTGTTAAAAAAAGGCATTGTTAAAATAGGAGATGATAGTATAGCTGATGAATTGAAAATTATCTTCAGAAATATGGACAGAAATAAGGGTACCTATTTGTTTGTTGGCAGCAATACATTAATAAGTGGAACAATTGTTTTTGAATCTGCGAATGGAATAATAAAAATCGGTAATAATTCCTTTATTGGAGGAAGCCATCTTATCTGTGTAAATGAAATCATAATTGGAAATGATGTTATGACTTCTTGGGGTGTTACTATTGTTGATAACAATGCTCATTCATTAATTTCTATAGAGAGAGCTGATGATGTTAAGGATGCTTTAAAAGCGATGAAGATTGGGAAAATAGGAATATACAAAGATTGGTCGGTTGTCAAAAGTGCTCCTGTTATTATTAAAGATAAAGCTTGGATAGGGTTTAATAGTATAATTTTAAAAGGGGTTACGATAGGAGAAGGTTCCATAGTTGGTGCCGGAAGCGTTGTAACCAAAGATGTTCCGGATTATGCTGTTGTAGCTGGAAACCCTGCAAAAATTGTGAAATATACTACTTAAATAAATCAAAATGTTTAAAAATTTACTGTTTTCGATAATTAGAAATATAGATGGTACAGCAGGAAACTTGCTGCGTAAGATTATTTATAAAAGTCAATTAAAATATTTAGGAAAAAATGTGATCATAGACACAGGCGTGTTTATGTATGGTTTACCTTATATTTCAATAGATGATAATACACATATTGATAAATCGGTTATTCTTGTAGCAAGTAGATCAAATTTGGATCTATCTTATAGGGCAATGAAAGTAAAAGATAACCCGGATATGACACTAAAAAGAGGTGAATTGTTGATTGGAAAAAATTGTCATATTGCTCAATATTGTATGCTGTTTGCTTATGGTGGTGTAAAACTGGGAGATTACTGTGTAATGAGTACTGGCAGCAAAATATATTCATTATCAAGTTTGTCTTACAATCCTATAGATTATAGATTAAGAACACCTATTGTTCCATATAGTGGTTTGTCACCATCGATTATAGGGAATATCGAATTTGAGGAAAATGTGTGGATTGGGATAAATGTGTGTGTATTTCCAGGAGTGAAAATCGGAAGAGATTCCTTTATTCGGTCCAATTCAATATTATTGAATTCATTTCCCGAAAATTCCTTTATTGCTGGTGACCCTGCAAGATATATTAAACCTAGATATGGTGAGTAATTATGATTGAAGAAATTAAAGTAAACGAAAGAATCTTGGGAATCATAATTTATAGCAAATACCAAAAGGATGGTATTGCATTTTTTACACCGGATTGTTTTTCGCAACAACTTGGATATATGAACAGACCTGCAGGATATATCATACCCCCGCATGTACATAATTTAGTTGAACGGAAAGTAGAATTGACACAGGAAGTATTAATTATTAAATCTGGGAAAGTAAGAGTCGATTTTTATGATGATGAACGTAATTATCTGGAAAGTCGGATTGTGACGGAAGGTGATGTGGTTTTGCTGGCGCACGGGGGGCATGGATTTGAGATGTTACAACAGTCGGAAATTATAGAGGTTAAACAGGGTCCTTATTGTGGAGAACAAGACAAAATAAGGTTTAATCCAATAGACAGTGCGAGTGCGAGGATTATTACACATGGATAAATTTATTCCAGTATGTGAACCATTTCTTAACGGAAATGAATTAAAATATGTGATTGATGCTGTCTCCTCAGGCTGGATTTCTTCAGCGGGCAAATATGTGACTGAATTTGAAAATAAATTTGCAGAATACTGCGGATGTAAATATGGAATTGCTGTCTGTAATGGGACAGTGTCCTTGCATTTGGCAATGGTTAGTCTGGGAATAGGTAAAGGAGATGAGGTAATTATTCCATCATTTACCATGATTGCTTCAGCATTTGCTGTTTGTTATACTGGCGCTATGCCGGTCTTTGTGGATGCAGATAAAAAATCCTGGAATATTGATATAAACAAAATTGAAGAGAAAATTACTCCTCGAACAAAAGCTATTATGCCAGTGCATATTTTCGGACTTATGTGCCAGATGGATAAGATAAAGGAAATAGCAAAAAAGTATAATTTGTATGTAGTAGAAGATGCTGCAGAATCTCATGGGGCGGAGTACAAGGGAATAAAAGCAGGGAAGTATTCGGATGTTGCATCATTCAGTTTTTTTGCTAACAAAAACATTACTACCGGTGAAGGTGGAATGATCGTAACAGATGATGAGAATCTTTACAATATGGCTAGATATTTTAGGAATATGTGTTTTCCGTTATCAGGAAATCGAAATTATACTCATGATCACATTGGTTTTAATTATAGAATGTCAAATGTAATAGCAGCAATAGGATTAGCACAGGTGGAAAATGCAGATCAATACAAGCAGATGCGTATCAGAAATAATAGAATCTATCGCGAATTTCTGGCAGAAACACCAGGAATAGTTTTTCAGGAAGAAGATAAAGATGCTCTTAATGTATGTTGGATGAATGCAATAGTAATAGAACCTGAAAAATTTGGTAAAAACAGAGATGAACTAATGAAATATTTGAAAGAAAATAAAATTGAAACTAGGCTGCTCTTTAATGGTATGCACAATCAAAATTCACTCTTAAAATATGGTTGTAAATGCTCAGGAGAATACAATGTGTGTGATTGGTTAACAAATAATGGATTATACTTGCCTTCTGCTAGTAGTCTTTCTGAAGAAATAATAGAACATATATGTGATAAAATAAAGGAATTTTATAAAAAATGATAATTGGAATATGGTTAACAAAATGTATTCTGCCAACTATAGGTGGAGGTTCTTCTTATTATGATGTTATGATTGAAAATATTGATAAGAAGGAATTTAAAGATGTTGAAATTGCATTTATATCTAATAATGGTCCAATACACGGGTTTAATAAAAAAGTAATTCTAATTCCTTTTTATCGTAAGTTTCTATTTAAATTATTTAAATCAATTTCTTTTCTAATTCCAGTGTTTTTCAAATACAAATATAGTTGTTTTTATGAAAATATAATCGGTAAGTATCTTCAGAAAAAAGGTGTTCAAATAATTTTTTATCCAACACAAGGTTATGCTTATATAACGAATTTCCCATTTATTTCTAATAATTGGGATATCGGGCATAAGTCCACATATGCTTTTCCGGAGTTTTTTGAAAAAAATCAATTTAATATAAGGAACAAATGGTACGATTATTATTTGAAAAAAGCTCTGATGGTTTTTTCTGAATCTGAAGCCGGGAAACAGGAGTTAATAAGATTTACAGGAATAGCAGAAGAAAAAGTAAAGGTATTGCCAATTTTTGCAGGCAGATCCATTCTTAAAGATATAGACGAGGAAAATCAGAAGACAATTCTAGAAAAATATGATTTAAAAAATAATCAATATTTCTTTTATCCCGCACAATTCTGGGCTCATAAAAACCATTATGGATTATTGCAAGCATTTGCTCGTTTTCTTAAGAGAAATAAAAATTATAAATTAATATTAACAGGTTCAGATCAGGGTAATCTAAAATATATAAAAAATCAGGTTAATTTATTAAAACTGGAACAAAATGTGGTTTTTGGTGGATTTGTTAATACTGATGAAATTTGTACTTTTTACCGAAATGCAATTGCTCTTGTAATGACTACTTTTTTTGGACCTACAAATATGCCTTTGCTGGAAGCATTAGCTTTAGATTGTCCTGTTTTATGCACTGATCTGCCTGGTCATAGAGAAATAATGTCGGATGCAGCGTTATATTTTAAACCTGGAAATTACGATGAGATTGCTGAATGCATGGAAAAAATATTAGATCGAAATAATAGAGAAAAACTGATTGCAAATGCAGCTATTGTTAAAAGAGAAAGCAAATTTATTATTCAAAACACAATTACGAAAATGGAAAAGTACTTTTTAGAAATTAAAAATGTTAGGAAATGCTGGGAACAGAATAATTGGTAATTGTGATTATTAAATATTAGCATTTAATAAAAAATAGATTTAATTATGGACTAACTAAATTCAAGTTATATTTGCTTCACAATTGAATGCCTTCAGTTTTTATGAATAATTCTGACTTTAATATCTTTAAGAAATCCGGTGGGGCCAGAAAAAACTGGCAATCATTGAGGACTGATGGTTTTCCAATAATAACTATCATTATAGCTACATACAATGTAGAGAAATTCCTTCCACAGACAATTCGTTCTATTCGA
>Ga0180029_1088601_pt1 | contig 11526 bp, 9 predicted proteins | sample BioBRNtimezero_FD_135936 | JGI IMG/M metagenome (GOLD analysis project Ga0180029, IMG submission 135936) | Anaerobic biogas reactor microbial communites from Seattle, Washington, USA - Biogas_R1-B RNA time zero (Metagenome Metatranscriptome) | ecosystem: Engineered > Bioreactor > Anaerobic >... | reverse complement strand
TCAGATTCTGATCCTTCCCCCTAAATCCCCCAAAGGGAAGACTGCCTCCTAAATCTCCCGAAGGGGGACTTAGGAAAAGACTCCGGGATCAATCGTCCAGTGGCAATAAAGGATCTTAAAGTCCCCCTTCGGGGGATTAGGGGGCAGAACACTTTGGGGGATTTAGGGACAAACAAATCGTGAAGTTTAAGGCAAACGAATCGGGGAATTAAGAGACATAGTCGCCTTAGGTAACCAAGCAAACAAATGCAGATTGGATTTCTGCTTGACCGCGAACATGTCAGAGTGCTATTTTATGAAATTCCAAAAAAAATTGCTATTTTTTAAGAAGGAAAAAATAATGAAAGAAAAGATTCATCCCAAGTACGAATCAGTAACATTCACCTGCTCATGTGGAAACAAAATTGAGACCAAAGCTACCATAGGTAGCCGCCACATCGATATATGCAGTGAATGCCATCCCTTCTATACCGGCAAACAGAAACTTATCGACAGTGCCGGTAGAGTTGATCGGTTCCGTAAACGTTATCAGAAATTCAATAAGGAATCGAAGTAATCGTAAGAAACCATTTCTGGTTGTAGATTTTCGGGGCAGAAGTGGTCAATACCCTTCTGTCCCTTTTTTATACCATAGCACACAAGACCCATCGGAAAATCCACCACAGCATCATTAAGTGTTCTGAAAGTTCCCCATCGGGGGATTTAGGGGCATGAGGTTTTAGGGGTCTTCGCAGTTTCAGTTTTTATCATACCCCGGTAGAATCCCGGGAGTAATTGTTCAGAAGAAACGCTGTTCTCTTAAAGCAAGGAATTCAGATGAAATTAAAAACATATCTGAGCTGGATTTGTCAGATTCCAGTAAATATGCTCTCTCTTATGGCCCCCAAAAATACTGTTGGCGGACAAGCCATACTGGAAGGAGTAATGATGCGCGGGAAGGAGAATGTGTCCTGGGCTGTAAGAAAAAACACGGATGAAATCGTTGTCGAGCAGTTTCCGTTTTCATCAGTATGCAAAAAGTACAGGATTTTAGCCAGACCGATTTTAAGAGGAGCAGTTAATCTGTATGAATCTATGGTTCTTGGATACAGAGCACTAACCCGTTCGGCTGATATTCTTGAGGACAGCGGTAAAACAGAAAACGATTCCAATTCAAAATCAAATAATCTCAAAGAAAAATTTTATACGATTATTACCCTTCTTATTTCACTTCTGTTTGCACTGGGATTATTCATGTTTGCACCGATGTGGATTTTTTCTCACTTTATTCCCAAAGAATCCGCACTGTTATTCAATACACTCGCAGGAGCTCTGCGTATTCTTTTAATGCTCATGTATATGATTTCAATCAGTTTCTTTAAAGACATCCGCAGGCTTTTTGAGTATCATGGAGCGGAACACAAGGCCATTTTCACCTTTGAGGACGGAAAAGAGCTCAATTTTGAAAACATGCGTTGCTACTCCAGGGTTCATCCCCGTTGTGGTACCAGTTTTCTTTTGCTGGTTGGCATTATCTGTGTTTTTCTGTTCTCAATTATCGATGCCTTGTTTATTCAATTAATAGGACCATTTCCCAATGTTTTCAGCCGCTTTCTCTTACATATTCTGCTTATTCCGCTGGTGGGAGGAACTTCCTATGAGGTTTTGAAACTCTCTGATCGATACCAGCATATAGCTCTTGTGAATCTGTTTATTATGCCAGGCCTATGGCTTCAGAAAATCACTACCAGAGAACCGGATGAGAAGCAGATGGAAGTGGCATCACTGGCACTGAGGGCAGTAATATGACAATGCAGGACAAAGTTGAGGCGGTATTCAGACGGCATGATGAACTGGAGCAGATGCTTGCATCATCCGAAATCGCCTCTGATCCATCGAAAATGGAAAAATTAGGAAGAGAATATAACAGTATCCATAAGAATATTCCGGTTTTTAAGAAATATATGGAGGTAGCGCAGTCTATTGAGGATGCCACTCAACTACTTAATAATGAGTCGGACGAAGAACTTCTGGAACTTGCTCAGGAAGAGCTTCGCACCAATGAAGAGCTGCTTCCGGAGCTGGAGCAACAGGTAAAGCGTCTTCTGGTTCCCCGCGATCCCAAAGACCTTAAGAATGCAATAATTGAAATACGGGCAGGAACCGGAGGAACTGAAGCTGGCATTTTCGGTGCTGATCTGTATCGAATGTATACTCATTTTATAGAGCAGAGAAACTGGAGTTATGAAATCCTAAGCTCCAGCTATGGCGATCTTGGTGCCATTAAGGAGATTATTTTTTTGGTAAAAGGTGAAAATGCATACGGCACATTAAAATATGAATCCGGTGTTCATCGGGTGCAGAGAGTCCCTCTGACCGAAGCTCAGGGAAGAATTCATACCTCAGCCGCATCGGTGGCAGTATTTCCGGAAGCAGATGAATTTGAAATAGATATCAATCCAAATGAATTAAGAATCGACCTTTATTGTTCCAGCGGTCCTGGTGGACAGTCGGTCAACACTACCTATTCCGCAGTCCGAATAGTACATATTCCCACTGGAATAACGGTGACCTGTCAGGATGAAAAATCACAGCTTAAGAACAAAGCAAAAGCACTGAAAGTGCTTCAGACCCGTTTATACGAAAAAAAGTTGGCAGAAATCGAAGCCGAAGAGTCAGCAGCCAGAAAAAGCATGGTCAGCACCGGTGATCGCAGCGCCAAAATACGCACCTACAATTTCCCGCAAAACCGGGTTACCGATCACCGCATAAATCTTACTCTTTACAGCCTGGATAAGATCATAGATGGTGATCTGCAGGAGCTCATCGATTCACTGTCGATAGCCGAACTTAATGAACGAATACAGCAATCCGGCATCTGAGCTTTTAGATTTAAGATTTTAGATTTAAGATTTAGGGATTCGGATTTCGAATTTCGATTTTCGGATTTAGGATTTAAATTTATGACTATACGGGAAGCGCTCTCTTTGCTCAGGAAAGAACTCTCTGCTCCTCTTGGCTGTTTTGCTCAACCCCAATCCGAAGAGATACTACAGTTTCTTTTTAACTGTTCCCGCTCTGAGCTATTCCTTTCTTCCGATCGTTCCCTCACCGAATACCAAAAAGATCAATTGTTCCATATTTTAAAGCGCCGCCTTAAGGGAGAACCACTTGCCTATATTCTGGGGAAAACTTTTTTTTATTCCAGAGAATTCAAAGTATCCAAAAGTACGCTGATACCCAGACCCGATACCGAAATTCTGGTCGAACAGGTACTTTTAAATGAGAAACAGGATAAGGCTCGTTTTGTGGATATAGGAATTGGTTCAGGGATCATCTCAACAGTTCTTACCGAAGAGCGGCCTCAATGGCGAGCATTAGGAATAGATATCTCTTTTGATACCCTGAAAGTAGCAAAACAAAACATATCCAAAGCAGTTCAACTGCTATGCTCTGATCTTCTTTCAGCCTTGAAATCTTCAGAATTCGATTTTCTGGTAAGCAATCCGCCCTATATCTCCGGTAATGAGATGAATGTTCTTGATCCGGAAGTAAAAGATTTTGAACCACATCTGGCACTTTATGGAGGCAGCGACGGTCTTTATTTTTATCGCAAACTAGCTTCTGAAGCCGGGAAAGTCTTAAAAAAGAATGGAAGGTTGTACTGTGAGATCGGGTACAATCAACAGGATTCAGTAATGGAAATATTCATGGACGCAGGTTGGGAAGATCTAAAAATTACCAGAGATCTTTCCGGTCATCCCCGGGTGCTGAGGGCAGTTTTGCGAAAAGTCTGGATGACGCAATGAACCCGGAGATAAAAACCCCTTTACCTGGATGGCTCAGCGATTCTTTTCCCATAAGATTACTCTCAAAAACTTATGGAGCAGTCATAAAAAGGCGGAATTTAAGCTTTGAACGCAATAAGGATCTTTCATACAGATCCGAATTTCCGGTTATCAGTATAGGAGGCATCAGAGCTGGCGGAACCGGGAAGACACCTCTTACCATGCAAATAGCACACTACCTTGTCTCTCAACAGTATAATGTGGCTTTCCTGTCACGAGGATACCGAAGGGCATCCAAAAAAGATCAAATAGTTCTTCCGTATGAAAAAAGCGACTGGCAGTTGATTGGTGATGAACCGGCGATGCTCCACGAAAATATTCCGCAATCATTTTTGGCGATAAGTTCAAAAAGGGTACGAAGTGCACAGAAACTTCAGCAGATTGCTCCTTCCAACACGGTTTTGCTTTTAGATGATGGTTTTCAGCATCGCAAATTAGGAAGGGATCTGGATATTGTCTGCCTCAACGAGAGTATACTCTCAGAGAAGCTGATTCCTGCCGGTTATCTTCGTGAACCGATTGAGTCTTTGAATCGGGCAGATATCCTGGTTCTTACAGGATCAGCAGATCGGCTCTCAGATTTAAAGGAGACTGCTTCAGGGCTAAGAGAACGTTTCGGAGATAAGGCAATTTTTATAGCAGTACAAAGTGTAGAATGCTGGGTGAATGCATTTACCGGGGAACAACAGGTGGAACCGCCATTCAAAGAGCCGGTGGCCTTTTGCGGAATTGCACGTCCACACCGCTTTTTCCAGCTTCTTGAGACTCAGGGAGTTTATCCGGTAAAAAAAATCATCTTTCCTGATCATCATCGTTTTTCACAATATGATATTGAATCCATGCACAAATTATATTCACATGGTTTAGTAACGACGGAAAAAGATGCGTTTCGGCTCAGCAATAATAATTTTGTTCCTGAGCTGAAATTGTGGTATCTTAAAATAAAAATTCGGTTTGAATCCGATAGTCAGTTAAACCGTTTTAATACGCTGATCAGCAATGTTGTGCTTAATAAATTTAAAAGGAGGAGCTCTTCATGAGATTGGTTAAATTTCCAGTAGTACTGGTTCTGTTTTCAGTTGTTATCCTTTTTTCTTCAGCAGTTGCCCAGGAAAAAAATGAAAAAACAAAGTACTTTGAAGTAAAAACTCCGATTGCCAATGTGTATAAAGCATTGGATCCTAAGTCAGAAATTATTAAACAGGTGATGGTTGGTGAACGCCTGGAAATAATTGGCGAGGGTACATCCTGGCATAATGTTCTGGTCGATTCAAAGAGCGGATGGATTGAAAACCAGGCAGGGAAGATTGTTCATAGCAAAAAATCCTTTCCTATTTTCAGCTTTCTGTTTTTCCTTTTGTTGCTTGGCGGTACCGGGGCATTTGTTTATATGAAAATCACAAACGTCAAAACAACAGAAGAGGCATAAGCGGTTTTATTTTGACTATGAAATTGAGCTGCTGGCGAATCACTGGACTCATTCTGTTTCTTTTCTCTTTCATCTTCGCACAAGAACAACAGGTTGAGATCAGTGATTTTTTTGCAAAAGTTTATCTGGCTCCTACTACCAGTTCCAGATTTATTGGACTGGCACAGAAAGGGGAAGTCTATACTGTTGTAGAAACCAGAGACGCATGGCTGCGAATACGTTTTAAAAATGCAGTCGGATGGATACAACAGACACAGGTTCAAAAGCCCGGAACTCAGGTCGCATCTGCTCAAGGTAGTGCGACTGAATCATCCACACCAATCAAAGATACCCAAAGTACCACTGATAGTTCGCCAGTTACAACGGTTACAGCGGATACCCCAAAACCAACAACACCAGAAATTGCTCTTAAAACTGAACAAAGGGCATCTTCGACCCATAAATCATCAGATGTTCAAACACCAAGGCCTTCAAAGCCTGAAAAAAAAGATGAAGAAGAAAAACCTAAGCGTGATTCCAAACGTAAAAACTGGTTCAGTCAGCAGAATTTTCTGAACAATCTGCCACCCAGTCAGGATGTACAAGATCTGGATGTTAAATATTTCCAGGTTACTTTTGGACCGGCAAGGATTCTTCTTTATCTGAACCCGGATGCACCTATTTTAGGAATGGCAAAAAAGGGAGATGTCTTTCCTCTGGTAGGTGAAGGTGATACCTGGTGCAAGGTAGTTTATGCTGATACGGTTGGGTGGGTTGAAAGAAGGAACGGAAAAATAATCGATGCTCCTGAATCGTTACTTGCCAATGATCTTCTTTTTTTCGGAGCAGTTCTGCTTGTATTAGGCCTTGTAGTCGCGCTATTATTGCTGATTTTTTCTATACTGAAAAAAAGACGAAACATAAAACCGGAAGACAACGCCATTCAAAAAAATGTGCTCATCGTTGCTAAAGTTAATAAGACCATTCAATATACACTCACTGATACTACCACCACGATTGATCGTTGTTTTGCAGAAATCGGCTTTGATATTTCAGTAGCAAAAGACCCAATGTCAATAAGAAACTTTGTCCAAAGCAAGATATTCGATCTTCTGATTATTGACTGGAAATTTGAACGTAACATCGTTTCTTATGTGGAGCGGCTCTTCAGCACTGTTCCAAATGCCAAAAAGATCTTTTGTATCGTTTACAATACACCTGATCCTGCCGCAATTCGCCCGGGAAGAATATTCTCGAACACTGTGTTTCTGGGTCTGAATTTTTCTGACAGAGACATCTTTAAGCTGGTTACTCCACTTATAATTTCGGATAATTCAAAGAATCTGCAAAAAAGTATACAATCCTCTGCCCTTCAGGGTAATATTGCTGATGGCAATCTTCTGGAAGTGCTGCAATTCATCGAAATTGGAAGTAAAACCGGGTGTCTGCTTATCGAAACGGAACGCCCGTTTGGTCTGATCTATTTTCTGAATGGTCGAATAATCTATGCTGCAACAGCTCAGGAAATTATCGGGAAAGAGGCGGTTTTTATGATTTTGAATCTTAAGAATGGCAATTTCCGGTTTATCCTCAATCGCAAGCCAAAATCCAGCAACGCCAATCTTTCGACACTTGAGGTCCTGATGGAATGGACAAAGGCTTTAGATGAAGCTAATGGGCATTGATTATGGGATTCGTCGGGTAGGAGTCGCAGTCACCGATGAGCAGGGACTGGCCATCAGAGGCCTGACCACCATAGACCGCAAAAAGAACCCCGATTTAATTGCTGCCATTCTCTCCCTCATTAAACAGGAAAAGCCTGAAGCACTGGTAATCGGACTTCCCCTTGACATCAATATGGCAGAAACTGTAATGTCTAAGGAAGTTCGGTCTTTCGCAGAGAAACTGCAGATCAGCTCAGGACTTCCGGTCAATTTTGTTGATGAGAGTTATTCCTCAAAAAAAAGCAGCAGAACTAATGAGATTCAGGAAAAAGAAGATGCGAAAAGACAAAGCAGCAATTGACCGTTTAGCTGCCTGTCTGATACTGCAATCGTATCGTGAGGATCAGGGGTGGGAATATTAAAATCAGCATTCTTCCAGATAATCTTTTCAGCTTCTATTCTAATATTCCAGTTCTGCACACCAGTCGTTGCCCCCCATTTCACTTTACCCAAACCCACGATCCAGACTGTTAAACTGGATATTTCCAACCGGTTCAAGGAAGCGATCCATATTAACTGGTCAATGCCCCAGGCTGGTTCTTCTGAGATTCAATCTTATACTTTGCTGAGAATGTTTGAATCAGACTCCTTTTACAGTGTACTTTCAGAGAACATTCCACCTGACACATTCAACTTCTACGACCACCTTGACCCCGCATCTTTCCCTCTTTCAAGCATAGAAAGAAACCTTGTTTATTACCGGATTTTTGCAATCGATAAGTCAGGGTTTTCCGGTGATACTTCAGAGCCCTGCACACTATGTATAGTTCAACAATCATCCTTAATTGATATTGATCTTAATACCGGATGTATAAGCTGGTTTTCCGATCTTCACTTTGGTGGCCTACTTTCTTATTGTAAAATATGGAAAGATTCACTGCAAAAAAGCATTACCGGATCAGAACTGACTGCTTATCCTCAAACCGATAAGCCTGCGATTTTCACAACCTGCTTTCCAGCAGATTCCATAGACAGAGGCCGCTGGTTTTATGCCTTATTTGTTAGAAGTTCGGACTGTCACTCCCTGAAAGTCGGGTACTTCGATGTTCCGTAAAAAACATTTTTTTTCTGAGCTCATTTCTTTATCGGTTCTACTGGTATTCATGCTCAATTTTCAAAATTCTGATGCTTCAGAAATTCGATACAGCCTTAAATCGGTTCATGATAATGAAATTTCTGTTGACTTCACAGTAGAGCGTAAAGAAAACTCAGAGCAGCAATTTTACTTTGCTTTTCCTGAGCCTGATGAATTTAATGCAGATGTTCACTTGTCTGCTACCTTAACAGGAACTTCGGAATCCATTCACATAAAAAAAATCACCAGATCTTATTCAGGTAAAACACCTCTGCAATGGTGCTCATTTGATCTGAAAAACATCAAGAAATCTTACCCGCTACATGGAAACCTGAATATCCGCTACAGCAGGGCTTTATTCAATGCTGCCAGAAGTGAGGATATTTCGATCAGAAATGGCATAATCAGAGCTCCAATTAATCTTCCTCTTCCAAAAGTGAAGACGCAGACAGAAAAGTTACCTTTTTCACATGGAATCAGAATTGAAGTTTCTATAGATGGAATCTACAGTATCTCCTCATCGGATCTCATTTCGATGGGAATTCCAATTGACAGAATACCTTCAAGAACATTCCGTCTTTTTAACAAAGGCAAAGAATTACCTATTTACATATCCAATTCCCAGAGAGACCATCTCTCCTCAGATGATTTTATTCTGTTTTATGGCCGGTATCTTAGGGGTAAATCCAGCGAATATGAACAATTCAGCAACACTAATGTTTACTGGCTTACCTGGGGTCAAACTGCCGGTTCCAGGGTTGCCGAAATCTCAGGAGAGCGCCAGAAGAGCCTGACCGATTACACCAATTCAGACCTTATAAAAGCAGTTCAGTTCTATGACACAGTGCATTTTGAAAAAGACACCGATATCAGATATCTCGGCAACATTGATGATGCCCCAATAGAAGAGCTGTTTGACCCGCCCGATGCAGATACATCTTTGGACAACTGGTACTGGGGATTTATCGGTGAAGAGGAATTAACTACCTATCAGATAACCGTTCCCTCTCCTGCAGCCTCAGGTCTGGCCAGAATGCAGATCTCTTTTACCGGACTCTCCAGTCTGGACAGTGTAAAAAATGATCACCAGGTGCGAATACTGCTTAATAATAATCCTGTAGGGAATAACAATGTAGCAAACTGGGATGGTCAAAGAAGCTTTCTTTTCACCAGTGATACATTTTCTGTGACACAGCTTAAATCTGGTGTAAACGTGATCAGTTTTCTATGCCCATCACGAGGCTATATAGACCGTTCTGCATTAAACTGGATCAGGCTGGAATATAACCGCAATTATCAGGCAGTAAATGATCGCATAGAATTTAAAAACAGCACTGATGGAATTGGTGCAACAGTAGAATATCAACTCAACGGCTTTACCAGCGATCAGCTTGAACTGTGGGATATTAAACAGAACCGTTTTTTTACTAATTTTACTGTTTTTAAGGGAAGCGGCAACCAGCGCAATACCTTCACCATTGCATTTCAGGACAGTGTCAGCCATAATACCACTTATTTTGCCCAGGCCAAAGCACACCGGCTATCACCTTCACTGATGATTCCTGACACTATCAGAACCGACTGGGATAAGCTTGCCGGGTACCAATATATTGTAATTAGTGTTGATTCATTCAAAACAGAACTGGAGCCTTTGCTGCAGCTTCATAACAGCCGGGGACTTTCTGCCGCATTTGTAAGTATCGATGACATATACAACTATTTTTCGGGTGGGATCCGGGACCCCGAAAGCATAAGGGCCTTCATTCAATACCTCTTCTCCATATCTGGATCGAGCCCTCCTCGCTATCTGCTTTTAGGTGGAGACACCTCCCATGATCTGGATAAGAAGAACCGAGACAGAAACATCATTCCTACGAGGTTAAGCAGAATTCCAGGATGGGGACCTGCTGCCAATGACAGTTATTTTGCCACAGTATGGGGAAATGATAATTTTCCGGATCTTTATGTGGGACGATTTCCGGCTCAGGATCGCAGTCAGATGCGTATTATGGTGGAAAAAACAATCCGTTACATCAAAACGCCTCAACGAGGGTTCTGGCGTGACAATATGCTTCTTTTAGGAGGCGGAGAAGCTGAATTCAGCAGATTCAATGAAGAGTCGATAAGAGAGATAATCCGGCAGAAGATGAATATCACGCGTATAGAAGCTGATTCAGGATCACGATTTTACAAAGATGGCTCCACTGCATCTAAAATGATAGCAGATAGAATCAATGCCGGTGTTTTTCTGATCAATTTTAATGGACATGGTGGCGGAAACATCTGGTCAGATAATAACTTTTTCGGCTATAAAGATCTCTCCAGACTTTACAACGGTCAATGGGGCAACTCCGGACACCTTCCCTTTGTTTTCAGTTTCACCTGCCTTACCGGTTTTTTTGAAAGTGTCTACTACCGTTCTCTTGGCGAGGAATTCTTAAGAAACAGTCCGCATGGCTGCATCGGATTTTATGGTGCATCTGCCTACACCTCCCTGAGAGGCAACCTGATAATGAATAAGATTATGCTGGAGACAGCTTTTGATGGCCAGATCGAAACAATCGGTGGATTGATAGATTTTTGTGAAATGAGTATGCTGGTAAGATATGGCTCCCAGTACCTGCCCCTTGTCCGTCAATATAACCTTCTGGGCGATCCGGCACTTCCCTGGAAATTAACTTCAGATACTCTTGATATGACTCTCAATAATCCATCACTTAAAGATAACGACAGCCTTAAACTTCACTGCAATACCGCTCCGGTCTATAATGGCAACATCAGAATAACTGTAAATACCGAAACTGAAGAATGGTTTCAGACTATTGAACCAATAACCAATGGCCAGTTTTCTGCAGTTTATCCTGTGAAAAGCAATATCAGCTCTGCTGCAGGAACTGTGAGGGCCTATGCATGGAACGATTCCACCGAAGTACGCGGGTGGCTCACTTTCAGTAAAGACAGCATCCTGGTATATGACGCCAGGATCTCTCCACGGGATCCGTTTTTCGGAGATAGTGTTCTTGTTTCCTGTAAATTGACTCTCGATTCTTCAATGTTACCGGCTGTTGTATATTGCATGTATGACCTGGGAGCTGCAGCGAGCAAAGATCATTCATTTACAGGTATCCGGATGGTTTCTGATGAGAATAACAACTGGGTATCTTCCCAGAAAATTCCACTGACATTAAAAAACGATCTCTCCGAAAAACTTTTGCTCTATTTCAGAGTCGTAACACCTGTTAAATCCAGAGAAAGTGAGCTTTTCAGCTTTAACATCAGAGGACGACCGGATCTGGTTTTCACAGATGATTCGCTTGAGATACAATGGATAAATGATTCCCTGAGAATCAATGCCACAGTTCTTAATTGCGGCAATGCCATTTCTCCACCTTTCCAGATTCATTTTTTCTGGAATACCGATAGTAGAATCGATGATACCATCTTAACCTTATCATATCCCGATTCCCTGGCACCGGGAAAAAACCGCGGGTT
>Ga0180029_1135589_pt1 | contig 11572 bp, 13 predicted proteins | sample BioBRNtimezero_FD_135936 | JGI IMG/M metagenome (GOLD analysis project Ga0180029, IMG submission 135936) | Anaerobic biogas reactor microbial communites from Seattle, Washington, USA - Biogas_R1-B RNA time zero (Metagenome Metatranscriptome) | ecosystem: Engineered > Bioreactor > Anaerobic >... | reverse complement strand
GCTTTCTGCTCAAAAATTTATAAGTTTTATTAACTATATTAAACAGCTATCCGATAAATTAGTAATTGGTGCTGTCTTAAAGAGGTTCTTCAAACGGTGCTTTTGGAAATGTTTTTTCTATAAAATATATAGTTGATTAATGAGCTTGTTTTATCAAATCAAGCTCTTGAGAGGTAAAACGTGTCAGCAAAAGGAACAATCGGCAAGACTATTGTGTTGCTTTTATTGATTATCATTTTGGTCTTTCTTGGTTTATTCTGGTTTGATTATCTAGGTGTAATTCAAGCCAAGAAATTTTTTGAGCCGGTTTACCGTCTTATTGGGTTGCAGCCGCAGACGTCTGTTTCTGCTAGTGATTTTTCTGCTGCTCAAGAAGCAGATCTTGAAGCAGACAGATTAGCAAAGCGGCTTGAAGCATTAAATTTGCGCTCACAAGAACTTGATAAGCGTGAATCTGATATCCAAGTAAAAGAAGCTGAATATCAACAAATTGCACAAGAACTTGACGAAAGAAAGATTTCTCAAGAAGAACGAGAATTAACTTTTGAAAAAATTCAAAAAGAATACGAAGATAAAGAGCTTAATTATCGAACAATTGCTGCACAGCTAAATGGTATGCGTCCTGAAGCTGCTGTTGAAATTTTACTTGCTATGGACGATCAGCTTGCGATAGATGTTTTGCGCCGTGTTGACGAACTAGCAGAAGAAGCCGGTGCAAATTCAATGGTGTCATATTGGCTCTCTCTGATGCCAGCAGACCGTGCTGCCTCAATTCAGCGCAAGATGACAACAAAACCGGTAACATTAGATTAATATCTTTGTGAACTAGAACATGTATAAAATTCGCTCCCCCAATCGGGTGGGTGGGGGAGATATGTTCAATTCTAAGACAACTCACATAATTCAGATACATAGTTAATTTCGATTTTCGCCAGATTACTCTCCAAATTCGTAACACCAACCCACTCGAACGCCCAATCCGCGTTTTGCTAACATAAACCCAAATTGTAGATTAAACCCAAAGCAAAACGCCCTCCAAAAAACAAAAAGTTTTTTTCAAACCTATCTAAAGTGTCTGCTTTGTTTTCCGAAAAATAATAAGAGCGAAAAACAGAATATAAAGTCATAGCGCAGTTCGTGTTTGTTTCCGCATTTTTCAAACGAAAAATATGTGAGCTTCCGCTGCGGTATCTTATAAAAATTATTTTGAGCTTTACATTTGTAGAAATCTTGAAAAAATAAAATTTTTCAAGATTCCATCAAGTATGAGTTCAAATGGAGGTATGCCGATGGAGGCTCTATCAATTCGCCTTGACGGTATGGAAACATTAAATGCTTCACCGAAAGCTTCTTTTGGAGCTGAAAGCTTTAAGTCCGGCGAATCGACATTCAGCCTAGTGCTGGATAACGTACTCAAGGCCACGGATGGTGTACAAAAGCCTGTAGAACTTACAAAGCCTCAGGAAAAACAACCTGAATCAACCACAAGGGACGTAAGTGCATCTGCAGACGATTCAAAATTAAAACAGATGGTTTCAGAATCTGATAAAACAGAAGTTACCGAAGCATCTAACAAAGCTGCTGAAACTGAAAATCTGAATGAAGAAACAACTACTGTTTCAGAAGCAAAAGAAACAAAAGAACAAAAAGCTGTTCTTGCTGCTGATAATTCAGAAAAAGCTGAAACAGAAGAAACTTTACTTCTTGCAAATTCTGCTGAAGAAAGTGCAGAAACAGTAACTGTAAAAAAAGATTCAAAAGATTCTTTAGTTAAAATTGTAACTGAATCTGTTTTTATTCAAGATGAATCTACAGAAGAAGTTGCAAACTCTCTTAGCGTGCAGAATGAACTTGAAGAGTTGTCTGAAAAAACGATAAAGAAAACAGGCAAAACAAATGAAAGTGCTTCTTTATTTGCAAATATTCAAGCTGAAAAAGCTAATAATCCTGCAAAAATTGAAGAAACACTTGCTTCAGACGTTCATGTTCAAAGTATTGTTGCAAAAAAACAGGAAGCTCCTCTTATTGAAGTAATTGATGAGCGCACACAGTTCGGTTCTGATGTTGAAAAATCAAGCGGTCTTGTTTCAAATGTTGCTTATGATGGCAATGGAACAGCGGAGATGACACTTAATCTTGCAGAGTCTCAAGGACAGAATGTTGCGCAAATTCAAGATGGTGCTAATGTTCAAGAAAGTTCTAAATCATCATTTGCGTCTATGCTTTCAACTGAAATTAGGAACAATGCAGGTGAGTTTGTTAAAACTGGACTTATTACATTACGCGACAATAAATCGGGAACAATCAATCTTGTTTTACATCCGGAAGAACTTGGTAATGTTAAGATTAAACTTGAATTATCCGACAAATTAATTACCGGTAGAATTATTGTGTCTAGCGAAGAAGCTTATGGTGCTTTTAAAAATAATATTGAAAGCCTTCGTCAAGCTTTTTTGAATTCGGGCTTTGAAAGCGCAGGGCTTGAGCTTTCATGGAGCGGAAGCGATGAATCTAATAATAGACACAACGATTCAGAAAATGGAAAAAATCCGCATGGATTTGATTATACTGATTCGATGCCGCTTGCAGCCGGTGCGGAAGATATGCCGGACGGTTATTTTGGTTTGACTTCAGTAAATGTTGTTATCTAAAAGCAAAGATTAAAATTAGGAGAAATTAATGCAACTTAACACAACAATGAGTGCACAAGATCAGGCAATAGTTCAGCAGGCTGTAAATACACAAAATGCCAAAAATACTGCTGTAAATGGTCGTGTAGCAAGTCAAGAATTGGGAAAGGATGATTTTCTAAAACTGCTTATAACACAGCTTTCAAATCAAGATCCTACTTCTCCTATGGAGAATACTGAATTTATTGCACAAATGGCTCAGTTCTCAAGTCTTGAGCAGATGACAAACATGAGTACCGGTTTTACAAAACTTACCAATATGCTTTCAGGCACAGAAGCTGTTTATACTATTGGTAAAACTGTTGAGCTGACTTCTGGAGAGAACATTGTTACAGGACAAGTTCAAGCTGTAACACGCGGAGACAATCCACAGATAATAGTAAATGGCATGCCGTACAGCATGAAGCAGATAAACAAGATTTATGGCAATTAAGAGGGTACAAATATGATGCGATCACTTTATGCCGGTGTTTCCGGTATGCAAAATCATCAGACAAGAATGGACGTAATCGGTAATAACGTTTCTAACGTTAATACAACCGGTTTCAAACGAGGTCGTGTTAATTTTCAAGACATGATTTCACAACAGCTTTCCGGTGCTGCAAAACCGACTAACGAAGTTGGCGGTGTAAACCCAAAAGAAGTTGGTCTTGGAGTTACAGTTGCAAGTATTGATACAATCTTTACACAAGGCAACTTGCAGACAACCGGTGTTTCTACTGATATTGCAATTCAGGGCAACGGCTTTTTTATCATGAAAAACGGTGAAGAAACATTTTTCACACGTGCCGGTACATTCGGCGTTGATAAAGACGGAACACTTGTAAATCCTGCAAACGGTCTTAGAGTTCAAGGCTATATGGCAAGGGAACTTAACGGAGAAATGGTTATTAATACTGCCGGTTATACGGAAGATTTAATAATTCCTGTCGGTTCAAAAGACCCTGCAAAAGCTACTCAGAATGTAAATTTTGCTTGTAACTTGAATAAAAATACGCCGGAAATTGCAGAAGGTGCCAACGAAGCTGAAATTGCCAAAGGAACTTGGTCTACAGAATTCAAAATTTACGATACATTCGGTAATGAACATGATTTAAGTGTTTCTTTTACTCGTGTTCCTGGAACTCCAAACCAGTGGGAAGCAACTGTAATAGTAGATCCTGATTTGGCAGATGAAACACAGACTCGCATTGGACTTGGCGGTACAGATGGACAGGGAAATACATTTGTAGTCAATTTTGACAACAATGGCACATTGCTTTCTGTAACAGATTCTGCCGGAAATGTAAGTGCTGAAACTGGAAATATTCTTCTTCAGACTTCTTTTAACGTTCCAGAGACAACAGATGCTGCTGATGGAGAACTTACTCGCCAAATGTTCAATATAAATCTTGGACAAATTGGAAGTCAGTTAAATACAATAACTCAGTATTCTTCTGACAGCTCTACAAAAGCATTCTATCAAGACGGTTATACAATGGGTTATCTTGACAATTTTAAGATTGATAACAGTGGTGTAATTACTGGTGTATATTCTAACGGAACTAATCGTGTTATCGGTCAAATTGCAATGGCAAGCTTTACAAACCAAGGTGGTCTTGAAAAAACAGGCGACAGCACTTATGTTCAGTCGAATAACTCTGGTCTTGCAAATATCAACGTTGCTGGTGTAGCAGGCAAAGGCTCATTGCTTTCTGGTGCACTTGAAATGTCAAACGTAGATTTAACAGAGCAATTTACAGACATGATTGTTACACAGCGAGGTTTTCAGGCTAACTCAAAGACAATTACGACTTCAGATACGCTTCTTGAAACCGTTTTGAGTTTGAAGCGTTAATCTTTAGCTGTGGATAACCGATAAACAATGCAGAGAATGTGTATAGAAAATAATTCTACATTCTCTGCATTTCAAATGCGACATATTGGTTAAAACCTCTTGACTGTCAAAGGTTTAGCATTCAAAATGGAAGTATTATGATTGAAGTAACAAGATTTGACGGAAGCGTTTACTGGATAAATCCACATCAGATTGAAAGGATTGAATTAAATCCTGATGTTACACTTTTAATGCTTTCTGGTCAAAGATTTATTGTTAAAGAAAAACCGGAAGAAATTAAAGAAAGAATTATTGCGTACCGTCGTCTAATCGGTGCTTTTAAAAATGAAGAATAAACGGATATAAAAGGACTAAACTGTTTTTTGAAATATTCCGTATAAATATATAGCATAGAAAAGTTTTGAAATATTTTGGCTTTTTTATACTTTAAAATACCTTTCTTAAAAAATATAAGAAAGACTTTCCTAAGGGAGCGGGGCTTTTTATGGATATAATGACATTTATTGGTGTAGTTGTTGGTACAGCTAGTCTTATCATGTCAGTTCTTACATCTGGTGGTACTTTGAGTGGTATCTGGGACCTTCCATCATTCATCTTTGTTGTTATTGGTTCGTATGCTGCTTTATGTATTGCTTTCCCGATGAAATATATAACGGGTATTTGGGGTGTTATTGCAAGAACTTTTAAGATTCCGGATTTTAACGAAAAAGTATTAGTTCAAAACATGGTTTCATTATCGGAAAAAGCTCGTCGTGAAGGTATTCTTGCTTTGGAAGAAGGACTTGAAGATCTTGATGATGAATTTATGAAAGTAGGTCTTCGCCTTGTAGTAGATGGTACGGACGGCAATGTTATACGTGGTATTCTTGAAAATGAAATGGGGCAGATAGAAGCTCGCCATATACAATGGATAACGGTTTTAAATACTTGGGCAGGTCTTGGACCTGGATATGGTATGATGGGTACTGTTATTGGTCTTATTGGTATGTTGAGAAACTTGGAAGATAAATCTGCAATCGGTCCTAATATGGCTGTTGCCTTGGTTACAACTTTGTATGGTTCGTTGATTACAAATATGTTCATGAGTCCTTTTTCAGCTAAATTACAGCTTCATAACAGTCAGGAAATGATTATCAAAGAAATGATAATCGAAGGGGTTTTGTCAATTCAAGCCGGTGATAACCCCCGAATTCTTGCTCAGAAACTTTTAACCTACCTTGATCCTGTTTCACGTAGGGCTGTTGAGGCTGAAGTTATAAAGGATTAATTTAATATAGGGGAATTTGATGGCAAAGAAAGAAAGAAAACAACCGGAACCGCCATCGCAGGCATGGCTTGGAACTTACGGTGATATGATTACACTAATGCTTTGCTTTTTCGTTATGTTGTTTAATCCATCGGAAGTGGAGATTGTGGAATTAAACCAGATGGTTGCATCTTTGAGTGGAGATCCTTCTGCAGGTGGGCAATCTTTGTCTACCGGCAAACTGGCAGATTTAGGAAACACAATCAATTCAATGCCGTCTATGGAAAAAGGAAAATCTTTAGGTTTGGCTGTAAAAAGAGCTGTTAGTCTTTTTGCTCCGGATGTAAAGTCAAATAAGATTACTATTACAAGTGATGAAAGAGGGCTTGTAATCAGCCTTGCTTCCGATTCATTTTTTGAGCACGGAAGTGCAACACTTGATATGGAGCTTGCAAGAGATTCATTATTGCGTCTTGCACAATTCTTTTTAGCTCAAGAAGAACTTGCAGAACGCCGTTTTAGAATAGAGGGTCATACTGATAATACTATACCGAATGCGGCTTTATGGCCTTCAAATTGGGAGCTTTCAACGGCTCGTGCAACTAATGTTTTGCACTATTTAACTGATTTCGGTGCTGATGAGCAGCGTTTTTCAGTGGCTGGTTATGCAGATACTCAGCCAAAATTTTCAAATGATACACCCGAGGGACAGGCGTATAATCGTCGTGTGGATATTATTATACTGGACGATGGTCATTTTTAATGATACTATTTACAAAGCTGAGGAAGGTTAGTTATGGCAGATGATGATGATTTGAACATTGATGGTGAAGATGTTTCTGAAGAATCTGGCAAAGGTTCAGGTGTTTTAGGGGGAATTCTTCCGTCAATACTTAAATGGGTGGCAATTGTTGTTGCAGCAATCATTCTTATCGTAACTGTTTGTGTAATCACAATAAAAATTATGAATAAGAATAACCCTACTCAAGCAGCAATTCCAATTTCTGATGATTATAAGAAATCCCGTGAAGTTCTTGACTGGTATAGTTCAATTGGTTCCATTCGCACAAAAACAAGCGATGCAGCTCCGGCAACTGTTATTGTAGAAGTAGTTCTCGGTTATAAAACACAAGATAAAATTACTTCAACTGAAATTACACAACGCCAAATTGAAATTAAGGATTTTATCCGCCGTTATTTCACGCAGAAATCAGCTTCTGAGTTGAAGCCGCAAAATGAGCGCGAATTACAAATTGAAATTCGTAACTCTATAAATGATGATATTTTGATGGATTCGAAAATCAAGGATGTAAAATTTATGAGCCTTGAAGTTATCGAACAGTAGTCGTTATAAGGGATCAGTATGAACGAAGTTCTGTCACAGGATGAGATTGATCAACTTCTCACAGCAATCAGTTCTGGAGAAACCGAACAGGAAGCTTTTAGACCTGTAAGTGATACCAGAAAGATAAAGATTTACGACTTTAAGCGTCCTGACAAATTCTCAAAAGAGCAGATACGTACAGTTTCTATCATGCATGAAACTTTTGCACGGTTGACAACAACAAGTTTGTCAGCTCAGTTGCGCAGTATGGTTCATGTTCATGTTGCGTCTGTTGATCAGCTTACCTATGAGGAATTTATCCGTTCTATTCCAACACCAACAACGCTTGCGGTCATTAATATGGATCCATTGAAAGGTAATGCAATTCTTGAAATAGATCCTGCAATTACATTTTCAATGATTGACCGCTTGTTTGGTGGTTCAGGTCAGGGCACAAAAGTGCAACGCGATTTGACTGATATTGAACAGTCTGTAATGGAAGGAATAATCGTGCGTATTTTGGCAAATATGCGTGAAGCATGGACGCAGGTAATTGATTTGCGTCCGCGCCTTGGGCAGATTGAAACAAATCCTCAATTTGCGCAGATTGTCCCGCCTTCAGAAATGGTAGTTTTGGTAACGCTCGAAACTAAAGTAGGTGAAGAAGAAGGAATGATGAACTTCTGTATTCCTTACATTACGATTGAGCCTATCATTTCAAAGCTTTCATCTCAATTCTGGTTTTCTTCTGTTCGTAGAAGTTCTACGACTCAGTATCTTGGCGTATTAAAAGAAAAGCTTGCCAATGTTGATATGGATGTTGTTGCTGAAATTGGTTCAATAAATTTGCCTATTCGAGATGTTTTAAGTTTAAGATGTGGTGATATTGTCCGATTATCTAATGTAAGGGTGGGAGATCCGCTTACTTTGAGCGTCGGCAGTGTAAAAAAATTCCTGTGCCAGCCGGGTGTTATCGGTAAAAAGATGGGCGTTCAGGTTCTTGGTAAATTAGACCAGGTAGATGACAAAGACGACTTTGAAGAATTAACAGAAGGAGACGAATTATATGAGTGATGGTGCCATTTCTCAAGACGAAATTGATGCCTTGTTATCAGGTGTTGATCTGGGCGGGATGGGTTCGGCTGCACAAACGTCTTCGGTTGCAAAAAAGATAGATATTAAAACTTTAGCTGATTTTGCAAAAGATACAACTAACAGTTTGCAGTCTAATCTGTCAACTATGACAGGTTCTGAGTTTAACGTCGAAGAGCCAACAGCAGATGTGCTGAGTCGTGATGATCTTTTAAAACAATTGCCGGAAATGGTTGTTGCTGTAACTGCTGATTTTACAGAAAGCATGACAGGTGATCATCTATTTTTGATGCATCCGGATTTTGCAAAAAAACTTGCAGGACTAATAAACAAAGAAGATATTTCAGAACTTGACGATATGTCACTTTCTGTTATTTCTGAAATTGTTTCACAGCATAGCGGTACAGAAATAACCGAATTGAGCAAAACTGGAAAATTTCCGGGACTTGCAATTATTCCTGCTGAAGCAATTCATGTTGCAAAAGCAATGGTACGTTATCCACAAGGCGATTTTGTATTATTTACATTCCCTATAAGTGTTGATGGAAAAACGTATCAGCTATGGGAAGCTATATCAAATAATGTTGCATTTAATATTGCTAATGCATTGAATCCTCCAACAGAAACAGCTGGCGGTGCCCCAATTAATGATATTCCTGCAGCGAGTCATGCTTCTATGGGTGGAAGTTTTGCTCCATCTGCAGCAATGAATATGGGAAATCCTATGAACATGGGCGGAATGAATATGAATAGCATGGGTATGAATATGGGAAGTCCCATGAGCATGGGCGGACAGATGATGGGCGGAATGCCTAATGTTCAGTCGTTGCAATATCCTAGTTTGCAAAGTGGCGTAAGCCCTATGGAACAGGGAAACATCGGTTTAATTATGGATGTTTTCATGGAAATGACTGTAGAGCTTGGTAGAACCAGAAAGCAAATAAAGGAAATTCTTGGAATGGGCGAAGGCACAATTATTGAGCTTGATAAACTTGCCGGTGAACCTGTAGACATTCTTGTAAATCATAAACCGATTGCAAAAGGTGAAGTTGTAGTTATTGATGAAAACTTCGGTGTTCGTGTAACTGAAATTCTTTCACCTGTTGAACGTGTTACTGAGATGAAATAAATCTTATAACGAAACGCAATACTGTTGCTTTTTGAATGTTTTTGATTTATACTAAACTCACGTAGTTATTGCTGCGTGAGTTTATTCACTTTTGCAATGGGGATTGCAAATTTAGAAAGTGGGTGGGGGACAATACGAATATTTCAAAAAAAATATTACTGCTGTTTATAAGTTTATTTGTTCTGTCAATTAATTGTTTGAATGCCCAGACAGACGCTCAAGAAGCTGTTTCTGATGTTCAATCTGAAGAACAAATGTTGATAATTTCACCTCCTAGTGAAGATTTTTCTTCGGAGCAATCTCTAAAAACCAATACCACTTGGCAGTTCATCAAGCTAATTTTAGTTTTAATTCTCGTCATCGTTTGTATTTATGGAATTGTTTGGTTTTTGAAAAAAACATCAAATCCTAATTTTCAACCTGATCCTTATTTAAAAAAAGTAGCCGCATTAAATTTATCTCCTGGTAAATCAGTTTTTATTGTTTCTACGCCAACTCAAGCTTTTCTTGTCGGAACAAGCGATAACTCTGTTAATTTGATTGGTGAAATTAATGATAAGGATTTAATTGATTCGATGAACTTAGCCGCTGAAAAAGTTCCTACCGCAAAACCCAAAGACTTTGCTTCTATCTTGGCTTCATTTTTCCCAAAAGGAAATACAGATGAAACTGAAGAGTTTGAGGAATTCGATGATTATTTTTCTTCTGTTGCGCAAAAAGCCGGTGAAAAAATACGTCAAAAACGGGAACAAATCCAAAATAAAAATAAAAATAACAGCGGAGGAGATTCTCAATGAAACGTTCTCTTCGCTTTTTTTTGATAGTTGTTTTAATGATATTTATTTCTGTGCAATTTGTTTCAGCGCAGTCATCTTTCCCTGCCGGCTCGACTTCCGGCACAACAACAATGAACTCAGAAGTTACGCCGGTTACTGTTCCATTAGTTGATTTGCAGTTAAGACAGCCGGAAAATGGAAAAGAAGTTGCGTTTTCTGTGCAAATTTTGTTGTTGCTTACTGTTCTTTCGCTTGCACCTAGTATTCTTATTCTTTTAACCTGTTTTTTGAGATTGTCTATCGTGTTGGATTTTATAAAAAGGGCATTATCGTTGCAGCAAGTTCCTCCAACAGTTGTATTAAATGGAATTGCTTTCTTTTTAACTTTGTTTATAATGTGGCCTACTTTTAATCAAATATATAAAAATTCTTTTAGACCCTTAGCTGATGGACAAATAGGAGTAGAAACAGCTTATACAGAAGCTGAAGCTCCTTTACGAATTTTTATGTATAAACAAATGGTTAATGATACGAGTTATATCTCGATGTTTATGTCTATGGCAAAATTGCCAAAGCCAAATAATCTTGCTGATGTACCGACATATGCTTTGATTCCTGCATATATTCTTCATGAATTAACTGTAGCATTTAAAATTGGAATAATGTTGTATATTCCGTTTATTATTATTGATATGGTTGTTGCGAGTATATTGATGTCAATGGGTATGATTATGCTCCCACCTGTACAAATCTCAATGCCATTTAAGCTTATGTTATTTGTTCTTATAGATGGTTGGGGGCTTTTGACGCAACAGCTTTTTAATTCAATTATTCCTTAAAGTGATTGTTATTCATATTTAACTGAATATTGTAGAATAGTTGATTTTATTTATCTAATGTTTTGAGGGAGTTTATATGAGTGTTGGACAGCTTGTTTCATTAATGCAAAGTGGTGTTAAACAGATTTTTATGCTTGCTTCTCCTGTTTTGGGTGCTGCGTTGTTAGTTGGTTTAATAGTTGCTATTTTACAGGCTGTAACTTCAATTCAAGAGCAGACTCTAACATTTGTTCCTAAAATATTTGCGATTCTTACTGTTTTGGCTTTGCTTGGCGGTTGGATGTTCACTTCTATGAAGGAATATGCAATTAGGCTGTTTATGCAAATTCCAAGTATGGTTTTATAAATATGGTGAAATAAATTTATGTTAGAGCAGATTGTAGCAAAAGCTCCATTATATTTTTTAATTGCCGCTCGTGTTTTTGCCATGATATTGACAGTACCTCTTTTGTCTACAGCTGCCGTTTCAAGAGTTGCTAAAATTGCACTTGCCGGCTACACCGCTTATATATTAATGTCGCAAATTTCGTATAGTGTATGGAATGTAGATCCTTATTCACTTGATTATGTGCTTTTAGTTATTGGTGAGGGCTTGATTGGAATTATCACTGGCTTTTATGTATCGATGCTGTTTGCAGC
>Ga0180029_1014661_pt1 | contig 11702 bp, 9 predicted proteins | sample BioBRNtimezero_FD_135936 | JGI IMG/M metagenome (GOLD analysis project Ga0180029, IMG submission 135936) | Anaerobic biogas reactor microbial communites from Seattle, Washington, USA - Biogas_R1-B RNA time zero (Metagenome Metatranscriptome) | ecosystem: Engineered > Bioreactor > Anaerobic >... | reverse complement strand
TGATTGGAGATGCATACGATGCAGTTCGAAAGGCAAAGAACATACTCTATGTGACTGATAATGCCGGAGAGATAGGGTTTGACTCGCTTTTGATTTCAGAACTCAAAGAGATGGGGATCAAGGTAACTGTTGTGGTGAAGGACCCTCCATACTTTGAAGATGCTACAAAAGAAGATGCGCGGCGGTTTGGCTTGGACCGGATGGCGGACAAGATAGCTGCAGTCAACAAGGTTTTTATTCCCGGCAAGGATGAAGGGCCGGCGAGCGATGCGTACCGCGAGAGTGACCTCATGATCATTAAAGGGACGGGCAACTATGACGCCCTGCGGGGCGAAACAGACGGGAAGGCGGCCATTTTTCTCCTGAAGGTGAAGTGTGATCCGATAGCGAGAGATACCGGCGCTGTGGAAGGAGAATTTGTCATCAAGCTTGACAAATAAAAAGGCCTCTCCTATCTTTGTTAAAGAGGTTAGTGTCGATTTCATTACGTATTTTTACCGGTTTGTAAAAATTATGGAGAGCGAGGTGATGTGGAGGCTCGTGCATCGGGCCGGCCTTGGCCCGGAATAGTCAAAGACAATAAAAAAAGGGGGTAAGCGATGGGACAGTGGATGTTCAAGAGACACGTAAGGGAGTTCTGGCCGGAACGAGACTTCAAGAAGTACCCTGTGTGGTTTGTCGACTTTTCGCATTCTTATCCAGCATGGACACCGTTATTTGAATGGACCTGGATTTATAACCTGCTCCATGGCCACATCTACGGCTGCAACGAGGCCTGGATTCCGGAGACGAGGTCTTCCGACTGGAGAGAAATGGATGGCATGGCCTTGTGCACGGCCACCCCGGTTCCAAATAAAGAAGAGGTAGAGTTTCGGCGGAAGAAATTCTACGAATTCATTAAGAATGATTTTGAGCCGAACTATGATCAGAAGTGGGACAAGAGCAAGCAGGAGATGCTCGGCAGGTACAACGTATTAAAAGAATTTGACTATGAGAACGCGACTTTCTACGATTTGTACAAACAGTTTAATCTGGCCATCGAGACGCACAGGAGAATGTGGGAGGATCACTTCTTCTTCATGTATGCTCTGTATGGAGCTTACTGGTACTTTGAGGATCTCTGCAAGGAGCACGTGGGAATCAAAGAGACGTCAACTGATTGGCACAAGCTGGTCAGGGGCTATGACAACATGTTGTTCAGAATGGACAAGGTGATGTGGGATCTCCGGAACAAAGCCATTGAGTACGGGATTGACGATATTATAGCCAACAATCCTTCAACAAAGGTTATTGAGGAGTTGAACAAGACACCTCAGGGCAAGAAGTGGGTCGACGTTGACCTCTATCAGTTTATGCAGGGTCTTGAGTACGGATGGCGTATGATCCGCATGATGGAATTCGTGGAGCCGACATGGTGGGAAGCACCGGAAAATGCAATAGTCCATATCAAGCAATATCTCCTGATTGACCGTGAAATTAAGCCGTTCCCGCTTGATGCGATTAGGGAGAAACTGATCAAGGAACGTGAGGAAACAGAAAAACAGATCGTGGCAAAAGCAGAGGCTGGCGGATGTAAGGATATGGAGTGGTTCAAGTGTCTGATGAGGCTTGCCCAGAGAACGAGCTCATTCAGCGAGAGCCATGACTTTCTGTACGAACACAGGTGCTTCTCTGCATTTAGATTTTGCATGCTGAAGATCGGAGAGCGTCTCGCAAAGGTTGGGACTTTCAACGAGGCATCTGACATTTTCTTCTTTATCCCCGAAGAACTCGGGACAATGATCGCCATGCCCGAAAACTATGAGTCCGGGTTTATCGCCCGAGAGAGACGGATGGAGTGGTTGAGGAGCAAAGAGTTTCTGAGCAGACCGCCGATTATCCCGAGGGATCAAAGCATGACGCCACCTGAGGCAGGAGCGTTCATGGCAGCCGCAAAGGACCCGATTATCGCGAAGATCACGATCGGTGAGTTTAATCCTCCCGACACTTCACTGGGAGCGCTCTGCTACGGCAACCCGGGAAGTCCGGGGGTAGCAGAGGGACCGGCGTGTGTCGTCATTACGGCAGCTGATCTTAAAAAGCTGAAACCTGGCGACATTATGGTGTGTCCGTCCTCGCAGTCCGCATATACGCCGGTTTTTGCATTGATCAAGGGGCTTGTATGCAACGGCGGCGGCAGCTTGTCCCACGGACCGATAGTCGGAAGGGAATGGGACATCCCTGTTGTGGCAAACTGCATAACAGGAACCCAATTGATAAAAGACGGCGATCGCATCAAGGTTGATGGGTTTAAAGGATTGGTATACAAACTTTAGAAAATGCCTTTCCTAGGCAGGATGGCTCGGACGCCTTGCGTCCGGACCATCCGGACCGAGGAAAGGATAATGCTAATAACTGTCAAGGAGTAAGGTAATGAAACGATTGGAAGGAAAAGTTGCTATTATCACAGGAGCCGGAAAAGGGCTTGGAGCTGCATTTGCCGTTAGGTTCGCCGAGGAAGGCGCGAAGCTTTGCCTCGTAACGAGAAAAGATATGGAAGGCCTGAAAAAGGTGGCGGAGCAGGTGCAGGCGAAGGGCGCGGAGTGCATCTGGTTTCAGGCGGATGTTACAAAACTCGAAGATGTACAGAAGATGGCCGACGAGACGGCGAAGAAATTCGGGAAAATCGATATTCTCGTAAACAATGCAGCGTACTATTTCGGTGTGGAGCGCAGACCTTTCAACAAGATTCCACCCGAAGAATGGGACATGATGATGACATCAATGTAAAGGGCCCATGGCTTTGCACCCGGGCGGTATATCCGCACATGAAAGCCCAGGGTAAGGGCAAGATCATAAACCTGACCTCCGAGGTCTTCTTTACAGGATCTAACGGGTTTGTCCACTACGTAGCCTCAAAGGGCGGAGTTGTTGGGCTTACCCGTGCTTTGGCGGCAGAGTTGGGACCGGACAACATTACCGTGAACGCAGTGGCCCCGGGTTTTACTGATACCGAGGCAAGCAGGACCATAGCGAATGTGGAAAAGTACGATACTTCAAAGACGCCCCTCCGCAGGCTGGGCCTGGCCGAGGATATCATAGGGGCCGCATTGTTTTTTGCCTCTGAAGATTCGAATTTTGTGACGGGAGAAATAATCCTTGTGGACGGCGGACGGGCTATGCACTGAAAAAAATCATGCAAGGGAGGTGCCGCATGTACGTGAGAATGACCTTTTTTAAAGTGAAGCCGGGCATGATGGATAAACTGAGAAACATCTACGTCAATGATGTGATCCCTGCTCACAAGAGCCATAAGGGGATACGGTTTGTCCATCTCTTTGAATGTATGGACGCTGTAGATGAGGGCATCTCCGTAACGGCCTGGGATACCAAGGGGGACCTGGAAGCTTACGAGAAGAGTGGAGACTACCAGAGAATTCTGGCGCTTTTCGGAGAGGTGCTCACAGGGGCGTCAACACTCAAGTCGTATGAGGTGACCGCGAGCTCGGAGCCCATGATTCTGCGTATATTCTGATAGCTTTGAAGAGAGTGGCACTCGAGTTCATGCATTGCGCCTTAAGCCGCTGACTCGGGTGCCATTGTTTTTATGGCTGAATTGCAATGCAGTGTATTTCATCCAGCGAGGTAATATGCCATGAAAATGTATGATTGTGTGCCAGGACTGGAGTTTGATGACAAGGACGATTTGGAGCAGTCCCCTGCATGGTTTCTTGACGGTACGCACTCTGTCCCTCCGTGGACTCCGATGTTTGGGTGGTTCTGGGTGAACTTCTGTCGTCATGGGATGCAGTACGGGGCAGAGACGCTTCATTTGCCTACCACGAAAGGGTGGGACTGGCGTTTTAGGAATGGGGGAGGTTACCTTACCATTTTGCTCGTGGACTCGGATGAGGAAAAACGGGAGAGAGAGGCGAAATTCAGACAGGCGATACGACCCTTTCTGGAGGATTACGATGGACTCTGGTCCGGATTCGTGAACGAGATGCTCGGTCGCTATGAAAAAATAAAGACCGTTGATGGCGAAGGGGCTTCGAACATAGAGCTTCTTGCCAATTTTGAATACGCTATCGACACGTGCCGGAGGATGTGGGAAATCCACATGTATATGATGTATGGCACCTACATGCCGTATGTGTTGTTTGAGCAGCTATGTAAACACCTCCTTGGAATAGATGATACCCATCCTGATTTTCACAGGCTGATGAGCGGCTTCGATAATGAGAGCTTTAGAGTCGACCGCGGCCTGTGGGAGTATTCCAAAAAATTGCAGGACATGGGCCTGGATGCGCTCGTGGCGAAGGCCGGGCCGACAGAGTGGGAAGGAAAACTCCGGGACGACGAAAGAGGCCGGGATTTTTTAAAGGAGTTCAAGGTCTTCATCGATGCGAAGGCCGGTTGGCGTATGGAAAGGATGGCGGAGATCAATGTGCCTACGTGGTCGGAGGATCTATCCCAGGCCTTTGATAAAATGGCCATTTACCTGAAAACAGGAGGGGAGTTTGATCTCGATGGGAAGAGGCAACGGCTTGAACAGGAACGAAAGGAGGCTGAAAAAGAGGTTCTCGGAAGGATCTCGCCGGAGCAGAGGGGATGGTTTTCAATATTACTTAAAATAGCTCAGAATTCAAGCCGCTTCAGCGAGGAGCACGACCACTATCTTGACCTCTATACACATGCGATGCTGCGGAAGACGTGTCTTGACATGGGGAAAAGATTTGCACGGGGTGGTGCGATTGCAAAGACGGATGATATCTTTTTTCTCATGCCCGACGAAGTCCGCAGGGCCGGAATTAACCCTGGAAAATTCAATCTCAAGGGCGTTGTAGCGCGACGCAGGGCTGAGTGGGCAGAGTGGGACAAGGCCGGTAATCCGCCCATTATCTTAAAGAAGGACTTTGGGTTGGCGGATGCAATGGATTTTATGATAAAATCTCTCGACCCGATTGCCCTGAAAGTGGTGGTTGGCAAATTGCCGGAAGCCCGGCCGGAACTGAAAGCGGACCTTTACGGCACGTGTGGTTCTCCGGGCATGGCAGAAGGACCGGCACGGGTCATCTTTAAAGAGGAGGATTTAGCCTCTGTGAAAGAGGGAGATATCCTCGTATCAGTGAGTACTTCACCGGCATGGACGCCGATTTTCGGAATGATAAAGGGTGTTGTGGTTGATCGCGGCGGGAGCTTGTCCCATGCAGCGATTGTCGGGAGGGAATACGGCATTCCCGTGGTAATGAATGTATTTGAGGGAACGACGAAAATCAAGTCTGGGCAGCGAATAAGGATAGATGCCAATCTGGGGACCGTTTTTATTCTGGACAAGTGAACGGGTCAACAGTACCTAAAGAGGCGGTGAACTATGTTTTTATTTGTCCAACAATGGGAGATCATTAAAGGGAAGGGGGGAGAATACACGGATTTTGTGCTGCGCAAACACCTGCCCGTCATGGAAAAGGTAGGTCTTAACATGATCGGAGGCTTTCATGTGATCGTCGGGTCCGGCCCAAGGGTGAGTGTTGTTGCGCTCGCGCACGACTTCCTTAATCTCCAGAACGCGCTTGAGAGTGATGAGTTTATGGCGGTTACCCATGAACTTCACGACTACGTATACAATTACAGCAATGCAGTCCTGAAAGGTACGGGACGGGTTCCGACGAGCGAATATGGCATAGAGGTCGGGACGTGGAGGTTTAATCAGTACTATAAGCTGGTACAAGGGACCGAAAAGGAGTATAATAATTTCTTAAACAATGAGTATATCCCTAAGCTCATGAAACTTGGTGTGAGGATAAAGGCAGAGTGGCAGGTAATTGTAGGGTCGGGTCCTCGAATTTTGCTCGAAGGTGTGACCCCGAGCCTTATGGATATAGCAAAAACAATCATGACCGATGAGTTCAGGATGCTGAGACGGCAGCTATTGTCTGAGTTCGCAAGCAATTATAACAGCAGGATTATGGCACCTACCGGGAGGGTGGAGATTGCATTTCTTCTCGGCGAGATGACGAAAGCCCTGTAGAACGTTTTTTTGGCTTCAAGGGATGAATGTCCCATATGTGATATCGTGAATGTGTGCAAGATTTCACAAAAAAATGACGAAGGAGGACGTTTGATGGCTAAGAACGAGAGCATTTACTGGAATCCCATCTTGGAAACGATGCCGCGTGAGAAGCTTCGGGACCTGCAGGTTAAGAAGTTCAAGCGGGTTTTCGAGTGGGCATACAACAACTCGCCGTTCTACAAGAGGCTTTACAAAGACGCGGGAATGGAGCCGGGAGATATCAAGACCTACGAAGATATCAAAAAGATCCCTAAAACCGATAAGGGAATGCTGAGGGATGTGCAGACCAGGCCCCCCTTCCCCTATGGTGACATGCTGGCGGTTCCCCTGCAACAGGTGACCGAGTTCAGGCAGACAAGCGGTACTACCGGTACCCCCGTGTACCAGGCCGATACCTGGCAGGATTGGGAATGGTGGGCGGAATGCTGGGCCTACATTCTTTATGCCCAGGGCTACAGGGACACTGACAGAATTTTTATCCCCTTCGGCTACAATATTTTTGTTGCCTTCTGGGCCTGCCACTACGCAGCAGAAAAGCTCGGCGCCGAAGTGGTACCGGGCGGCGTTCTGGATACCGAGGCGCGAGTCATGAAGATGCAGGAACTGAAGTGTACCGCCTTTGGGGCCACGCCGACCTACGTTCTCGGCATGGCCGATACAGCCCGGAAAATAGGTATTGATCCCGCATCGATCGGCATCAAGAGGATTACCTGTGCCGGTGAGCCCGGTGCGAGCATCCCGACCACGAAGCAGCGTATAGAAGAGGCGTGGGGGGCAAAGGTATACGATCATATCGGTGCAACGGAAATAGGTGCATGGAGCTACATGTGTACCGCCCAGAGAGGTCTCCATATCAACGAGGCCTTTTTCCTGGTAGAGATAGAAGATGTAGATACAGGCGAAATCATCGAAACACCGGGCAAGAACGGCAAGATGGTCATCACTGCCTTTGACAGGATGGCGAAACCGTGCATCCGGTTTGACTCAAAGGACGTGATCCGTTGGGCTGACTATGATTGCGAGTGCGGCCGTACCTTCAGGTGCATCGATGGTGGCGTTGTAGGCAGGGCCGATGATATTACCAAGGTAAAAGGCGTGCTTCTGGCACCGACTGCGATTGAAGAGGTCGTGAGATCCTTCTCGGAGCTGAGCGATGAATATGAGGTTATCGTTAGCAAGAAGGGCGACATCGACGACATTATGCTCAAGATCGAAATCAAACCTGGTTTCGAGTCGCAGCAGCCGGATATTCTTAACCGGCTGAAAGACCAGCTCAGGGTTAAGACGAACCTCGGATACAAGATAGAGGTCCACCCTTATGAAAGTCTACCCAGGTATGCCCTGAAAGCGAAGAGATTCAAAGACCTGAGACAACACTAAGATGAGGAGGGACTAGCCATGGCAGAAGCATACAAAATTGACGAAATGGATGCGAAGATAAAGGAGATCAGGAAGGTTGCCGAGGAGCTTCAGAAACTTGGCGGAGATATCGAGGCGGTGAAGAAGAATATTGTCAGGCTCCTGGCCAGCACGAAGATGTTGGAGCTTAACATATCTGATGTAAAACTGGTTATGTAAAGAAGAGTTAATAAATTCCGCAGACACCCTGTTGCGGGTCTTGCACCGCGCTACTGCGTGCAGACCCCAACAGGGAGATGCGGCGCTTAAGGTGTGGCGGCCATGGAGAAGTGGCTTTTTTGGTTCGATGAAATTGACAAAGACAGCAGCGAGCTGGTGGGGAAAAAGTGTGCTAACCTTGGGGAGATGAGCAGGCTCGGTATGCGGGTTCCTCACGGATTCGCCATCTCCGTAAAGGGATTTGAGCAATTCATGAGCCTCACCGGCCTTGCGCAAGAGGTTGAAGCTTACATAGGCGCGCAGCGGGAAGACCTCAAGCAGGTGGAAGTTTGCCAGGCGGTAAGCCGGAAAGTCCAGGGCCTGATTGAGTCAACCCCTGTGCCTGAAAGTATGAAGAAGGAAATCTCGGCGTATTACCATGCGCTTTGCGACAAGGCGGGCAGAAAGAATCTCGCGGTAGCTGTTCGGTCAAGCGGTGTTGTGAGCATGCCCGGGCAGATGGATACGTATCTCAATGTCGTGGGTGAGGAAGCTGTAACAGAGCATATCAAGAGGGTCTGGAGCAGCTCGTACACGGTAAGGGCCATGACATGCAGAATTGAACAGGAAATGCCTGTGGAATGGGCTCCCATAGGTGTGGCGGTGATGATGCTTGTTGATGCAAAATCAGCCGGTGTCGTGCTTACGGTGCTGCCCACCACAGGAGATATGACCAAAGTTGTTATCGAGGGAAATTGGGGATTGGGAGAAAGCGTTGTCGGCGGCGAGATAACACCTGATTCCTTTGTAGTGGACAAAGAAAATTTGACGGTTTTAGACCGCAAGGTGAGTACCAAGCAGGGGATGGTCGGAAGGGAAACGTCGGGGACAACGTATGTCAAGGTTCCAAAGGAATTGCAGGGAGAATCCTGCCTTGACGACGAAGAAATACGGGAGATCACAAAAACAGCGATCGATGTGGAGAAACACTTCGGTGTTCCCCAGGACATGGAATGGGTTGTAGACAAAGACCTGCCTTTTCCGGAGAATATCTTCTGGGTTCAGGCAAGGCCCGCCCGTTTCACAAAAGTCGAAAAGGCTGAAGATATTGACTATATTATCGATCTCATGGTGAGGATTTTTGATTAACATGGGTATTCGCACGATACCAGGAAAGTCGGAAATGACGACTCAGGCTACCATGCATCGCCACAGGCACACCTGAATCAAGCAGGGGACTGTCGTCTCCCTGGCTCCAGGGGGATCGCTCTTAAGAACTTGCAGAGCCGAACCCTTTTGCTACAGCAGAAAACTCAGCATTCAAACACAGGCTACCATGCATCGCCACAGGCACACCTGAATCAAGCAGGGGATCAGCTCCCTGGTTGCGGGGGGATCGCTCTTGAGAACTCGTAAAAGGAGGTATTTTGGCAATGGAAGAGATTACGCTCGTTGTTAATGGTGTTCCAAAACGGATTGTTGTTGACCCGAAGAAATCCCTGCTTAAGGTAATCAGGGATGATCTTCATCTTACCGGTACAAAGGAAGGATGTTCTGCAGGGCACTGCGGTACGTGCGCGGTGCTTGTTGACGGAGAGGTTACGATGTCGTGCAGATATCCGGTGGAGAAGGCAAAGGACAAGAAGATCGTAACAATAGAAGGGATAGGCACCTTTGAGAATCCTCACCCCATTCAGGTTGCCTTTGCGGCAAATGGTGCGGTTCAGTGTGGTTTCTGTACGCCCGGCATGGTGATCAGGGCAAAGGCCCTTCTGGACAAGAACCCGAAACCCGCACGTGATGAAATCGTCAAGGCCGTTCAACCCCATCTCTGCCGGTGCACGGGCTATGTCAAAGTATTTGAAGCAATTGAAACCGCAGGTGCATTCCTCCGCAAGGAGATCGATTCTCTGGAGCCCAAACAAGGCGAAAAGATAGTCGGAGAGGAGGTGCCGAGACGGGATGCCCTTGCAAAAGCGACAGGAACAACACTCTTTGCCGATGACATCCCTATCGATAACTGTACCTATATGAAGGTGGTAAGAAGCCCGCACCACCACGCAAAGATCGTAAGCATCGATAAAGCAGAAGCCCTTGCCGTACCGGGAGTTCTGGCCGTCTTTACAGCGGAAGATGTGAAAGGAACGAACATTCTCAAAATGGCAGGGGATGACCAGCCCGTGATCTGCGGCGGCAAGGTCCGTATGGTGGGGGATCCGGTTGCCGCAGTTGTGGCTACCACGAAAAAGGCGGTAAAGGAAGCTGTGGGCAAGGTAAAAGTTGTCTATGAAGAACTCCCTGCAGTGCTTACCTACGAAGAGGCGTTGAAAGAGGGGGCACCCCAGATCCATGACGGCAAGCCGAATGTCTTCTTTGAGCAACCCATCGTGTATGGTGATGTGGAGAAGGGTTTTGCCGAGGCGGATGTGGTGGCGGAACACGATTTCAGCACCCAGGTCATAGAGCACGGGTACCTGGAAAACGATTCAGGCGTGGCCTATATTCATGAGAACGGCCAGCTTGTTGTCATGTCCGGCAGTCAGAACATCCACCAGCACAAGAATACGATCGCCGGCGCAGTAGGTATCGATCCCGCGAATGTTCGCGTGATTCAGACTGCAACGGGCGGTGCTTTCGGCGGCAAACTCGATGTATCCGTCGGCGGTATCCTTGGGGTTGCAGCGCTGGCGCTCCAGAGACCGGTGAAGCTGATCTACACCCGGGAGGAGACCTTTGCAGTGACGACCAAACGACACGGCTTCCGAATGAAGGCAAAGATAGGGGCAAAGAAAGACGGCACCCTTACGGCCCTCAAGATGGATGTGATCGCAGACGGCGGAGCCTATAAGTCTTTTTCAGGCAGTGTCGTCACCCGTGGTATCGTCCATTCCAGCGGTCCCTACAGGTTTTCAAACGCCAATGTAACAGGAAAAGCGGTATACTCGAATTCGGCAATCAGGGGTGCGATGAGGGGCTTTGGCGCCCCCCAGACCGCCTTTGCCACAGAGTCTCTTCTCGATGAAATAGCCGAGAAGATCGGCATGGATCCTCTTGAATTGCGAAAGAAAAACGGCTTTGTTTCCGGCGACACCACAATCTGTGCGCAAGAGTTGACCGACACCTTCGGCTTCCAGGAATGCCTGGACCGGATGCACACTCATTACGACAGGGCCGTGAAGGACGCCAAGGCTGCATCCACGGATACGGTAAAGAGGGGAGTAGGTCTGGGCTGCGTCTTCTTCGGTCCCGGTCGGAGCGCACCGGACCAGTCAGAGGCGTGGGCGGAGCTATTGCCTGATGACAAGCTCCAGGTATGGATAGGGTCTGCGGATATGGGCCAGGGTTCGGACACGATGTTCTGGCAGATTGCCGCGGAAGCCTTTGGCTATCCCCTTAATAAGGTGCTCTTGTGTACTACGGATACAAACTATACGCCCGACGGCAATTTTTCTGCCGGCAGCCGCCAGACCTACGTATCAGGAAAGGCTGTCCAGAGGGTTGTGGAACAGTTGAAGAACACCATGGAGGAAAACGGCTGTACGAGCTATGCGGATATGAAGGCCAAAGGGATACCAACCATATCCAAGCTGGTTCACCACACGGCGACAACAAAACTGGATCCTGTGGACGGTCACGGGATACCGTGGGAGACTTATTCCTTTGGAATTCAGATGGCCGAGGTGGCGGTAAATATCACGACGGGAAAGGTAGATGTGGTGAAGCTGACCGCAGTGCACGATCTTGGTACGATAATTAACCGGATCAATGTGGACGGCCAGACATGGGGCGGCTTGGTGCAGGGTATGGGCTACGCCCTCTCCGAGGAATACAAGTACAATGAAACGAACAATTTCGTGAAGTTCAGGATGCCCAGGGCAAAGGATATTCCTGACATCGAGGTCCACTACGTAGAGGTCCCGAGAAAGAACGGACCTTTCGGTGCTTCAGGGATGGCAGAGTTCTGCCTGGTGCCGACAGCCCCGGCGATTGCCAACGCCGTATACAATGCGTGCGGCGCCCGGGTTTGCAACCTGCCGATTACCCCTGACAAAGTCAAAGAAGCATTGAAGAAATAGGCAGGCAATCATCAAAC
>Ga0180029_1031797_pt1 | contig 11805 bp, 3 predicted proteins | sample BioBRNtimezero_FD_135936 | JGI IMG/M metagenome (GOLD analysis project Ga0180029, IMG submission 135936) | Anaerobic biogas reactor microbial communites from Seattle, Washington, USA - Biogas_R1-B RNA time zero (Metagenome Metatranscriptome) | ecosystem: Engineered > Bioreactor > Anaerobic >... | reverse complement strand
TGCTGAAACTGCGTAAAGCCTTGATTTAATGAAAAAATTTGCATATTTGCATGCGAAACTTAAAAAAGCGTTAAAACGAGGGTGTACAAGTCAGGCAGCATATACAAGGTACGTTCCGAGAAGGTAGTGGTTCGTAAGGTTGGCAATGAGATGGTAATCGTACCCCTTGTAAACAGTGTAGCTGATATGACCAGGGTGTTGACATTGAACGAGACGGGGGCTGCGATAATAGAGGCCCTTGACGGACAACGCACTATTAGTCAGGTAGAAGCGCAACTTATTTCAGTCTTCGACGTACAAAGCGATATATTAGCAGCTGACCTTCAGAATTTTATTAATGATGCCTTAAGCAAGGGTATAATTGAAGAAGTAAGCTAAACCTAGTTTTACCCAGAACTATATTGATGATATTCAATGGCCCCCACATAACGAAGAAGACCTACACCATTCCTAAGATCGAAGAGGTGGAGATTGATGCTGCCATAACGATTCTTATGGTAACTACCCCTCCAGTAGAACCTGATCCTACTAAGCCTGAAGACCCTTATATGCCTGATAGTCATGGTGGAGGAAATTATGAGATGAGTAAAAGTCCTAACTACGGCTCATCAACATACAGTAGCCAGTCAGGTCCGTTTGGGGACACCTCAAGACCACAGTATTAGTATCTGCCATGAAGCTTTATCTTGGGCCGGTCGGCTTAGATATCTCATTTGAAGGTTCCCTTTTTCCAAAATTATTACCTTCCCTTTATTTCACTACGCCTGTAGTAAAGCAGGAAATTGCGTTCACTTGTAAATTCACTGACCATGGGACTGAATCTCTTTCAGGATTTAGCCTATTACTTGAAGGAAAGTCTGATAATCCTGAAATGATGCCATACAACTGGTTTGTTTGGGGCAAAGGTCAATCTGAATTGATGTTGTCAATAGAATACCTTAACACTGACAAAATCACTTCTGTTATCTCACTATTTAATGTTGCTAAGAAGGAAATAGTAGTACACATATTACGAAATAATCCCGCGGATATTTATGAGATAGATCCGTTATTTCAACCGCTTGGATCATTGTTGCTTGTTTACTTTGCTCACCTTACCGGTGGGTTTATGCTCCATGCTTCCGGAGTTGTTGATACAGACGGTAGGACGCGTCTTTTTACAGCGGTATCAGGAACCGGTAAGTCGACAATGGCCAGACTCTGGGAGTCAAAAGGGGCAATGATAATTAATGATGACAGGTTGTGGTTGCATAAGGTGGATGGCCTATGGTATGCACTAAGTACCCCCATGGTTTGGTACTCTCAAAAACCATCAAAAGCAAAGATTGATCAGATCTTTTTACTTAAGCAAGATCCCGAAAACAGAGTAAGAGCCCTATCAGGCATTAATGCTCAGATGCTGGTTATGAGCAATTGTATTCAGCATTTCCACAGTCGGGAATTTACTGAAGCCCACCTTGCGAATGTGCTTGATTTTACCCGATCAGTTCCAATATTTGAGTGTGCTTTCAAACCGGATACTGAGATAGTGGATATAATTAGAGCACTTGAGTATTGATAAAAGAAAAGGCCGGAATAGCCGGCCCTTCTCATTATTGGCGTTATTCAATATATTCATCAAAATGACCTTTACCAAGGAGTCGTTCACTCTTTACAGTATTTCCGAATCTTGCCCTAACGATATATACTCCACTTTCTTTAGGCATCAGTATTAGTGTACGGCTGCTATGTGCAGGGACTTCCTGTAGTTTTCTGCCTTCTACCGTGAAAATCTCTATAACACCAGGACCTTGAGAAACGAGATTCATACTTGCAGTAACAAGTATCATGGAGCCGGCGTTCCTGATCTGGATCTCATTTCCTGCATTAACTTCATCATCCTTGATTACATCGGTGTTAGTCGTAATGTTATGCAACTTCAGTACGAAGCGGTCATGATTGTCACCTATTGCTTCAGCTATATAAGAGTATGTGTTCTGACTCCGTAAGTTTACAATTGTTCCGTTATGTTTGTCCTCAAGGAGTATAGCATGGTTGGAGTTGAAGTGTGAAATATCAAACTCCATTTCTACCTCACCAGCGACTTGGTTCCGTGTACTAAGCGGAATTTCAATTATTTCCTTGTTAATTGTCGGCAGGCCGTTTATAGCAAGGGAAGCTGCACCTGATCTTGTATAGATTTCGGGAATACGTTTAGAGTCGTTGAAGTACTTCTCTGAATCACCCTTATCTAGTCCTTCTGCCGAACCTTCACTAAAATATATCACTGCACCGTCCCTTGAATAAGCGTTTGATGTTTCGATACGAATTACATCAGCAGATGATGTTGAGGTGCTCTTAAGTATTGAACCGTTTATTCCATGGGTACGACCTTCAGGTTTCACAGTTACAGTTACTCCTTCAACAAAGGTTTTAATCCAGACAGCCTGCATTGGAGGAATCAGAGAGAGTTCTTCCTCAGAGATAGTACCAATCTCTTGTTCAGGGTACAGGGCAACTTTTCCAAAAGGAGCAGCATCCTTGTTATATGTAATGAATGCCATTTCTTCACCAACTTTGCTTCTGTACCAAATAGTACCATCAACATTTGGTCGTTCCCATGCTGCAGAGTTTTCCCAACTTATAAAGGCCGGATAAGGATTGCCAAGGAGGCTGAAACCTTTTTCTTCAAACACCCTGCTTACTTCCTCTTTGTTTATCTCTCCAGTATATTCAATTAACCTCTTTTCGACCTTGTCATCGATTAGATTAGTTGCTATTCCTTCCAGTAATCTGAGAGACCTACTTGCTAAAGTGGTCTGAATATTCCACCATTTGTTTTGTCGATATGAACTTACAACAATACCGGGTTGTCCGGCACCGAAATCGGAGAATACGGCATCTTTTCTAATGCTTCCGAGATAGAACCACTGATTGGCCGGGGTTGTAAGCCTTACTCTTGTAGTACCACTTCCTGAAATAACCGATTTGTCTATCAGGGAAACCATACCGTTAACTCCGTAACGGTTGTTGAGTACAAGTTCCCCGTTATTTGTGAAGCTACCTTCAAGATCGATTTTTGAACCTCCGTCAATCCAGAGCTGTGCCCCATCCTCTATTGTCAAGTTGGTCAGGGTGTATTCTCCAGTGATAACTGGTTTATTGACCATTTTCGAGGAGATTACTATTCCATCGAAATTGATGGGCACCTGACCGTTGCACCAGTTCATTGGATCTGTCCATTCAGTGTCTTTTATTCCTGTCCATATTCCGGAATAATCCGCTGCAGTCATAATTAAGGATGCACTTGTCCCATCACAACCATTTGCATTGCTTACACGAACCTTAACTTCAGAACCGTTATTCAATGCATTGGTAGTGAAAACAGGATTGCTTCCATTGTCATATTGTTTTCCGTCCACCTCAAAAATATAACTGATAAATCCGGCCGTTGCAGAGAAATTGACAGGTGTTCCTATACAGAACTTATTATCTGTAACATCACTGGAAACGGATACATTGATTTCCGGTCTTACGTATACTGTTCCCGCCGGAATATCAACACTACAGGCAAGGTTAAAAGCTTCCACAACAATGTTGTATGGAGCTTTATCTGCATATAAAGCACCTGTTGGTAACAATAGATCAGCACCAGTTCCACCTGTGGAAGGATTTAGATAAGTTCCATCTGTAAGTTTGAGACGATAAGACACATTAAGTTCAGAATCCTGAATCCTTACAAATGTTTCAGATCCATTACATATCTCAGTGTCAACAAGTGTTACAGTACGTGTGTTGACTTTTGGGCTGACAACAAGTTCCAGGATGCTTTCTCCTATGACACCTGACTTTTGCTCTTCAACTTTTACAGTACCGCTTCCTGCCTGATCCCACTTCACTATAATTGTGTTACCTCCCTGAGCGACGGCTCTGTAGGTGTCATAATCTGCAGTTTGAACAATACCTCCAGTAACAGTCCACTTGTATGTATTACCTGTATTTGGGACAGTAGAATATGTCACTGTGGTGCCTGCGCAAATGTTTTGGTCCTTAGGACTAATATCAGGAGCAGGTTTGTCAACAACAGTGATTTCATAGATCATCGAAACCTGACAACCTGTGGACGCAGTTACTTCTGTGAGCTGCAGTTTAAAGTTTCCGATTCCTTTATTAAAGGTAATATTTGTTGAGGCAGCATTGGGACTTACAATTGTTCCACCAACTCCATCAACCCAGCTCCATAAATACGAGTTTGAACCATTTATTGGTGTTGAATAGGTCCGTACTTCGTTTATCCCTACTGTAGACGCACCGGTAATAACCGGTACAAATGTTTCATTTACGTTCAGTATCACAGAACCAGAGTGAGCAGTTCCATTTGATGACTGATCCGACACACTTACAAGAGAAATATTGTAGGTTCCTGCACCGGCAAGGTCATCTCCGCTAATTTGAATTAAATAATTAGGAGAAGTAATGCCGGTTTGGGTGAAGGTTCGGTTTATTTTGCCTTCAACCTTGTATGTTAATGTCCATGGAGCAGATCCAGTTAAAGCAACAGGTATTGATGCTATTTCTCCATTATCGCATATTTCAACCTGGCTGAAATCAGTAATGGATGCGGTAACACCAATCACACCAATAGTGAATAAATAGTCGTTTGTAGTCACCTGAGAAGTTGTTGAAACTGTCTTCTCACCTTCATTTATCAACTGACCTCGTTCGCTCCATTTATTATCAGCATTGTTAAATTGTACAACGCGAAGTCTGTTTCTCAAAGTGGCATCCGTTGTTATCCCCGGATAGGATTGTTCATCCCACCTTAGTTTAATATTAGCAGATGCCCCTGCGGGCCTTGAAACGGACCAATACTCGTTATCACTAACAGAAGTAACAGGAGAATTTAGATTCTCTTCTTCCCTGGGCAGGTCGTTTTTATTGAAATATCTTACAGTCCAGGCAGCAGGTGAACTTCCTCCAGTGGTGTTGAGGATTCCGATTTCTCCAAACCTTCCATCATTTCCAACAGGGAAAGTAAAGGACTGTCCTGTAAGGATATCCTTTTTAAGTGGACCATCAACGTAAGCGTTGTTATTTCCACCGTTAACAGCAACAGTTGATGTGCTTGTAATATAAACGAGCTTGTTATCGTAAGTTCTAATTATCCCTTTTGTCAGGGTAAGCTTATTACTTATATTAATGTTTGCACCGGATGCAGCATCAAACATATCAAGTTCCCCTGTTGTATTCATTGTCAGGTTGAAATAGTTCTCCGAAACCTTGTTATTGAACTTCTGAACTCCGTCTCCATCAAACACAACAGTTCCTCTTCCCGGAATAAATCTTCCCGTGACAGTGTTTTCATTAATCCAATTACCACCTATGTAAAGCGTCCTATTGTAGTTTGCATTACTAAGGATAGCACCATTACGTATTACCAGGTTACCATTGATTTTTAAGTCGCCTGCACTAATATTCTTGCGCCCGGTACCCGACAGAATCACATTTTGGAATGGTTTATAAATATTTCCGGGTTTGAGCGGCAGATAGGCTTCGTTGTTACCATTGAATTCAATAGTAGAGTTCTCGTCTGCAAAAAAGTCATCGAACTTACCTCCAGGCAGTACAAAGTTGCCTTGCGCAGTTGATTCTACTATAAGTTTTCCATCACCAAAGAAGTGACCCAGATTATGGTAAAGGGTGGTTCCAATATTTAGTGTTCCATGGAGTTCTACAGAATATGCATAGGCATTATCTGAGATTATTGTCACAGTATGGCCAACAGCAATGACAACTGGATTCCCGTCGGGTGTTGTATTTGCAGGGCTTCCTTCAGGTGTAAGAGACCAAGTCGTACCGCTGTTCCAGTTACCATTCGTACGACTATACAGTACGGGCTTAGTGATGAAGTTTTCTGGATACCCTGCGGTGTACTCTCCAGTAATATAATCCGCTGTGAAACTTATAGTATTGTCAGAGGTATTTATTACATTACCCAGATTTGTCCATGTATAAGCCTCATAGTCATATCGACCTCCAACATACATCGACTCATTACCCTTTACATCATCTTCGAGGTATTGATATTTATGAGTTACCGCTAGTCCCTCAAATCCGTCCGAACTCACACTCCAATAATAGACCAGCTCATTTTCAGCCGGGTCATTAATAGCAGCATGTCTTTCGTTAATAGGCCTTAAAGTTATGGAACCTGGTTTTGTGTTTGACAAAATAGTATAGGATGCCGGGGTAAACTTATCTTGCACCCCGATTGGGAACACGAATTCAGTTGAAGCACCTGCCGGGAACATTTTCCTTACACCTTGGTCAGACAGGACTCCGTTGAGGATTATCATCCTACTCTTATTGGTAGAACCGCTTACATAGGCGTTTTCACCAAAAGTAAGCAGATAGTCATTCACATAAAGAGATCCTGCATTGAATTCCAGTTTTCCGTTTATCCTAATATTGTTTGTCAGGAAAGCTCCTCTTCCGTTATTCAATGCCAGATTGCCGAAAACTGCATTTGAACCTGAAATAACCTGAACTTCGTCACCTTCCAGATATATTCCTCCGCTAGAGTAGCGACTTGTATGAGTAGCATTGTTTTGAATGTTCTTAGCAACAGAAACAATATTGCCTCCGTCATCAAAGATACCGGAATACAAGTTCAGTTTATTGTTTACAAACAAGCTTGTGTTTTCTTCAAGACTTAGTTTCTGGGCACTGACTTCCAGATTGGCAAAGTTTGTCACATTTGTTGTAACTCCCTTGATAGCAAGTTCGCCGTTTCCGGTAAACCTTGTAGTTTGAGCCAATGATCCTGGTCTGTAGCCCCCTTCATTAATTCCTCTACTATTAGAAGCGTTGCTATTCACAAGTCGTCCGGATATCTCAACATCAAAACCAGCGGCAGAGAATACTGAGTTTTGGGAGATGCTTAACTCGTTCTTGATAGCCAGAGGTAAAACTACAAGCGTAGCAGTCTGACCAGTATTGTCTCCAATTCTCAAATTCCACAATGGGGCATTTGATTGAAGCTTAAAGTTGTAGTTTGCATTATCGCCATCGTAGCCTAGTTGTATGGTTCCTCCAGTGGCATTGGCTACTTCAGGTCTTAGATACAAATCTCCAAAAGTGGTTCCATCTGTGGATGGACGTTTTAGATACAGAACTCCACCGGATAGATCCAGTCGGCTACCCGAATTAGCTATTTCAAGTAAGCCTCTTGTTGCAGTACGAGCGCGACCTGCTATAATTATATCTCCACCTTTTTGTATTAGATTTAGGGAGCCACTTGTGGTTGTAGTAGGTCTTCTAATCTGTCCGTTTACATACAGAGTACCTCCTTCTACATAAACTTCCGGCTTGCCGGCAGCAGTATATTCTATACTATTATTTCTATCCTGACCTTCCTGGCCAATTTCCATTCTTCCACCTAGTACCTCCAGTTTACCTGATAGTACCAAATTTGCAGACCCATTCCCATATGCAACTCTCATTGTTCCGGCTTTTACTGATAGAGCGGCAGTAGGGGGAACTTCAAAACTTGTATTTCCATCAGTAATTGTAACAATAAGGTCTTCTTTGTCAACCTGGAATGTTCCATTCAGAAGAGTTAGGAAAGGATTGCTTTTTTCGGCTGAGATTGAAGATTTAAGCTTCAATACCGGAGTAGCATCTGTGCCTTTGTCAACAGTGATGTCATAGAACTTGAATGTGGTACCAGAGCCTTCAATTATAGCATCCTTTTCTCCTTTGAAGATGGTCTTAACCCGACGGTTGTTAGATGCTGATAAGTTCAAGGTTCCATTGTTAACAAGGTTGCCATGTATCTCTATTACATTGTCAACAGCAGCATTCGCATTAGTTACCGAAAGCGTTCCGTTTTCAATCTCCAGATTTCCTAGTACAGAAATAGTTGTTGCACGAGTATTTTGAAATGACAAGGTACCAGACTCAACAATAAGATTATTATTAACCTTATAATTCCTGCTATCCTCTGTCCAGGTTATAACAGAGCCCTCACCTTTTATTGTAGCGTTATTGATAACCTCGAAATCGGTATTTGGTAATGTAATGGTTCTACCGGCTGATGCATTTAGTACTAAATTATAGTATTTGGTTAATTTAACGGTGTTACCATCATTTGATGACGGCACAGTAATATTATCTGTACTTGTATAATACTCAACTGTACCCCCATCTGGGCCAAGGAATTCTCCAAAGTCACCTCTGGGGAAGTAATTACTTCGTCCAATTCTTAATGTACCATTCCCTGCTACAGTTTCTTCTGGTAAAGCCGCGAAGTTATGCCCCCTGGTATTTCCAAGGTCAAGCGTTGCTCCTTCGGAGATTATAAGTGCACCGGCAGAAGCATTGTCGACTGGAATGGTCAAAGTATGGCCGTTTCCAATAATTACAATTGTATTAGCAGCCGGGGTGGATGAAGCAGCACCACCTGTATGGCCTGTACTACTCCATGTGCTTGCATCATTCCAGTTGCCGGTTTGCCTTGAATAGAGTACTGGTATGCCGGCAAATGCAGCTGTTTGGCCTGCTGTATAATCCCCGTTTGCCTCGTTTTCTGCATTGAATGTAATCCTGTTATTTGCATTATCAACAAGATTTACATCAGCTATAGTCCTCCATGAGGTACCATAATTATAGACTGCAGGAATATAGTTTGACTCAGTTCCGTTTACAAAGTCATTTGCATAAGTGTACTTGTGTACTACAGATCCTGCTTTGACACCTTCAAAGTCAGAGCTTTTGGTTTTCCAGAACAGGCCGAGGGCATTATTATTTTGGGCAAGGTGGTGACGTCCGTTAACGGGCCTTGATGTAACGGCTCCCCACTTTGCTGGTGCTGCGGTAAACTGTACCGAAGCAGGCAGGTAATAGTAATTATTGTTAATTGCAAAGCCGAACGGGAAAACAAACTCGTTAGTACTACTGAACTCCTTTTGCAATCCATTATCGGATAACAAGCCTGAAGTCAAGATCATTTTATTGTTGGTAAAACTCTTGGTTGTCCCAGTTGCGGAACTGTATATTTCGGCCTCTGGTCCAAGTTTCAAAAGGTTATCTCCAATATCTAATCTGTGATTGGAAACAAGTCTGAGATCTCCTGAAACGAAGATGTCAGTTTCAACTGTCACAGAGCCATTAGTCTTGTTAATTGAGAGATTGTTGAAAGCACCATTACCGTTACCACTAATAATCTGATTACGGGATCCAGTCAGTTCAATTCTTCCTCCTCCTGTTACAGGCCTGAAATGTGTCCCGCTGTTGCTTATATTACCTGTTACACTAATAATTTTTCCATTATCTCTCAGAACGGTTCCTTCCCCAATTGTAAGGCTATTCCTAATATTTACATTGCCAATGCCTTCTAAGGAAAGGTCTGACTTACCAGCAAGTTCGAGATTGTTGAAACCATTATCAATAGTGCCAAGGATGCTTAAAGTTTGAGGACCATTACCGTCAAATATGGTTGTGTTATTCCCGGGAATATACCTGGCATTTTGCTCGATAGTGAAACTGCCACCAACAACAACATTGGCATTGTCGTTCCCAGAAGTTAAAACAGCCCGATTGTTCAATGTCAGGTTGTTCTTTACCACCAAGGGCTGAACAGCTAACCCTGGAATAGTTGAATTATTAGCATAGGCTCGTGGTTGGGCAGAACGGTTATAGTACGTAGAAACAATATTCAAATTCCAAAGAGGCGCAGTAGATAGCAAGTAAGTATCACGGTTTGGTACAGTAATGTTTATTTCTCCACCAGTAATGCTTACATTATTAGGGTTTGCACCAATTAGAAGACTGAAATTGGATCCGGAGCCTCTAGTGAGGGGATTTGGGGATTTTATGTTGATCACACCCCCGGTAATGTTAATTGTATTTGAGGAATATGGTAGTGTGAAAGTTGCATAAACATTCATTCCAGTAAGGTCGGGCAGACTGGCGCCTCTTATTGTCAATTCCCCTCCTGACATATTAAATGCTCCCCTATGTACGCCTTCCTGGTAGGATGTTCGAAGGCATTCTGTTGTAATTTGACCACCTTCAATCGTTACTGAAGCGGTAGTCCTTAAGACAATGCCCTGCTTGCTGTTGTCGTTTAATACTGAATTACCTGAGACTTTCAGAGCTCCATACAACAATAATGTTGTTCCATCCCCCGTGTTTCCGGTGCCAAATGTAACATTTGCACCGTCGAGCCATAACATAGCATCCTCATCAACAGTGTAGGTTGTAGAAGTTGCCAAACAAGGAATGTTAATATTTTGCCCCAATCGAACCGTTCCAGCCAGAAGGCCTAAGGCATGAGTGTTTTCTATATTTGGAGCATTTGTTCCAGGTTCCTGGTTATTGCGTCCATACAGTCTGAAATGATTTGTTGCCGATGCATCAATATTAAGGATATAGGTTTGGTCAACACCCTTGTCTATTTCTATCCGGTAGAAATCACTTTGTCCGGCCAAATAAAGGTTTTGGTCAGATGCTGGATTATTGAATACTACATCGGCACGTCCATTGTTTGGAGTGGAAGTATAGTCGGGATTATTTTGATTAGTGAAACGAACACTACCGTAGTTTGTGAAATCTCCGCCAACCAGAATCCTATGGTTTGCATTACCTGTTCCTAACCTTATGCTACCATTTGCTTCTACAAGGATATTACCACTAATCTGGATAGTCCGTGATGTATCGTTATTCCCAATTTGCAATCTTCCCCTGTTTATAGTCAGATTACCGCTAATTGTAAGGTCTCCTGCAAGAGTCGCTACAATGTTGCTATTCGAAAGGTTAAGAATCAGATTGTTGTATTGATTACCTGGAATAGTAAAGTTGGAAGTGTTGTAAAACTCTACTGTTCCCCCTCCGGTTGAATTAAAACTTGAAAAATCTCCTCCCGGGAAGGTTGTTGATTGCAGTCTCAAAGTACCCTCGCCACTTACCGTTCCAAAGTTGTGACCAGTGGTAGATCCAATATCAAGACTTCCTCCATTTTGTATCTCTAACGAATAAGATCTCTTATTCGTTGCTGTTGCCTTTACCTCTCTACCATTTAGAACTGTAACAAAATCATATTCCCCGGGTACTTTGGGATTTACCGACAGTGTTCCGGAAGGATCCTGTGTCCATGTACTAGGATCTTCCCAATTGCCTGAGCGATAACTGTAATATCTATTAACTACAGGGGCTATAGTAATGTTTCCTGATTTAAACGTTGAATTTCCGGGACCACATATGTTATCATTATTGCCAAACCAGCAGGCGCCTTCGGCAATCACATCAAATGTAAGGTGATTGGTTCCCAGGGAAAGAGGGGCCTTTATTGTAAGGTAGTAAGTCCTGGTTTCCCCCGGTGCAAGATTGTCAGCATTTACCCTAACCATATAGTCTGATTCTGCATCCCACTTAACTCCGATGTTTACATCGGGCCCTGAATTAGTCCAGGTAGCCTGGCCTGTATTCATTACAGTAACAGAGATATCTCTCGTTTCACCTGCTTCCCATATGTCATCACCGGTATCCATTGAAATAAACTCAGCCCTGTATGCCGGCACATAGCTAATTCTTATTAAGCCATTGGCACCAGCTCCGCCAATCCGATTGCCATACCAGGATCGAAGGGCTCCACTTCCCCCTCCGCCATAAATTGAGCCTGCATTTCCATTGCCCTGGTTAGTTATACTATTCCCTCCGGCACCTCCATTTTCAGCGGTAGCAGCTCCCCCGTATTGACCAGCGGCGTTATTCCCATTTCCGGTACTGCCTGCAGCACCTCCCCCAGGTCCTGAATAAGTCCCAAAC
>Ga0180029_1234981_pt1 | contig 12827 bp, 23 predicted proteins | sample BioBRNtimezero_FD_135936 | JGI IMG/M metagenome (GOLD analysis project Ga0180029, IMG submission 135936) | Anaerobic biogas reactor microbial communites from Seattle, Washington, USA - Biogas_R1-B RNA time zero (Metagenome Metatranscriptome) | ecosystem: Engineered > Bioreactor > Anaerobic >... | reverse complement strand
TTTACGACCCGCAGCGCCACCTGCAAGGCGGCTTGTCCGACATCCAACAGCCGGTCAGCCAATTCACCGGGCGTCCCGACGCAAAACGACCGCGTCATATCGGAATACCATCCGCCACGTTTAAGTCCGAAATCAATGCTGACAAGATCCTGCTCGCGAATGATCTTGTCTGACCGTGGTATGCCATGCAAAAGCTCTTCGTTAACTGATATACACATGGCACCCGGAAACCCGTACAATCCGAGAAACGCCGGCTTTACATCTCGCTCGCGCATCAGTTCGATAGCGAAATTTTCGATATCCTTGGTCGACATTCCAGGACGAACGAACTGCACAACTTGCTCGATGATCTCAGCAGTTATCCGCCCCAATTCCCGCATCGCCGTAACGTCGCGGGCATTCCTGCACGCGATCATCCCTGCACCACGCGGCGAATCGTTTCAAACGATTCTTCCTTCTCGGCATTTCCGTCGATCTCAATGAGCTTATTCTTATTACGGTAATATTCGATCAAAGGCGCGGTGGCCTCGTTGTACACTTCCAACCGTTTGTTAACAGTGTCAGGCGTATCGTCCTTACGAATGATCAATGCATCACCGCAGGCATCGCATACACCGTCTTTGCGGGAAGGCATCGTGGTAACATGATACAATTTTCCACACTTACCACAGACACGACGACCGGTCAATCGACGCAATACTGTTTCGCGATCAACTTTGAGATAGATAACCGCATCGATATCGGTCCCTTTCTCGCGCATGACGTCATCAAGCATCTCGGCCTGAGGAATTGTGCGCGGAAAACCGTCGAGAACGAAGCCTTCGACTTCCATAATGCGATTACGCACGATCGCTTTAATCAGCTCATCAGGTACCAGTTCGCCGCGGTTCATGTAACCGGTAACCTGTTCCCCGAGTAAAGTCCCGTTCTTACGTTCTTCACGCAAAATATCTCCAACGGAAAGATGGGTAAGATGAAACTCCGTCTTTAGCATCTCGGCCTGAGTTCCCTTCCCGCTTCCCGGAGCACCCAATAATACGATTTTATTTTTCATAACCAATCCTTTCACATCCGTTCACATGCTGTACGATCGGCGTCCTTTTAAACGCGAGCCTTTCATAAACCCGTCATAGTGATGAAGAATCAGCTGCGATTCAACCTGGCGCATCGTATCCAGCATAACACCCACAAAAATAAGGATAGTCGTTCCGCCGAAAAACTGCGCAACCGTGTACGAGTTAATATTAAATACTCCCATGATCAGAACCGGCAGGATAGCGATCAATGCGATATACACTGCCCCGGCGAATACCAGACGACCGGTGACCTTATCCAGATACTCGGCAGTCTTCTCTCCGGGACGTACACCAGGGACGAAACCGCCATGCTTCTTAAGGTTCTGAGCAATCTCAACCGGGTTGAAAACCATCGCTGTATAGAAATACATGAAAAACATGATGAGCAACACGTAGATGACATTATACATGACACCCTGCTCCTGAAAGAACATCGCCACTTTCTGCAGCCAGCCGCTGCCCTGGAAAAGCATTGCAATCGTACCGGGGAAGGCCAGTACTGAACCGGCAAAGATAATCGCAATAACTCCGGACATATCGACCTTGATCGGAAGATACGTGGCTTGACCGCCATAAACCTTTCGCCCCACGACCCGGCGAGCGTATTGTATCGGCACTTTTCGTTGTGCCTGTGAAAACAAAACGACGGCACATACTATCGCAATCCATAACAGAATCAAAACCAGCAACTGATACGCCGGCAGGGTTCCCTGTGTAAAAAGGATCCAGATCTGATAAAGGCTCTCGGGAAAACGTGAGACGATCCCGGCTGTGATGATCAATGATATACCGCTGCCGATCCCCCGTTCCTGGATCTGCTCTCCCAGCCACATCACCAGCAATGTTCCGCATACAAGTGTAATTACCGTCCCGAGACGAAATCCCCAGCCCGGGTACGGCACGATCGTTATACCGAAGAAAGCCTCGCGGTTCTCCAGCCATAACGAAAGAAAGAAACCTTGTAAGGTACATAAAGCCAATGTCAAATAGCGTGTGTACTGATTGATTTTTTCATATCCGGCCTTTCCCTCCTTGGCAAGCTTTTCCAGAGCGGGAATGACCGCCGTCAAAAGCTGCATAATGATCGACGCGGATATATACGGCATGACACCAAGTGCGAAAACGCTCAAACGATTCAACGCTCCGCCGGTAAATACATTGACAAAACCCAGCAGATTCGTTGCCTGCCGTCGGGCCAGTTCATCAAAAAAATTCGACAGTGCTGTTCCATCGACACCCGGAGTCGGGATGAAGCATCCAAGACGATAAACGGCAACAAGGCCGATCGTAATCAGGATCTTTTTCCTCAGCTCTGCGATTTTAAAGATATTGGTCAGAGACTTAAGCACTGGATCTTGCCTCCCTTTTCTTCGATCGCTTTCCTGGCGATTTCTGAAAACTGATGCGCCGATACCTGCAGTGCTTTATCCAATATTCCCTTACCGAGAATCTTTACCGGCTTTTTCGGATTCTTGATCAGATTCTTTTCAAACAAAGCCTCTGGCGTGACATCATCGTCAGCGGCAAATCGCTCGCTCAAATCCTTGATATTGACGATCTGAAACGGATTACGCTTATAATGATTGAATCCACGCTTTGGCAACTTTCGGTAAAAGGGGACATTTCCGCCTTCCATTCCAATATACCACAACCGGCCGGATCTTGATTTTGCACCCTTCATACCGCGACAAGATGTCTTCCCGTGACCCGAACCGCTGCCGCGACCTACACGCTTTGTCTGTTTCCGCTTATTTGACGGCTGAACGTCGTTTAACTGCATTGTCATCACCTACTGTTTTATATTCTGAAATCCATCGAACGCCGCTTTGATGATATTCAAAGGCGTACTGGACTTTGACAGAACTTTCGTCAAAATATCGCGAATTCCGGCAGCTTCGCAAATCGCACGAACCGGGAAACAGGCAATAATTCCGGTACCAAGCGATGCTGGCTTCAAAAGCACCTTATGGGAGCTGAATTCGCCTACGATATCGTGCGGAATAGTCACACCCATGACCGGCAACGACACCATTCTCTTGCGAGCCTGCCCCATCGCCTTACGAATAGCTTCGGATACCTCCGGCGCTTTGCCCAATGCGTATCCTGCCTTACCCTTACCGTCCCCAACAACTACCAGCGCGGTGAAATTCATGTTCTTTCCGCCCTTGGTAACCTTGGTGACACGACGGATCTTGATCACCCGTTCGATCATCGCGAGTTCAGGGTTCTTCGCTCCAGCATCATCGCCGGAATCAGCCGGGCCGCGTTTTTCATCTCGGCCGGCTTCACCCTTGACCTTGCGTGGTTTTCTGTCTTTATCCTTATCGGGAAATTTATCTTTGGCGTGCGTGTTCATTAAAACGTAAGCCCTCCTTTTCTGGCTCCATCAGCCAACGCCTTGACCTGTCCATGGAACTTATATCCGCCTCTGTCAAAACGGACGACAGAAACACCTTTTTCGCGTGCCTTCGCAGCCAGCGTTTCACCAACCGAGAATGCGTTTTCCACCGTCGTTGTTTTTACGTCGCTGTTTTTAGATGCTTTATCCATCGTCGAAGCGGATACGATCGTCGCACCTCTTGTATCATCTATAACTTGCGCATAAATATGTTTGTTACTGCGAAACACCGATAACCGCGGGCACTCAGAGGTTCCCTGAACCTTGGTCCGAACGCGTTTATGTCTGACGATTCTCATCTCTTCTTTTCTCATGACTCCTCCACTGCACCCGATTACTTACTCATCGCCTTGCCGAGTTTCTTCCGCACCTGCTCACCGGCGTAGCGGATACCTTTCCCTTTATAAGGCTCAGGCGGCGCCACCCGGCGAATCTGAGCTGCAAACTCTCCGACCTGTTGCTTATCGATACCTTCAACCGTGATCTTGGTCGGTGCGGGGGTTGCCACCGTAAGACCTTTCCAGACGGGCATATCGACCGGATGCGAAAAACCGATCTGAAGCGTCAGAACATCTTTCCCCTTCATAGTGGCTTTGTAACCGACCCCGACAATCTCCAACTCTTTCTTATACCCTTGTGTAACTCCTACGACCATATTGCGCACCAGAGCCCGAACAAGACCATGAAACGCACGCGCTTCTTTCGTATCACCGGAACGCGCCACCGTAACAACATTATCTTTGACAGCGATATCGATCCCTTCAGGCACCTGGAAGGCAAGCTTGCCTTTGGGTCCTTCGACGTTCACCTCAGGCGATGAATAGTTGACTTTAACGCCGCTCGGTATTTGTATCGGATTCTTTCCTATTCTCGACATGTCCTCACTCCGTTCGGAATTTACATTACCAGATTTTAAGAACAACCTCGCCGCCGACCTGTGACTGGCGTGCTTCCTTATCAGTCATTACTCCATTTGGGGTGGTAACTATCGACAATCCCCTTCCGCGCAACACCGGCTTGACATCTTCCTTACTGAGATAAACGCGGCGAGAGGGCTTCGATACCCTCTCAAGATGGCGGATCACACTTTTTTTTCCATCATATTTCATCGTAATAACGATCCAACTCTTCTTGCCGTCAACTTCTTTCACGCACTCCGCTATATATCCTTCTCTTTTAAGAAGATCAAGTACGCTCATGACAAAAGTCGAGTACGGCACACGCAGGCTGTCGTGCCGGACCAGAGCCGCGTTTTTGATCGCAGCGAGTACGTCTGACAATAAATCACTTCTGCTCATCGTTGGGTTCCTCTTTTAATAATCCGTTCTCGTAATATCTTATTACCAACTTGCCTTGCGAACACCGGGAATCTTTCCCTGCCAGGCGAGTTCACGGAAACAGATTCTGCAAAGCTCGAAATCTCGAATGAATCCGCGGGGCCTGCCGCAAAGACGGCAACGGTTACGATGACGCACTTTGAACTTTGGTGTTCTTTTCCATTTTACAATCTGATTCTCTGACGCCATATCACGGCACTCCTTATTCGCGTTGATCCGCTCTACTTCCGAAACGGAAATCCTAAACTTTTAATAAGCGCCCGACCTTCTTCGTCCGTTTTGGCGGTCGTGGCGATCGTTATCGACATCCCCTGGGTTCGGTCGACCTTATCAAGCTCGACTTCAGGGAAAATAGTCTGATCATTCAAGCCGAAGGTAAAATTTCCATGTCCGTCGAAAGAACGATCCATGAATCCGCGAAAATCACGGATTCGGGGACAAGCCACGGCGATAAATCGATAAAGAAACTCATACATCCGCCGACCGCGCAACGTCACCGCACATCCGATCGACATGCCTTCACGAATCTTAAAGTTCGATACAGCCTTTCTGGCCTTTGTCACTTTCGGCATCTGGCCGACGATCATGGACAAGTCACGCCGAGCCGACTCGATCAACTTCGGGTTATCACGCGCTTCGCCAATACCCATATTGATGACTATCTTCTCAAGACGGGGTACCGCCATCCGATTCTTATATCCGAACTTCTCGATCAAAGCCGGTACAACCGTTTTCTCGTAGTCTTCCTGCAATTTCGTTTTCTGTGTCTTTGTTTCCATTTCTTTCCGCCGTTCGTACGGTACCTTTTCAGGATACCTGTTCGTTATAATTGATTTCCGCACTTCTTACACAGGCGGGTTTTACTCTTATCGGGATTCACCTGTACGCTCGTCCGCACACCCTTCTTGCATGGTGCACACCAAAGCGCCAGATTAGAAACATGAACAGGTGCCGGCATATCGACGATTCCCGACTGCTGTTGCTCGGAACGGCGCCGGCGATGCTTCTTGACGACATTAACCCCCTCGACGACGACACGTCCTTCGTCACGCTGCACGCTCAACACACGCCCGGTCTTACCCTTGTCCTTACCGGTCGTAACAACTACCGTATCACCTTTTTTAATTCCCAGACTCATAACACATATCCTTGTTTGTACGGGCGTCCATGATGGACCCCCCTACTTATATTACTTCAGGAGCCAACGAAACGATCTTGGCGAACTTTTCCCTGATCTCTTTTGCCACAGGTCCGAACACACGAGTTCCACGTGGATTACCCTGTTTGTCGATAATCACACAAGCGTTGTCATCGAACTTCAGCATCAAACCGTCAGGACGCTTGATCGGGTTATGAGTACGCACGATAACCGCACGCACAACCTCACCCTTCTTGACCGTCCCCTGACCGATCGCCTGCTTGACGCTGCACGTGATAATGTCGCCGACAACGGCACTTCTCTTGTTCTTACGTCCGATCACGCCGATGAAACCAACCTGCTTGGCACCTGTATTATCAGCAACACGTAAACGAGAACGAATCGTTATCATGATCCCCTCTTCTCTATAATGTTTCTCAACTTAAACCGGGTCGTTTTTGAAAACGGACGGCTCTCGACTATCGACACGATATCGCCTTCTTTAGCCGCATTGCTCTCGTCGTGGGCCTTGAATTTTTTATACGTCTTAGAGCGCTTTTTAAGAATTGCATCGGTTTTGATACGCTCAACCTGTACGACGATCGTCTTGTCCATCTTATCGGATGTCACAACACCACGTAAAACTCGTTTTCTACTTCTCATTCTCGCGCTCCTTCAGAATAGTCATAACACGGGCGATATCCTTCTTCCAGATTCGATACTGATGAGGTTTTTCCACCCGTCCATACTTACGCTGGAAATTAAGGTCATAAACCTTTTTTTTGGTATCGTCCAGAGACGCCTTCAATTCATCATTTGACAGATTACGTAATTCCTGAACCTTCATATCATTCTCCTGTTCTCGATATTACTGGCGCTCGACGAACTTAACCCGGAAGGGCAACTTGTACGCTATTTTCTTAAAAACGGTCTGAGCATAATCCCTCGGGACTCCGGCAACTTCAAGTATAACGCGTCCCCGGGGGATAATCGCATCCCAGTGATCAACGTCGCCTTTCCCTTTACCCATACGGACTTCCTGCGGTTTCTTGGTCACCGGTTTATCGGCGAAAAGACGAATCCATGATTTACCGCTGCGCCGTAAGGCACGCGCGAGACTTACGCGAATCATTTCAAGCTGCGTATGACTGAGATTTCCGGACTCAAGAGCTTTCAAACCGAAATCCCCGTAACTGACGCGTGAACCGGCAACGGAAAGACCGGTCCTGCTTCCCTTCATAACTTTGCGGTATTTGACTCGTTTTGGTATAAAAGCCATGACAAACCTCTATTGCTTACTCTTGGCAGGTTCCCTCTGAGAAGCCTGACGGTTAGCTTGCTGCTGTTCGATCATATACGCGCCAGGACGAGCCTCGCCCCGGTACACCCATACCTTAATGCCGATAGTACCATACGGTGTACGGGCGATATAATACCCGTAATCAATATTGGATCGAAATGTCTGTAAAGGTACCTTACCCTGCTTGTACGATTCGCTGCGAGCGATCTCAGCACCGCCAAGACGGCCGGAACATTGCATCTTAATACCTTCGCATCCTTCCTGAAAAGCCTGGAATATGGCCTTTTTCATCGCGCGACGGAAGGCGACGCGCTTTATCAGCTGAAACCCGATCATCTCAGCCACGAGTTGCGCATCAAGCTGGGGTGTTGCAACTTCAAGTACATCGATCTGGATTTCTTTACCGGTAAGCTCAGCAATAGCGCCCTTGACCCGTTCGATATCCTGTCCGCGGCGACCGATAATGACTCCCGGTCGCGATGTGCGGATCTTGACCCGGATCTTTTCAGGAGAGACGCGCTCTATAATGACTTCGGCCACAGAACCTGCCTGATACGCATCCTTAACGATCTTGCGGATATGCACATCTTCTTCAAGAAACGCCGCAAACTCGCGCTTTCGTCCTGAAAACCAGCGAGACTGCCATGTCTTGCCGAACCCGATCCTTAAAACGTACGGATGTACTTTCTGTCCCATACTTCTCCCTTATTACTTTTTCATATCGAGTTCCACTTCAAGGTGAGTGGTCCGTTTGCGTATAACATTAGCCCGGCCGAATGTCGCGGCACGATATCTTTTCAAAGTCGGACCGGGATTTGCGACCAGACGAGATATGACGATACTGCTCGTATCCATTGTATCGACGCCTTTCTGTTCGGCATTCGTGAGAGCAGACTGAATCACCTTACGAATGAGGCCCGACGCTTTCTTCGACAAATTGGAAAGAAGATCAAGGGCGGTACGGACATCCTTGCCTCTTACCAGCTCCATTACGTCATTAGCTTTTCTTGATGAGATTCTTATGTAACTTGCTTTAGCACGTGCTATCATTGGACACCCTACCGGTTATTTTTTTCCTTCTTTCTTACCCTTGACACCCGGATGCGCCTTAAACGTACGCGTAGGAACAAATTCTCCCAACCGGTGCCCAACCATTGCCTCGGTGACGAAAACCGGGACATGCTTTCTTCCGTCATGAACAGCGAAATTCATACCGACGAATTCAGGCATTATCATCGACGCACGAGCCCATGTTTTGATCGGCGTACGAATATTCTTCGACTTATAGTCGATCACCTTCTGCATGAGCTTTTCCGGTACATAGGGTCCTTTTTTCACTGAACGTCCCATTATCGCTCCTTTACCCGGACCACGTGCGATTTCGCATCGTGGTCACTGAACATTATCTGCCTGATTTACGATTTTTGACAATAAAACGATCCGTGGGTTTCGGACGACGTGTCTTTCCGCCCTTGGTCGGTTTGCCCCATGGTGTAACCGGATGGGGATTCCCCTGCCCGGCCTTACCTTCGCCACCACCGTGGGGATGATCGATCGGGTTCATCGCCACACCGCGTACTTTAGGACGGCGTCCATACCAGCGATTACGACCGGCCTTACCGACGCTGCGAGTCTTATGCTCAACATTGCCTACCTGCCCGACAGTCGCTCGGCATTCGGCGCTGACCAGACGGACTTCACCGGAAGGCATACGCAGCTGTACCAGCCCCTTATCCTTGGCTTGCACCTGTGCCCAGGACCCGGCACTTCGAACGAATACTCCACCCTTGCCTTTGTTCAGCTCAACATTGTGAACAAGGGTTCCCAACGGGATATAATCGAGCTTCATCGTATTGCCCGGCTTGATCTCAGCCATGGAATCGCTGGTGCTCGTGATCTGTTCACCGACCTCAAGCCCTTTAGGCCAGATGATATAACGTTTTTCCTGATCGGGATATTCGACAAGAGCGATCCGCGACGTACGGTTGGGATCGTATTCGATCGCAACGACATTACCAGCCACATCGTACTTATCACGTTTAAAATCGACGATGCGGTACCGACGCTTATGTCCACCTCCGCGACGACGCGAAGTGACACGTCCCAGATTGTTTCGGCCACCACTCTTTTTCAGTGAGACGACCAGTGACTTTTCGGGTTTATCCTTCGTCACTTCACTACGATCAGAGAGAACTGCGAACCGCATCGACGGAGTTACCGGACGGAGTCTTTTCATTGCCATAACTTTACACCAGGTTTATCGTGTGACCTTCTCTCAATGTTACGATCGCCTTTTTCCAGTCGGGAGTACGTCCTGCTTTAAAGCGCAGACGCTTCGACTTTCCCTGCAGATTCATAACATTGACCTTAGCCACCTTTACATTATATATCTTTTCAATTGCCCGCTTGATCTGTACCTTTGTCGCTTCTGGTCGGACACTAAAACCATAGACCCCCTTCTCGGCCTGAGCCTGAAGCTTCTCCGAGATCAACGGCGTTTCTATGACCTCATAAATGGATGTATTATTGTAGCTCATCTTCACTTCCCGCTCTTCGTGCCATTAAGGCTGCCGGTTAAACGTTTCTCAACTGTCTGCAACCCTTCTCTGGTCACTACCAGTTTCGTACAATTAAGCGCAGTATATGCGTTCAGATCAGTCGCTTGAATGAGTTCGACTCGCTGGATATTGCGTGCTGACAACTGAACATCCTTGTCGAATGCTCCGGCCACTATGGTCACTTTCTTCCCGCTCAATGCAAGATTGCTCAGGATACTCGACATCTCTTTTGTTTTGTGCGATGCGACTGTCAATGTGTCGAGCACGACAAGCTCGCTATCCTGAATCTTCGATCGAAGGGCATGCTTAAGAGCCGTCACCTTCATCTTCTGCGGAATCGTTTTCAATACTTTACGCGGATGAGGCCCGAAGACAATTCCACCCTTTTTCCAGAGAGGGTTACGCTTTTCACCTACTCGAGCCCGACCGGAACCTTTCTGACGCCACGGTTTAGCACCACTTCCGGAGACCTCGCCGCGCGTTTTGGTTGAGGCCTTACGGAAGGACCTGGCGTTAGCCACGTATCCGTTTATGACCTGGTTCAGAACATCTTTATTGATCGTACCGGTATAGATCGCGTCATCGAGTTCGATCTGACCGACTGCCTTACCCTGTGTATTTACTACGTCTATCTTCATGAGTGACCTAACCCTGTTTTCTAATGATCACGGTCGCATTATTATGTCCCGGGCAACTGCCGCGAAGAAAAACCAGATTCTTATCGGTATCGACTTTCAGGACCTTGAGGTTTTTGACCGTTACACGATCATCACCCATGTGTCCCGGCATCGTCTTCCCCTTGACAACTCGTCCGGGACTCGTATTGGCACCGTTGGAGCCGATCCGGCGATGCGTCATTGAACCATGACTTGCCGGCTGACCCGACCAGTTATGACGCTTCATACCGCCCTGAAAGCCACGCCCCTTCGACGTCCCGATGACATCGACCATATCATTCTCGGTGAAAACCGAGGCATTGAAAACAGTTCCCTTCTCAACAGGTCCATCACCCTGTTTGACGACTTCTTTCATAGTACGAAAATACGGTGTGCCCAGTTTATTGAAATACCCTGCCGCAGGTTTTATCTTGCGGTTTTCTTTCGTCACTTCCCCGTATCCGATCTTAACGACTTTCTTACGCGGATATTCTTTTTCTTCCAAAGCGGTGCAGGGACCGACCTCGAGTACAGTCACGCCGACCAGTTCCGCATTGTCGTCGAAGATCTGCGTCATCCCGATTTTCTTTGCAAAAATTTCCTTTATCATGGCACACTCTCGTTAATCCGACATTCCCTCTTAAGGAAGCGGTCGGCGGAAGGCTTCAGCTGCCGTCCCTGGTTTACATCTCCTGTTTGATTTCGACACTGACTCCGGCAGGAAGATTGAGTTTACGCAGTGCATCGATGGTTTTTGCAGTTGGCTGGCTCAGTTCGACGACACGCTTATGAACGGCCATCATGAACTGTTCACGGGATTTCTTATCCACATGAGGCGAACGCAAAACCGTGTAAACCTTCTTCTTCGTCGGCAATGGTATCGGCCCGGAGACCTTGGCACCGGTTCTCATAATCGTCTCGACAATCTCCTGTGTAGACTGATCGAGCACCCGGTGATCATACGCTTTCAATTTTATTCGAATTTTCTGCATGTTGCAGAACTCCTTTAAAAAGGTGACGACGGACCGTATTTTCAGGTCCGTCGTCACTTGAGCACATAGGATTATTCAATTACTTCGATGATTACACCGGCTCCAACCGTCCGGCCTCCTTCGCGAATAGCGAAGCGAAGCTCCTTCTCCATTGCGACCGGCTGGATCAGTTCAACGACACACTCAACGCTGTCACCGGGCATAACCATTTCGACACCTTCAGGAAGATTCAGCGTTCCGGTAACGTCGGTTGTACGGAAGTAGAACTGCGGACGGTATCCACCGAAAAACGGCGTATGGCGTCCACCTTCTTCCTTCTTCAACGCGTACATCTGAGCCTTGAACTTCTTATGAGGGGTGATGGAACCCGGCTTGGCAAGAACCATGCCGCGCTCAGCGGAATCCTTGTCGATACCGCGAACCAGCAACCCTACGTTGTCACCGGCGATACCTTCATCAAGTTCCTTACGGAACATTTCAACGCCGGTACAGACGGTTTTCATTTTTTCTTCCTTAATTCCGACCAACTCAACTTCGTCGCCGACCTTGACCTTACCACGTTCGATTCGACCGGTAACGACCGTTCCGCGTCCGGAAATCGAAAAAACGTCTTCAACAGCCATGAGGAACGGCTTATCTACATCGCGCTTGGGTTCCGGAACGAAAGAGTCAACGGCATCCATAAGATCGAAAATCGGTTTCACTTCGGGCTTCGTCGCATCGGCGCTTGCGTTTTCCATGGCCTTCAACGCGGAACCGCGAATAATCGGCGTCTTATCGCCGGGAAATTCATACTTGCTCAACAACTCACGAATCTCGACCTCGACAAGATCAATCAGCTCGGGGTCATCAACCTGGTCAACCTTGTTCAAGAAAACGACGATCGCCGGCACGTTAACCTGACGAGCGAGCAGAATGTGTTCGCGGGTCTGAGGCATAGGGCCGTCGGTAGCGGCAACTACGAGAATGGCACCGTCCATCTGAGCTGCACCGGTAATCATATTCTTGATATAGTCAGCGTGACCAGGGCAATCGATATGCGCATAATGGCGGGTGTCCGTTTCATACTCAACGTGTGAGATATTAATCGTTACACCGCGCTCCTTTTCTTCCGGAGCCTTATCGATTTCATCGTAGGCAAGCTTTTTCGCCTTACCGGCTTCAGCAAGACACGACGTGATCGCAGACGTCAAAGTCGTCTTGCCATGGTCTACGTGACCGATGGTGCCGATATTAAGGTGGGGCTTGTTCCTTACGAACTTTTCCTTTGCCATCTCTACTACCTCCTGACTTTTCCCTTTCTGCCTCTTTTATATACCGTTATGGTACTAAATAAATGTGTTTGGCTATTATACAATGTTTTTCTTTCCTT
>Ga0180029_1082314_pt1 | contig 13071 bp, 9 predicted proteins | sample BioBRNtimezero_FD_135936 | JGI IMG/M metagenome (GOLD analysis project Ga0180029, IMG submission 135936) | Anaerobic biogas reactor microbial communites from Seattle, Washington, USA - Biogas_R1-B RNA time zero (Metagenome Metatranscriptome) | ecosystem: Engineered > Bioreactor > Anaerobic >... | reverse complement strand
TTATACAATAAAAGAAATGGTCACATAGAGAGGTTGAAATAGTGCTTAAATTGTATGTGTAATCAGAAAATACTTGCATTTAGTTTGTGGATATACTTTTTTAGATAAGGTCCTGAGATGTCAAATTAAATGCAGCTTGGCAGCTAAAGGGGGGAGAATTGACATCGTACAAGGGGGAAAACTATATTATCCCATCCCCTCCGAGGTCTGCAGCGGAGGAGTGTATTTATCTATCTGCAAATCAATTTAAGCCCTTAATAAATCCGGATACTATGAATTCACCAAAAAAAATTTGCATAACTTTTCTCTTTATTGTTCTGGCTGCAGTTAACTGCTGTTTTGCTGGCAAAAAGATCGTTGTTCCCCATGATTTCCCAACGATCGAATCGGCTTTTGGTCAGGCTGATGAGGGTGACACCATTTATGTCACTAAAGGGATTTATTATGAAAACATCGTTTTGGCAGACAATGTAGTGCTTCAGGGACAAGACATGGTGAATACTATAATAGATGGAAGGCGATCCGGGCCTTGTGTTATAGGAGCAGACGGGGCTACTATTACCAATTTTACCATTCGCAATGGAACTACTGGAATTTTGTGTAAAAATTCCCGTCCCATCATAAAAAGAAATCTGATTGTTGACAACAAAGGGGCAGGGATTCATGCCCTTATGTCGCTTCCTGAGATAAACAACAATATTGTCTACAGAAATGAGTGGACCGGTATTTTTTTAGAGTCGGTTCGCGGAACCCGCACCAGTATCGATCATAACGTCATTCTGGAAAATGGTTATTGTGGAATTTTCTGTGCACACAGGACAGAAGTTCTGATAAGAAATAATATTCTTCTTTCAAACAAGCAGTACGGTGTTTTTATCGCTCCTGAGGCCAGAAAAACACGAATCATCAACAATAACATCTATAAAAACCGTTTACCGTTTAATGGAAATGCCGTTGTTCATCAGAGCAATATTTCCAAGGAGCCGGTCTTTGTTTCTGAGGCACATCCTGATTACAATTATTTTGTCAAATCCGTATCTCCTTGTAAAGGTACAGGTGAAAACGGTACCGATATAGGTCTTATTACGGAGCAGATGGTGGAGGCATTCACCACCGATAAGGATGGAGATGGCATTCCTGATGATGTGGATCAGTGTCCTGATGTTGCAGAAGATGCGGACGGTTTTGAGGATATCGATGGATGTCCGGATTATGACAATGATCAGGATGGTATTTATGATGCTCAGGATCAGTGTCCTAACGAACCTGAGGACCGTGATGGTTTCCAGGATGTAGATGGCTGTCCTGATCTGGATAATGATAAGGATGGTATTCCTGACACCGAAGATGCTTGTCCAAACAATCCTGAAACTGTAAATGGTTACAAGGATTCTGATGGTTGCCCAGATGAAAAACCACAGGAAATTAAACAGACTCTGATTCTTAAAGGGGTTAATTTTAAAACTGCAAGTGCTGAACTTCTGGAAGAATCCTATTATGTACTGGAACATGTGTATAACAGTCTTGAGGCGTATCCGAATGTAAAAGTCGAGATTGGGGGACATACTGATGATCAGGGCTCTAATGATTACAATTTAGCCCTTTCTTATGACAGAGCAAAATCAGTTATGAATTATCTGATTATGAGAGGTATTGCTGCGGATAGAATTGTGGCCAGGGGTTATGGTGAAGAACATCCATTAGCTCCTAACACGACTTCAGAGGGTCGGGCTAAAAACAGGCGGGTAGAGGTTGTTCCACTCAATTAAAAACTTCAAAAAGGCTGGTATATTGTGAGGTGTTTTCCAACAAAAATTAAATCGTGCCTGATGGCAGTCTTGCTGGCGGGTACTACTTTTTTTGCCAGTGGAAATGGTGGATATGATGCACCTTATTTCCAGGCTGATTTTACTCAGGATCTCACCGATTGGTCTTCTGCTCTGGTGAACCCTGCGCTGCTATACAGGGTTAATCAGTTGCATGTGGATGCATTAGGCTTTTACCGATGGGCTCTGGGCGATGATGCTATGGGATATCAGCACATGGCTATTCAAATGCCAGTTAGGCGAAATCAGACAATCGGGTTGACTCTGCTTTTTACCAGGAATTCTATTCAGAAATCCTTTATCGATTCTTCAAACCAGACTATCAGGTTTGCTGGTAACACCAGTTTTCAGGATGTGTGGTTTATTGCAAATTACGGAATCCGACTTCTTCCCTGGATGATGGTGGGTGCCAACGTGAAATTGAGAACACAGTATCAATTTGGAGATTGGGCTGTCTCGCATGTTCCGGGTATCGATGTGGGCTTATATTTTAATCCTCTTGATCACTATCGTTTTGGTGATCTTGGATTCAGCATCTCTCTTCAGGATATTTTACCAACTCAGGTCAAATGGGGAGAAGCATTTAATCATTTAGGGCTGCAGAGAGAGACAGAGGTTACTACCAGCAGATTAAGGATGGGTGTAAGATATTCGGCATTAAATGATAATCTGGTGGGAGACGTTGAATTCTTGATCGATAATGCTCTGGGAAAATTCTATGATGCAATCGATTGGAAAAAATATGTAGACATGTTTAAAGGAAGAGACAGCACTGGTGCCAAAGTAGGAGATATTATTCCGGAATACAGGTTTGGCGCTCATGTTAAGTATATGTTCATTCCCCAGATCTGGTTGAAAGCCGGTTGGAATAATAACAATATTCCTTATATCGGATTCAACTATAATCTTATTTATCCGCTTCCCGAAATGATCAATTATCTTAACTTTGATTGTCATCTGGGATACAGCTTTATTGAGACTTTAATCAAGGACAGCGATAAGAAAGATGAGCGCGGGTTTACCATCGCAGGGAAAGTATCCACCGATTTTGGTCCTACCCGCGAGCAGCGTGAGTCAAAGCGTTTGTATGATAAGTTGATTCTGGCACCCATGGATGCTTACAACGAAGCTATGAGGCTGTATTTGGCCGGAAAGTACTGGGAAGCATCATTTGCTTTTGGAAAAGTGTTGTCCCTGTTTCCGAACTTTCATCTTAATGATAAGGCAACCTATTATCTTGGAAACTGCTACAGATTTCTTTACATGAATGACATTTCCCGTCAGGTATACAAGGAAGCTCTGGAAGAGTATACAACTTCAGAGATGCGTGCCAAATATCTTTACGGTCTGATGGCATTGGATTACAGGGAAGGGAAAATGGAGGATGCACTTAAAAACCACTCCTTCATTATCAATCTCTATGCTGACAGTGACATACGACCTGATGCAGATTATCTGGCAGGGCAGATTCATTTTCAGCAGAAAAATTATAATGTAGCAGAGCAGTTGTTTGAGGGAATAATGCAGGGGGATCCTCATTATCTTTACGCCCAGTATACTCTGTCTATTATCAATATCGAGAACGGAAGAGAACAGGCTGCAATCCAGAATCTTACAAACGTGATAAGTGACACTACCCAGCAGAAACCGGATCAGCTTTTGCAGGATGCTGCCAATACAAAACTTGGTCATCTTTATTTTGAATCAGGGGACAAGTTGCGTTTGGCGGTTGAAGCATACCAGAGAGTACCTGATGGTTCACCCTATCAGGATGAGGCGTTATTGGCAACCGCATGGGCTTGGATAAAAGTAAATCAACCCAATGTGGCTATCCAGGCTGTTGACAAACTTATCGGACTTTACGGACAGTCTCCTCTGGTTCCAGAAGCTTACCTGGTAAAAGGATATGCATTGATGCTTTCGAAGCGTCATCCGGAAGCAGCTTCTGCACTTGAGCAGTGTCTTGCAGCATGCAAAAGAACTTTTGTAACTGATGAGGACCTTAAAAATAAAAAGGACAATTTTGATCAATACACCACTCAGTTTGCGCCTACTGCAGAAAACATAAAGAAAAATGCCCTTAGAAAACCTACAAACAAAACCCTGGAGGAACGGCCGGAGTTGCAGAAGCATTTTGATGGGTTTGCACGTGAATCAAAGGCATTTTTCGATTATAGTATACTTGCAAAATCCCACACCAGATTCTTTAAACGCAAGGAGGAAATCCTCAGTGATGCAGAGTATGCACTGGTAAAAACCGAGCGCATACTTGGAGCCAAAAAGGCCAACAAGATCATTGAAGGTGTAAAAGATAAAGAAGAAAAGATCGATAGTGAACTTGAAAAGCTGAAAAACGAACTGCAAAACGAAATGAACAACGAACCGAACGACGAATTTAACATCGAAGAATAATAGATACAGAGTAATTTTAAAGGAGAGCAGGAAGCATGCGAAGGTTTTATTGGAATGCAATTTATCTGGTGGTTATCTTGTCATCGATAATGGTGGCAATTCCACAGGACAGCTATGCCCAGAAAAAAGACAGAAAAGCAGAATTGATGGAAAAGATCAAGAAGCTTGAAGCTGAACGTGCAAAGTTGAAAACTAAAGCGATTGAACAGATAGAAAGCAAGAAAGCTTCTGAAGGAAAGATCGAGGAGATAATCAGGCGCTATGAGAATCTGCTGGCCGGATGTCAGGGGAAAAAGACTGACCGGTGTGCAGATGTTATCTATACCCTGGGAAGTCTTTACTATGATCAGGCGCGAGATGAATATGTGCGTAAAAGAGAAGAGTATGAAAGACAAATGGACATATATGACAAAACAGGTCGTGGACCTGAACCGGTTAACCCATTGCCTGATTATTCCAAATCCTTGCAAATGTATGAAAGATTAAGCAGCGAATATCCTGCTTTTCCAAAACTCAGTGAAGCGCTTTACCAGATGGGTAACATTTATCTGCTGATGGGGCAGATAGACAGATGCAGAGACGCCTTTGAAGCAGTTGTTGAAAAATATCCAAACAGCCCACGTGCCTCTGGTGCACACTTCCGTCTATCTGATCTCTGTTATCTGGATAATGATTATCTTTGTGCTCTTAAACATCTTGAAAAAATCAGAGAGGATCAAATCGATCTGCAGAACTGGGAAATGGTTCATTACCGAAAGGGTGAACTCTATTACAATACAGGAGACCTGGACAAAGCAGTGCAATATTTCCAGACCTATATTGATAAGTGCGATGGTGGGCTTTATCCAAAGCGTGAATTCAGAGATATGGCAGTTGAATTCATGGCCATCTCTTTTTCTGACATGGAAAACGGTGGTGAAGAGGCAGTCAAATACTTTAAAAAGATTGGTAAAAGATCTTATGAAGATAATGTGATGTACACTATAGGATTAAAAAACCGTACCCACGGTCAGTTTGATGCTGCAATTCAGTCTCTGAGTGTTGCTTTAAATAAATTCCCTATGTATAAAGAGGCTCCTACCGCCAGAATGGCATTAATTGAATGTTATGTGGTGAAAAAAGAGCATGAGAGGGCAAATGAGGAGAGAGAAAAGCTTGTTGATGATTATGGCGCCAACTCACAATGGTACAAAACAAACAGCAATGAGCTGGCAATAATCGAAAAGGCCAGAAATGAAGTTAAAAGGGCTTTGGGGCACATTGCTATCTACTATCATGCTCTTGCCCAGAAGAAAAAGGATAAATCTGCTTACGAAAAAGCTCTCAAACGGTACCAGGAGTTTTTCCAGAAGTTCCCGGAGGATAAATGGCGTAATTACGAATTTCAGTATAATATTGCTGAAGTTTACAGCGCTATGGGTGATTGTGAAAAGTCTGCTGAATACTACGACCAGGTAGCCATGGCAGATCTTAAAACCTTTGGTGAGTACAAGGCAGAGATTGATACATTGGGAATGGATGCCGATGAAGTTGAAAAAAACAAGAAGAAAGCTGATCAGGGACCAGTTCTCATTTCTCAGGAAGATGCAGGTTACAACGTAATCGTAGCATTGGACAATTGCAAGAAGAAGGCAATGGCTGCCGCTGGTGTTTCTGATTCTCAGGCATATTCACTTCCCGAGACAAAGAAACTTCTGGATTATACAGAGAAGTTCCAGGCAAGATTCCCCAAAAGTTCAAATGCTTCTGAGGTATTGTACCTGGCTGGAAACATTCACTACTCATCTAAATCTTATGATAATGCTATAAGAGTTTTCAAGCAGATAATTGACAATTATCCAAATTCAAAGGTCACCGACAAATCCCAGAGAATGTTGGCCAACAGTTATGCAAATTCCGGACAGTATGATATGGCTATGGGAATGTACAGACAGCTTCTTAATAAACAGGCGCCTAATTCTACTGAGTATACAGAAGTTTTGGATCTTGCAGCAGGTACCATCTATAAACGGGCAGAGGCAAAACGTAAAGAAGGTGATCTGGTTGGAGCTGCGAATATTTTCAAATCAATCTATTCTGAGTATCCTGCCAGCAAGATCTGTGATCGCGGCTGGTTTGAAGCTGGTGTATGCTATGAAGAAGCAAAGAATTTCGAGATGGCGGGTGCCACTCTTGAAGAGCTTTGTGTAACATTTCCCAAATCAACTTTACGGGAAAGAGCATACATGCGTGCAGCAGAAAACTATAAAAAGGCTGAAAGACTGGATAAAGCTGCCCAGGTTTATCAGACTGCAGCAAACAACATAACCAAAGCAGAATTTGCTATTCCCAGCTTGTCAGCAGCTTCTGAATGCTATCAGAAGATCAATCAGTTTGATATGGCTGGAAAGATGTTTGAGATGATCTATGAGAGATATTCAAGCGATCCAAAAACACCGCAGGCTCTTTATAATGCTGGTTTGATATTCGAAAAAGGAAAACTTTATAATAACGCCATAAATGTTTATGACATTCTGGCCAAGAGATTCCCGGAATCGGAATATGCAGCAGAAGCTTATTTCTCTGTAGGTCTGTGCTATGAGAAAATGGAACAGAATGAGGAAATGGCCAGGGTATTTACTGAATACGCCAACAGGTTTGCTGCCGATCGTAACAAGCAGGTAAATGCATTAACTAAAGCAGGAGATGCATATTTCAAATTGGGTAAAAATGTGGAAGCCGAAAAGAATTACTTAATGTCTACCTCCATATACGAAAAGTTCAAGGGTGAATCCGATATTGATGTAGTCAGCATTGCTCAGGCTTATTATAAATTGGGAGAGATCAAATATGATGAGTTCCTGAAAATAAAGCTTGTTGGAAAGAACGAAAAAGAAGTCAAAAACAAGGTGAAAGAGAAGACCAAAGCTCTTGAAGAGCCTGCAAAACACTTTGCGAAGGCTATAGAGCTGGGAGTAGCTGAATGGACCGTGAAAGCAACATATATGATAGGTATGGGCTTTGTGGATATGGCTGAAGCGGTTGACGGGCAGACTCTTTTTGGTAGTGTGGATCAGAAAATTGTAGCCAAAATCACCATCCTTGCATCTCTGGACAGATATTATGAAAAAGCCCTGGAGTATTTTTATAAAAACATCGACTGGGCTCATAATCAGAATATTAAAGGCGAATTTATTGAAAAGTCTATCGATCGCTATACAGAAATGCTTTTCAGACGAGGTCACATTATGGAGCAGGTTGGTGTTGAATATGCAAGCGCACCAATCCCCAAAGGACTGTCTCAGGATGAGGCTGATGCATACAGAAGTCTTCTTGATGAGAAAAAGCTGGAAGCTATGGATGCAGCCTTACCCAAGTATGAAGAAGGTCTGCAAATCTGTAAAGCACACGGTATTGCCAAGAGCCAATGGATAGATAAGATGAAGGAAAGAATTGCAGAGATCGATCCGTCATCTGAGGCACTTAACATCGTTATTACCGAATGGGTGCCTGATGAGAAACAGGCCGCAGCAGCTACAAGCAGCCCGACCAGCGATGGACAGCCTGGAGCTCAAGGAACAACAGCACCTTCGGCAGGTAAGGATGAAGATTTTAATAGAAACATGGCCCGTATCAGAAATATCATGAACATGCAGATCGCTGTGGAAGAAAAGATAAAGCAACTTAATTCCATTGAACGTGAAGCACAGCGAAACATAGTTTTTGAAGAGGAGAAAATAAACGAATTGAAAGGACAATTAAGCATGTAAGAGAAAGGAGCAGTATATTATTAATAATTCTCTTTCGATTTCGAAAAAAATTGTAACACTTTTGCATAATCATACGTCTACCTTTGAAAGGAGCTTTAAATGAATGAATTAAGAATGATGATGAAGTTTGTTGTTGACGGTTTCATGTCACCTGGTGCCATAGCTATGTGGGCTATTTTGCTAGTTGGTTTTGGAATTCTGGGAATGATTATAGAAAGGGCTTATTATCTATACTTCAAATGTGGTACCAACAGCGGTAACTTCATGGCTGGTATTTCAAAATATCTTAAATCCGGTGATTATGAAAAAGCAATCAAATTTGCTTCTTCAGAAAAAACACCTCTGGCTAAAGGTGTTTCTGCAATTCTTCAGAATCGTGGAAGAGGCGGAAAAGCAGTTCAGAAGGCAGTTGATGAAGTGTTTCTTACAGAAGCACCAAAAATCACCAGAAACATCGCTTTCCTTCCTACTTTGGCCAACCTTGCAACACTTCTTGGTCTGATGGGAACAATCTATGGTCTGATGATCGCTTTCGATGCTATTGCAAACGTGCCTGCAGCACAGAGAGCCCAGGCTCTGGCAACCGGTATTTCCGTTGCTATGTCAACTACTCTCTGGGGTCTGCTGGTTGCAATCCCAACACTGCTATGTCATGGTATTATTGCTGGTAAATCAGATAAAGTGGTGGAAGAACTGGATGAAAAAACATCCAAATTAATTAACCTGGTAGAAGAATAATAGTTTGCTAAGGAAAGAATAAAATATGGCAAACAAACCAAGAAAAAAAGTAATGACCAGTAATGATATGGATTTGAAGCCATTCATGAATCTCATGGTGGTGCTCATTCCAATGTTACTGATATCGGCGGAGTTTGCTAAAGTGGCGGTAATTGATATAAAGCTGCCTGAGGCCAGGGGCTCACAGACCAAACAGGCTGTGACCGAACAGCCTAAAGAGGACAAAAGTGAAAAGCTTTTATTGACAGCTATAATTACCGACTCTGTAGTAACTCTGGGAGCCAAAGGTGGTTTTATGCCCAGTCTTTTTTATCGTGAGTATCATCATTATATAGCCAAAGATGATAAAGAGGATTTCACGGTAGAATTTGAACCGGGAAAAAACGCCAAACATCCAAAAACCGGCAGGGATATGGAAATTTACGAAAGATATGACATATATCTTTATGTTTGCGATGAGCAGAGAAACACATTTAACCGGTTGTATACCAAATACAATGAAATGGTTACAAATACTGCTTTAGAACCTGTAGAAAAAGTAAATGTCGGTGATACGGTACTTGCTCTTACAAATCCCAGACGTACTATCATTGTCAAAGATCCTGCGGAATTCACGCTGAAACCACTATCTGCTTACGATGAACTTCAAAACCGCTTGATGAAAATCAAGGAACGGTATCGGGAAGCAGAAGATGGAAGCGATATAATTATTGCAGCAGAGAACCAGGTAATATACGACAAGATAGTTCAGATCATGGACAAGTCAAGAGCCGCGGAATTTTCCAACATATCCATAGCAAAGTTGAGGGGTTAACATGGGTAAAGGAAGAGGAAAAAAAGTTCCTAGAAGTTCGGATTTGAACATCACTTCAATGATGGACATGTTCACCATTATCCTTGTTTTCCTGCTCAAGAGTTTCTCTGCAGAGGGTAGTATCTTAACCAATGCAGACAACCTGGTTCTCCCTAACTCTGAGTCTAAAAAGAAACCTCAGGAAGTGAACCTTCAGGTGGCAGTGACTAACGATATGATACTGGTGGATAATATGCCCATTGTACCAACAGATGATGTAAGAAAGATTCCTGCTGATGATCCTGATCCTGCTGCAGGCAAGCTGGAAGAAAAGCTAAAAGCTTGTATGGCTCAGGAAGAGGAGATGGTCAGGGTTGGTGCTCTAAATTCCGTTCAGGGTAAAATCATTGTGCAGGTAGACAAGAATATCGATTTTGATGTCCTGTTCAAAGTGATGAATACTTGTGGTAAAGTGGGCTACAATAATATGAATTTTGCAGTTATGGAAAGGGAAGAGTAACTGTGAAGTATAAGGTTCTAATAAAAAAATGCGAGAATCCTCAGCGCGCCAGTAGAATCGCTGAAGAGATTGCCCGCTGGTCCGGAAGCACCGCTGATGTTGTGTATGGTGTAATCACACAGAAGCCGGTCTGTATCCGGAAGGAAGCCGAAAAGGATGAAGCTTTACGGCTTAAGGGGCAGTTTGAGGCGGTTGGCGCAGAGGTGGAACTCGTGGCTATCGGCGGCGGAGTTGCACCGGTTGCTACTGTAGCTGCGGGTAATACTGCAGCAGCGGCGAAACCAGGCGCAAATAAATCAGACGACGACGATGATGATGAACCGGGAAGGTTACTGACAGATGAAGAATATACACAAAGATTAAAGGAAAGAGCCGATATTTTTGCATTGGATCGTGATACACGACTCAGAAATATCGAGCTGGTATCTTTGATCTTAGGTGTACTTTTTGGAATCTTTCTCAGTACCCGGGAAATTGTTACTGTTCAATCTGATTTCTTCGAGAAAATTCCTGAAGAAAGAGTAGCAAAGCTGGTTAAAGAAGAGATTTCTGCTACACTGGAAGAGAAGAAGAAGGAAGAGAAAAAACCAGAAGATGAACTCAAGAAAGAGAAAAAATCGCTAAAACCGAAAAAGAACCAGGGTTCCGGTGGAATGCAGGGCGGAGGTGGTGACCCAAGAGCCCGTGTTACTCACAAGGGAGTGCTTGGTATTATTTCCGGTTCGATAAAAGGTAAAACGGTAGCCTCTGCTGATATCTTTGGTAAAGGTGGATTCGCTACAGACATCGATGCTATTCTCTCTGGTGTGGGTGGTTTGAAATCAGGTGGTAGCGGAGGTGTTGGACGAAAAGGTGTAGCAGGTATCGGTTATGGTGCCGGATATGGAAGCGGTTTTGGAGGAAGCGGAGCAGGTGGTATTGATGACCTGATTGGCGGACTCATGGGTGGTGATGGAGGAGGCGGGCTGGATCTTAAAAAGCGCGGTTCCTTGAAAATCACTTCTGCTGAATTCATGAAAGGTGCTGCTTTAACCGGTGGAAGAAGTAAGGCCAGTATTATGCGTGTGGTTATGCAGAATATTGCTGCTCTTCGACATGCTTACAATAAGCGGCTCCGTGAAAAACCGGGTTTAAAAGGAAAAATTACCGTCAAGTTTGCTATCGATGAATACGGGAAAGTGATTTTTTGCCAGGTAGTGGAATCTACAATGGGTGATACTGATCTGGAAGCTGAAGTCGCTGCAAAAATCCGTCGCTGGATTTTTGAAAAGATAGACAAACCTGGTGATGTAACCGAAGTTGTTTATCCGTTTGTTTTCTCTCAATAATTGCTCTAACACTCTTGCATTCCTCTAATGGGAATGTTATGATTTGTGTGAAAAGGACAAGATAAAGGATGCCTCACCATGGAGATGCATCCTTTATTGATTACAGAGCACTAATAAAAACTGCAATTGTTAAGGCGCCTGGTATAAAGGCTATTACAGGGGAGGTTCGGATATGAATAAATCACTGATGTGGATGCTGGCAGCAGGTTGTGTGGCCGGTAGTTATGCCACAGATGCGAGAATTGTCTCCATGGGGAGACATGATGCTTTTTTTATGGATGAAGTGAGTATTTTCAGGAATCCGGCTAACATCAGTATTTACCCCAATATGGTTTATGGATCCATTGGGTATTATATGCCGGATAGTACACGTGACAATGCAAATACTCAGTTCTCAGCAATGGGAAAAAGCAATAGAGATCCGGTTGATCCTTTCTGGGGGGCTACTGTTTCTTACTGTGTTGATAATGGAACTGATGGAGCGAATCAATACCCAATGATCTCATTTGGTGCCATGTTCAACAGAAGAGATGAAATGATGGATTATTTCACCCCTGGTAATTCAAAATATCTGGGTGGGGAAAATGACACTATCCTTCAACCGTTGGGAAAAGTTGATCTTTTACTCGGCTATGTGATGAAGAACGGTGGAATGATTGGTATTGGAGCTTATGGTGCCTTGAATAAAGAAGAATTGAATGGCAGGGCACTGAAAAGCGCTATTTACAGAGGAAATATCGGTGTCAACTGGCCAGTTGCCAAATCCATGGATCTTGAACTTTCCGTCGGTGGTGGTACGATTACTGCCTATGGTGCAAAATATGGGAACACAGGACATTACAACACTAAATATGCAGACAAGGACTATTTTGGAAGAATAGAAGGAAGACTTTTCTCTGCATTGCCAAATATTAACGGTGATTTCGTACCGCACGTTCGAGTTGATTTGCTTGAGCTGAGTCGTAATAAAGTTACTCAAGTAGACCTGGCTGCCGGAATTGGTTTTAATCTAAATATCGATAAGGGATTTTTCTGGTCTGGTCTGGAATTTCTTTATGGAACAAAAGATTACAATGGTGAACAATCAAATGAGAACATTGGCGCAAAGATAAGCTTCGGTATTGAAAAAAATATTTGGACCGACTGGCTGGTTTTGCGTACCGGTGGTCAGAAAAAAGTCCTTTTTATCAAAGAGGGCCCTTCAAATTACAGGATGGAAGAAAACTCATCTGATAATGGCTTAGATGATGACTTCTTAGGAATTGGATTTGGTCTAAATATCGATAACAGGTTAAGGGTGGATTTCGTAGTTGCCGAGGATATTTTCTATACCTTATCTAATCTTGTCAGTGCACCGCAACATCATCTGTTTAACAGAGTAAGTGCCACATACATGTTCTAACATATTCTAAAAAGCGGAATTAAAAATTAATTCCGCTTTTTTTCTTCCTGTAGCTTCCCGTTTTTTCAATTAATTTATAAATCGATACCAATAGTTTCAGTTGTTGAATTTACTGATTATCCCTATGTTTTCAAATTGAAGGGTTATAATCAGAGCTATTCATATTTAGATAAACCGGACGCAAATGAGAACCCCATTTAATCATTTATATAGTACTCCAGCCTTTTTGCTGGCATTTGTTTTTGGTGGTGCGATAATTGGTGAGAATGTTTCATTGTCACTGATTGTAAGTGCGCTGGGTTC
>Ga0180029_1074145_pt1 | contig 13843 bp, 12 predicted proteins | sample BioBRNtimezero_FD_135936 | JGI IMG/M metagenome (GOLD analysis project Ga0180029, IMG submission 135936) | Anaerobic biogas reactor microbial communites from Seattle, Washington, USA - Biogas_R1-B RNA time zero (Metagenome Metatranscriptome) | ecosystem: Engineered > Bioreactor > Anaerobic >... | reverse complement strand
TAAATAATTTGGTAAGTGCCAGTTTACAGCAAGCAACACGGGCAATATGCCATTTGTTCAGCCAAAGCGCTTCACAAACAGCATATGTGCCCGAGCCCGTTGTGTGCAATAAACTGGTACTGTTTAGTTTTAGATATATATAGCTTTTATTAACGCGCGAGGAAAAAAAGAATGATGAAGGAATTAAAGGAAAATGAAATTATGATCGCGTTAAATAAAAGCGTATAAAAGTGGAATATACCAGTTTACAACCAACAACATCGGTAGGGTGCCATGCCGCTTACATTATGGTATTAGGTTTTTATAAGCGACACGGCACCCGTGCCGCGACCGTTATATGCAATGCTAATAATCTACATACATTTTTTTAGGAGGGTATTTTTATGAAGTTTTTTCTGTTGGTATCCTTAATCACATTAATTTTCTTCTCCTGTGAAGTAAACCCTATTAATGAATATGAACAGTATAAAATAGGTTATCTAGAAATGACACCTGGCAATACATATGACTTAACACAAGGAGATTTATTTTTTATTGAAGTTGAAAATAGCACCATTCCTTATCTTTGGGAATACGATATTGATAGTAATGTTCAATTACTTGACGAAAAAACATTTGATTTTAATGATCCAGATCTTGTTGGCGGATCTGTAAATCATATATATCGTTTCCAATATATAGGAAATGGTTTTTCTATGATTAACTTCGCCTTAGTACAAATAGTAGAACCTTTCGAAGTATTAGAGACAAGAGATTATTTTATTGAATAATTTTTATTAGCACTGCATATAACACAAAATTAATGCTGCGCTCCTCGGCCTAGCGGCCTGCGGTGCTCGGGGTTCGGTGACGCGGAACACCGCGTCCCTCACCCAAATCCTCGCGCCCCGGTTGGGCGCTCGGACTTCATCAATTTAAACGTTGGTGGAAATTTGTGCACCCAAAGAGCGCCGCAAGAGTAATTTAAGTAAAAGGGCGGTGGCGAGGAAAAGGCAATAATGGTAAAATGTAAATCAATAAATTGCGCCGGGAATAATCCGCCCCGTCGTGGGGCGGCGTTTACTATAAAATATGTTCATATCATTTTACACTCGAAATAATTTTCGAGAAAGGCATAAAATATGCGCATCTTATTAAATCCGTCTGATACAGTTTCTTTATCTAATGTTTTAAATGACGCTATTTCATCAGCTTTAGAACTATCAATAATGTCAGCATATTTAACAGATTGGCAGCCTAATCAATCCTTATGCAAATCTTGTAAAGAGCTAAACTTTATTGTAGGTACAGACTTTGGCATTACTCGTAAAATTGCCTGCACTTCCGTACTAAAATGGCTACCAAAACACTTTAAAAATGATTTTTTGGCCGCCGACGGCTTATCTGGTTTTCATCCTAAAATTGTCCTATGGAAAAACACCTCAAAGAAATTCAATCTTCTAATCGGTTCATCTAATTTAACACAAGCAGCCTTTACTTCAAATATTGAAGCAAATCTTTTTTCGCAAATTACGGAAAAAGAATATGCCCGAATTAAGGATTGGGTATATAATGTTCGCAATAATTGTTCTCCAATTTCTGAAGACTGGTTAAGCAGATATAATGAATCTGCCCGTCCAAAAATACCAAAGCGGAAAAAGACCGTTAAAGCATCTTCACCTTCTTTTATTGTTGATTTCTTTTTGCCTCGCGGTTCAAAGATTGAGTCTTCAATCAAAAATCGGCGAAGTCGCGAAAAATCATTTAATAAAATTCGGAAGAACCTTCTCACTTTATTTTCGGCTTCCGCGTCAAATCGAATATCCAATAATACCCTATATGAAAAAATGATGAACCTTTGGGGTAATAGCGATTCAAGAATAATGGGTCGTGGTTTTGAAATTTCTGGAAAGCATTCAAATTGGTCTGAAGCGTGTAAATCACTTTTGAAAATCTTGAGTGCTCCAAAAACAGTTTCACAAACAAAGCTTGACAACATTGTTAAACAAGAAATTGATAGATTGGCTGCCTTAAAAAATCCAAATCGTGGCTCTTGGCTTTCCGAAATGCTTTGCCATTTTTATCCAGATAAATATCCAATTGTCGATAAACCTGTTAAATTATGGCTGAAAAGCATAAAATACCGTTCCCCATTAAATTCCAGTGAAGGTTCACGGTATATTGACCTTGCAATAAAACTTCGTTTTGCCATGAAGGAGAATAGTTTTAATTCTGCTCGAAATTTAATAGAGCTTGATAGTGCCATTTGGCAATGGGCTGATAACCATTATTAGACCTTCTCTTTATTTACGAACGGAGTTTATATGACCACTTCAATGGAAATAGATTTTGTTAAACACGTTAAAAAATGGGAAAAAGATTTTCAGAAATCTATTATTTCAAATGATTATGAAAACTATTCATATTTAATGGGTGTAGAAAATGATAATAAGAAATCGAAAAAGACCATTTCCTTTTTACAGAAAAGCCTCGAACGCCAAGTCGTTTTTGTTAAATATTTCAGCCTTTGCCGCCTTCTTGAAAATCATTCAAAGGCCAATTTGAATGCAGTCAAACGGCTCATTTCCTCGCAGCATATCGACCCATCAGTAATTAAAAATATCCCTCAATTTGAGGTTTTTTTCTATTTCTCAAAAGGGCGTAAAGTTTTTCTTTTTGTAGATGACTTGGCCCAAATCGACTTCGCGGATATTTATGCAGCTACCTATTTTGAAGCATTATCAATTTCAAACCATTCTTGGAAATATCTTACGAAAACGGCTCTAAATTCAACCCTCAAAGCTATTCATGACGATATGGCTTACGACCGTTATGATATAAATTTCGGAATCCCAGACCAATATGCTCCCGGCAAAAACAATGCACTAATTTATGCTGCCTGTAATGTTGAAAGAATACCAGCGCCTCGGAATGATTTTACCGAATATTGCGAAAAAATTATGGGAACATCAGAAATTGATATTGATAAAATTGCTAAAATCCATAAAACTAATGAATTGTTCGGAATCGACGTTTTGAAGTGGTTTAAACCTTAACTATAAGGAGTCGTTATGGCAAATTTTAAAATGAAGGGGAATGATTTATTTGACAGTCATTTGCATAAGCTCGCTACAATTAAAGGAGATAGCATATATGATTCGCATTTGCATAAAATGGCAACAATAAAAGGCAATGATATCTATGATAGCCATTTGCACAAAATCGGCACGGTTAAGGGTTCAGATATTTATGATTCGCATCTGCACAAAATCGGATCTATTGATAAAATAAAGAAAGAAATAGATGGTGCAATGGGTGGTGTCACAGTTGCAGCCTTATGGCTTCTTTTTGTTAGATAATTGAAGGCAAATTGCCTGCGCCATCCTTGGCGCAGGCATGACTCGGCGCAATAAGAATAAAACTCGGATCGCCACCGTAAAATATAAAATTTAAAAAAAGGAACGCGGCGCAAAGACATGGGTGCACAAACTCCCACCAACAAACGCATGGCGGTTCCGGGCTCAAAGCAGCCCTCCACCCAAATGCCCGCTTGGACTAGGGGTAGGCTGAAATACCGTTCCATCAAGCTCCCAAAACCTCGCTTGACTGAACAGTATTTCAGCATTATTATAGGCGGGCACTTCGCCATGCGTCGGCCGTTGCAGTCAATAAATTGGAACGAATGAAATTATAGTCGGCGGCAAGACAAAGAGAATTAAAGACAGCCCGTTCAAAGACAGAAGATGGCGGCGCAGGAAAAAGAAATTAAGAGGGGGACCGGAATGAAGAAAAAACTTAAAGCCCTTAAATGCAAAAGCTATTTTGAAAAAAGCCGCGCCCCAAAGCAGGCCCGGTCGTCCTAATTGGGCAAAAGAAAAGAGAATTTATGCAAAGACTTTCACAAGACGAACTTCAAGCTGCAAAGCGTATTTATAACCGCGTTAATGACCTTACGAATAATTATTATGGCAAAAAGATAGCTGCTTCAGTGAAAGATTTCGTTTCGTCGAATAGGTGGATTATGTTCCCTGTAAACAATGTTACATCTTTACGGGAGGGAGCATCGCATCCGGTGCCAAATGTCTTTATAAGTTTTGAAGATATTATTGTGGATAACCAATGCGGGCAAGTCAATGGTTGGGTCGGCTTAACATACAACAATTCAGAATCGATGTTGTGGTTGCATGAAAGTCTGCGGCCAAAGAAAGCAGAACATTTTCTAAAAATTTTAAGTGGTTTGACTTCTGATTGGATTGTAGAAATATCACAGAAAATTAAGACAAACTTTCAAGATAATACTCCGAAATATCACCAAGCAGTAAAGCCCATCAATGCTTCATCGGCTACTGCGGAAGCAATAAAAACTGCAATTAAAAATTCAGATGTCCAACTACCTAAAAGGGGCGACGATTATGATTCAGAGCCTGTACTTAATGCAATTACTATGGTTTCAGTGTTAAAAGAAACAACCGTCCAAACTTTTGATAGCGATATTAAAAATGTTTTCGAATTGTTTTTCAAGGTATTGGGTTATAACAACGACATAAAACAGGTTCCAAAATAATGGCCGAAAAAGAAGCAAAAGCCCGAATAAAAATCAATAAGCTCCTCGAAGAAGCTGGTTGGCAGTTTTTTGATACGCCCGAAAGAAGAGCAAATATTCTTCTTGAAAACAATGTTAAGTTGACAGTTAATACCCTAAATGGCTTCGGTGAAAATTTTGAAAAAACTGGCAACGGCTTTATTGATTTTCTTCTTCTTGATGCCCAAGGTTACCCATTTATAGTTCTTGAAGCAAAATCAGAGGATACAAATCCACTTTTTGGTAAGGAACAGGCACGGAAATATGCCGTTTCTCAAAATTGCCGTTTCGTTATTCTATCTAATGGTAACATCCACTATTTCTGGGATTTAGAAAGAGGCAATCCACATATAATAAGTCGCTTCCCCGCACCAGAAACGGTAAAAGGATATTCGACATTTAAACCTGAAAGGCAAAACCTTGTAGATGAAAATGTTGCTGATGATTATATCGTACTTACGCAAAAACCAGACTACAAGAATGACCCATCGTATACGGATGAAAACAACCGTAAGGCCTTTATTGAGCTAAATAAACTCAGATTTCTACGCAGGTATCAAATTAGTGCTATTCAGGCAATTCAATCTGCTGTTAAAAATGGCAGAGATCGCTTCCTATTTGAAATGGCAACAGGAACAGGTAAAACGCTTGTTTCAGCAGCGGTTATCAAATTGTTTTTACGCACAGGAAATGCCCGGCGTATTCTGTTTTTAGTTGATCGGCTTGAATTAGAAGACCAAGCATACAAGGCATTCGTTCTGTATCTAAAGAATGACTACAAAACAGTCATCTATAAAGAAAGCCGTGATGATTGGCGGAAAGCAGAAATAGTTGTATCAACTGTACAAACATTTTTAGCTAAAAATAGATACAAAAGGCTTTTTTCTCCAGATGATTTCGATTTAGTAATTTCCGACGAAGCACACCGAAGTATTGGTGGCAATAGCCGTGCTGTTTTTGAATTCTTTATCGGTTATAAATTGGGGCTTACGGCAACACCAAAGGATTACTTAAAAAATATAGAGACTTCTGAGCTTGGTGAAAATGACCCCCGTGAGCTGGAAAGACGGTTACTCTTAGATTCATACAAAACATTTGGTTGTGAAAATGGTGTGCCAACATTCAGGTATTCACTTCTTGACGGAGTTAAAGAAGGTTTCCTTGTAAATCCAATTGTTGTTGATGCCAGAACAGAAATTACAACACAGCTTTTATCCGAGCAAGGGTACACTATCTCTGTACAAATTGAAAACGGAGATGAATTAGAGGAAGTTTATATTCAAAAGGACTTTGAAAAAAAGTTTTTTTCAGAAAATACCAATCGCGTATTTTGTCAATCATTCATTAACAATGCTCTTCTTGACCCTATCACGGGAGAAATCGGAAAATCAATTATTTTTTGCGTTTCGCAAAATCATGCCGCAAAAATAACCCAAATACTCAATGAAATTTCACATCAAATGTTCCCCGGCAAATACAATTCTGATTTTGCAATACAGGTAACTTCAAGAATATCAGATTCACAACAATTTACGATTAATTTTACAAACAACAGATTGTCTGGAACTGGAAACTTTAATCAGCTCTACAAAACGAGCAAATCACGCGTTTGCGTTACTGTCGGTATGATGACAACGGGTTATGATTGCCCAGATATTTTGAATCTTTGTCTGATGCGCCCCATCTTTTCACCTACCGATTTTATACAAATTAAAGGAAGAGGAACTAGAAAACACAATTTTACTGAGGAAGTTATTGACACACAGCTAAAGATTAAAATTGGTCAAAAGCAAAAAGAACATTACAAGATGTTTGACTTTTTTGCCAATTGCGAATATTTCGAGTCCAAATTTAATTACGATGAGGTATTAAAACTTCCGCAAAAAGGAACAAGTGGCGAAGAAACAGGAGGCGGAGAACCACCACCACACAAGCCTGAAGGATATACCTCAACGCGTAGCGATTCAATTTTCTCAGTCGCTGAAACCGCTATAGGTTCTGATGGTATGAAAATAGACCGGATGTACTTTGAGAAATTCGAACAAAAAATTATTGAACACCCTGTTTTAAAAGAGCAGGCGGAAGCTGGAAAATGGGATGAATTACTCGGTTTTATCGAAAGCAACATTCTCGATAAGCCTGAAGAATATTTTACGTTGGAAAAGCTGCGAAATTCGGTTCATGTTGATCGTCGTATTTCATTACGCGAAATTGTTGAAAAGATATTAGGGATTATACCCTATTTTAAATCTAAAAACGAACTGTTAGACGAAGAGTTTGACAAGTTTGACAGCCGGTATCTGCCGAAGGAAGAATATTTTATTTATTCAAAGACAGTATTTAAGGCGTACATTCTCGATACAGAATTCAGGAACATTATTGACAATGGTAATTATGCCTACCTGAATATTACTCCTTATGGTGAAGCATTTAAGAGACTGTCCCCAGAATTGCGCAAGTTAATACCGGAATATATTAAAGACTATGTACCGCTGAATAAATTCGCGGCATAACAAATAGGAGATTCTGTGTTAGATAATGAAACTAAGCGAAGAATAGATACTGCCCGCGATATACTTGTTGGCAAAGTACCTGATCCTAAAAGTCAGGTTGAGCAAATTACGATTGCTCTTGTTTATAAATTTATGGATGATATGGACAAAGATTCTTTGTCAATGGGAGGCAAAGCCAGCTTTTTTACGGGTGATTATGAACGCTATGCGTGGTCGAAGATATTTGACCCGCGAATAGGCGGACATGAATTGTTAGGATTGTATGGTGAAGCCATTGTAAAGCTCAACCAAAATCCGAATATTCCCCAACTATTCCGTGATATTTTCAAAAATGCCTATCTACCTTATCGTGATCCGGAAACTCTTAAGCTGTTTTTAAAAACTATTAATGAATTTGTATATGACCATTCTGAACGCCTTGGTGATGCTTTTGAATACCTGTTATCTGTACTTGGCAGCCAAGGAGATGCTGGCCAATTTCGTACACCTCGCCATATTATCGACTTTATGGTTCAAATTGTCAACCCGCAAAAGCATGAGAAAATTCTTGACCCTGCCTGTGGTACAGCCGGTTTTTTAATTTCATCCTATAAACATATTTTGAAAGAAAATACCAAGAAAATACCAGGAGATTTATTAACAGGTGAAGAAAGAAAAAAACTGTTAACAAATTTCAAAGGCTATGATATATCACCGGACATGGTTCGCCTTTCTCTTGTTAATCTTTACTTGCATGGTTTTGTTCAACCGCAGATTGTAGAGTATGACACACTTACCAGCGAAGACCGTTGGAATGAATATGCTGATGTTATTTTGGCAAATCCGCCTTTTATGTCTCCTAAAGGCGGAATCAAGCCGCATAAAAAATTCAGTGTTCAGAGTAATCGCAGTGAAGTTTTATTTGTCGATTATATTGCTGAACATTTAACACCAACTGGTCGCGCTGCCGTCATTGTACCCGAAGGAATCATCTTCCAAAACGCTGGTGCGTACAAACAGCTTCGTAAAATGCTCGTGGAAAATCATTTATATGCGGTTGTTTCACTTCCTGCGGGTATTTTCAATCCCTATTCTGGCGTTAAAACATCGATACTTTTAATGGATCGGCAAATTGCTCAGAAATCTGATTCAATTTTGTTTGTAAAAATTGAAAATGATGGTTTTGGCTTAGGGGCGCAAAGACGCGAACAATCTGGAAGTGATCTCCCGGATGCGGTCAATGTAATTAATGATTATGTAAAGGCTATTCGAGCTGAAGATTTGAAGTCATTCATACCTGAAGAAAAACCTTGTGATGTTTTAATTGTTAAAAAAGAAATATTGGCAGAAAATGAATATAATCTAACTGGTGAGAGATATAAGGTTATTGTCCACAAAGGACACCAAAAATGGCCAATGCTAGAATTAATGGATGTATGCGTTGTAGAAAGTGGTTCAAGACAAAAAGGTGGTGCAGTTGATAATGGCATTTATAGTATAGGTGGCGAGCAGATTAGTGAAGATAATGCAATACGGTTTGACAAAATGAAATATATCACTGAAGAACATTTCGCTGAAATGAAAAGAGGAATATTACTTAAGGGTGATGTATTGATGGTCAAGGATGGTGCAACAACAGGGAAAATGGGATATTGGGCATATGATCATAAAGCGGCGGTCAATGAACATGTCTATATTTTCAGAGCGAATGATTTAGTATTATCGAAATTTCTTTTTAGAGTTTTATGGTCTGAAGGATTCCAAAGAATTTTAAAGCCCTTTATTAAAGGTATTATTGGTGGAGTGAGCTTAGAAATTCAGAATATTAAAATTCCTATTCCTCCGCTAGATTTTCAAAGAGAAATTGTACATGAAATTGATAGTTTTCAAAGAATCGTTGATGGCGCTCGGCAAATTGTGGACACATGGAAACCACAAATTGTGATTGACCCGGATTGGCCTATAATCAAGCTTGGTGAACTAATAAATGGAAAACCAAGAAATGGTTATTCTGGTAAACCTGTCGATTATGAAACAAGATGGAAAGTACTTTCATTATCTGCAACGACCCAAGGATATTTGAAAAAAGAACATTTCAAATACTTGGATGAACCCTTTGAAAATGATTTCTATGCCATTTGTAAAAAAGGTGATATTTATCTCCAGCGTGGTAACACAGCTGAACTTGTAGGTATGCCAGCTATTTTTGATATTGAAGATGAAGGCTACATTTTCCCGGATTTGATGATTAGGATTCAACCAAATGTACAAATAATTGATACAAACTATCTTCATACTTATTTGTTAAGTGATCGAGGAAGAAATTTTGTCACATCGAATGCAACTGGTGCAGCAGGTAGCATGCCAAAAATAAATCAAACAATCGTGGAAAGTATTCCTATCCCGCTCCCACCTCTCGAAATCCAGAAAGAAATAGCCGCAAAAATCGAATGCGAAAGAGGTATTATCAACGGTTGTCGCCATCTTATCGATATTAATGTTGATAAAATCAAAGCCTTAATGAACAAGGTCTGGGAACAATAAATGGAAGAAGCGCAAAAGATATTTGATTACCTCCCTGCATTATATAAAAATTCGACCGAAAAAGAATATGTCGAATTTCTTTGGGATGCTTTTCTAACCAATTATAATGCTGGCAAATATCCATTTGCATTTCTATCCTATCACATGCTTTTCATGTGTTTTGTTTATTTCGAAATTTGGCAGATAAAAGAAAATTGTCCAGCTGATTTTCAAAAAGCAATGGTTGGCTTCAGCAAAGACTTAGAGAAAGAACTTCTAAATGCAACTACACCATTCGCATTATGGCAAGTTAATGAAAGCTCCGTTTTTCGCTTTTTGAAGCTTATTGAACTTGATAATTCTACTATAGGTCGATTCACTAAAATTGTTAAGGAAAGAAACGATACAGCACATTCAAACGGTAATATCTTTTATAAAAACCAGCAAAGTCTTGAGGATAAGATCAATGAAATGTTGTCATGTATTGAAACAATCCAAGAAAAATCTGCACCTATTATTAAAAAAGCCTATAGGACTTTTTTGTTAGAAAGCAGCAATCCAGAAGAACGAGAATTTTTAGATGATGAAAGCCAAATTCGTGAAATCCTTGTTCATGGTAATTACCTTTCATTAGAAGATGTAAAAATCGCAAAGGAATGGGATATTTCCGAATTGTCTACCACAAGCAATTTTCAGAATATTCAATCGTTAGCCCAAACCTTGAGAAACACATTCAAAGAAGATGAATAAGCAACCATTACCATACGACACTCCTATCGAAGATGTTCTCGTTAAAATTCGAGAGACATTTAAAAATCCCAACATAGGTAAAGTAACGCAAGTTCCGCTCAAGAATGGCCCGCGCACACACCGTTTAGCCACACTAATGGAAATTATTGACCCAGAAACGAAGAGCTTTCATCATTATAGCTTGCGCATTGATACTCTCGACCGGACAAAAGCCAATGGATGGTTCAGCAAACCAGATTCTTCAACCCGACTTGAGGGTGGTGAAAATGATGAGATATTGGCACTTTATAAATTCCTGAAAGTCGCTCTTGAAGGGCAACTTCCCGCAACAAGCTGTGATGTACACATTATTGGTGATGAGCAATATAGTCAGCTACAACGATTTCTTGAAGAATTACCTAAATTGCCTACTGTGGACAAACTTGAAATCGTAAAAGCACTGCTTGGCCAACTGGACGAATCATTCGGTGAGGTAAAAGAATACATAGAAATATTTAAAAATGGCAATGCACTCGCATTAAAAAATATCGCCGCAGCTGCCAAAATGGTCGAATATAAACGCGCCTTTGATATTATGCAAAACCATGTAAACGCGAATTGTCCTTCAGAACAAACGATACAAGAGCATTTGAGGGCAAATCCTTGGATGTTCGGTAGCGAATACAGTGAGTTGGTTGACAGGCGTACATGGACACGTGATGACCAGATGGATTTCATGCTCCGTAGGACCGTTGACGGGTACCTTGAAATAGTTGAGATCAAAACTCCCTTTGATGACGACTTGTTTATACATGATAAATCACATGATAGTTATCATCCTTCTTCAAAATTGACTCCTGTTATTGGGCAAGTAATGCGCTACATCGAAGAAGTTGAGCGTTACCGCGATTCAATTCTTGCAAAAGATAATTGTGATACTTTAAAAATTAGAGCCAGAATAATTATTGGGCGTGATGGCGACACTGAACAAAAAAAAGCTTTACGAAACTTCAATCACCATATGCACGGTATTGAAATTTTGACATTTGACCAACTTGTTAGAATCGCAAACAAAGTTCTTGATGTTTTTGAAGTAAAACAGCCTGTAGGTGTACCTAATTCGAATGAAGGCAACTTACCTTTTTAATAAGAGAAAAAAAAGAATAAAAGCCACCTACGCAATTATGGCTCCGGCAGTAGATAGGCGCTGAAAAATATAAAGTAAGAATAGGATTCGAAGGCCCCCAAGAAAAAGACAGTGTAACAACATAGTGCCGAAGATAGAAAGGAGCGCGCCCGATGGGGAAAGTAGAATAAGCCAAATTGATGATCCATCAAATACTCCTGATCAGCTCGTTCTTGGGAAAAAACTGGAAAATCCGTATTCCGTTTCCTCCATGAAGCGGGCAAGGGATAGCCTTGTTGCGCAAGGAGTTCTTAGTAAATCGGCTGTTACCGATGCAGATCTTGGAGCAACTCATTATTACATCCGTTTTAAACCAGAAACCGATACTCAATTTGTTAAGTTAAACAGTGATTCAACTCTTGTCCTCTGGGATTACCCTCTTGAATATGAGATTTTGGAAGGCGGTACGGTTTACCGTGATCCAGAAATACCCGCAGGAAAACCGAACTACCTGTATACCGCAGTTGATGTCAATCAGCTATTACCATCTGTTGAATATGAAATTCTGGAGGAACTGATTCTTGAACCAGAACCAGAATCTTCATTTCTTGAAAAAAAAACGTGTTTCAAGCTATTATAGCATATTGGAACAGGAAGCGTTACGCATCACTGATAATGTTCCGAAAAATGAGCAAGGTTTGGCAAAAATAGCGGGAAAATGGAGGCCAACTGGGAATATTCAAGTATATGATGATGTTCTCGGTCGAAATGTGCCTGTTGTTTCAGTGAATGTACGCACAAGGAACTGGTTTAGATGGTGGGATGGTTATACTGATATTAATGGGAATTTCAGATGCTCAAAGGAATATCTAGGTGATTTGGCATACAGTCTGAGATGGCAGTATCCTGACAACAAATTTGATATTCGTAGCGGTTCGCTTGGGCAAGCATTCTTTAATGGCCCCAACAATAAAAAAGGATCTTGGAATTTAGTTATTTCATCTGGAATGTCATAGGTTTATGGGCATATCTTCCGAGCAGGTTCTTATTATATTGGGCAGGAACCGTTTGGCTTATCTAATACTCCATTTCAAAGGGTTTCTGTGTGTACATATGATGAAAATGCGCCTGCGACAGAAAGCGGGCATTACAACAATGCAAATGAAAATATAATAATGTATCAGAAGAACTCTTCTGGTACCGCTTATACTTCAATTCAGCTATTTTCAATTGCATCTCATGAATTTGGGCATGCACATCATGATGAGATTTACACAGGTGGTAGTGTCTACAATAATGTTAACGGCAGAATCAAAGAATCTTGGGCAGTAGCAGTTAGCTACTTTTTAACTTCAAGTAACTATTCACTCCCAATTAATACCTACGATTACTGGTATACAAAACAGAACTTCACAAGCAGTTCGAATTCTGAGTACACACCATTAATTATTGATTTAATTGACTCCTACAATCAGCGGACTCGGAGTAGTTCGTTTTTAGACGACCCTGTTTCTGGCTATACGTTACAGCAAATTGAAGGCATTTTAAAGAAATCTGGATGTAAGTCTGTCAATGATTTTAAGAATGAAATCAAGGCTCTTCCGTTACCTGCAGGTGTATCCGTTACTTCAAGAGATACATACTTGAACCAATTTTAGATATCAGGAGTTAATATATGGTTAGTTTTTTGTGCTTTCTAATGTGTTCCTTAATAATAGGTTGCGGAACAGATGTTGACCGTTGGACGACATATAGTTACTATATCACAAACGATACTAACGCAGAAATTCAAATCATCGGGGTAAATCAGAATGACGTTTCCTTTCAAACCGATACCCTTCTTGATACGGTGCTACACATGGAAGACGAACTTCATATCTATTCTGGTTACGATGGTTTTGATGCAGGTGTAACAAGCTTTTCGTTGAATATTGAGTCGTGTGACTCAATATTCATTCTGAAAGATGGTGCATATTTATATCGATGTTTTAATTTCAGAAAGGATCCATCATTGACTAATATTGATTCATCTTCTACTGTATTATTCCAGTTTGAGAATCAGGATATTTGGGAACCGTATGATACGACACAGTTTGATGGTAATGGTCCACAACCAAAAGAAATCTTTTTCCGGTTTATGATTAACTAAATTGTGCTTTTCTCATAGAGTGCCTGAACGACTTTTTCAGGCACTCAAGAAAGATGTTGTATACCTGGCGCGAAGAAAAGAAATCGGCACTATGCAAAATCGCCTAACACGGGCAGGCCGGTTCCGCTGACGCTCCACCCAAATTTTGCTCCGCTTCGCTACGCAAAACTTCGGCCGTGCCCGTGCACGTTGTTTGATGTAAACAGGAATTAATTTTATTGTAAGCGGCGGTTAAGATACATTTTGAAAGTTTAAAATTGAAC
>Ga0180029_1011668_pt1 | contig 13922 bp, 5 predicted proteins | sample BioBRNtimezero_FD_135936 | JGI IMG/M metagenome (GOLD analysis project Ga0180029, IMG submission 135936) | Anaerobic biogas reactor microbial communites from Seattle, Washington, USA - Biogas_R1-B RNA time zero (Metagenome Metatranscriptome) | ecosystem: Engineered > Bioreactor > Anaerobic >... | reverse complement strand
GGATACTGCCTCAGCCTTTTATAAAAAGATAATGGATATTTTTCAGAATGTCAGATAAGCCTTGCGAGCTGATTCTACGCTTTTGTTGAAATAAGCACGTTGTTTCAGTCCAAATTCAGCCAATTCATCGTTTATTGCTTTTATTTCCCTGTCGCGGGCTTCCTGATCAATTTCGATTATTTTATCTTCCGACCGATATCGTTTCAGGAGCTCTTCAATAGGATCGATTAACAAGTCCATTGAGACCAGTCCCCTTTCAAATTGTTTCTATATGTAGCAAAAGAACCAAAATTCGCTTCAATGTCGTCAGGAAGGTTCACTGCCTTTAAAAAGCCCGGATAAAAAATCATTTTTGCAGAATTCATTTCCTCAGAACCAGTGGCATCCAAAATAATCAAACCTAAACCACGGCCTTGCAAATATATATCCATTATACTTAATTCTGCAACCCATATAAAACGCGGCATGTCCATAGCTTGAATAATGGTTTTCAGATCTTCATCCATATCAGAACTGAGAGCATAGTGTTTATAAGAATTCCCTGTCGTTAAAAATGCTCTTTGAATAACATGATTGCATTTCTGTTTAGAGCGACATTTCCAGCCAAAATCTGATGAATTTAAAATATGCTTAAACATTAGTTTCGCTTTTCCTGCTTCAAGATAAATTCTTTTGTGAAGAGGTACAACGAAGTGCTTTATCTGCATGTCTGAAAAAGATGAATCAACATAATAGCTGCAAGGATGATTAAATTCAGCTAAACGGTAAGGTGGATGATTATCATCAATTTGTACTAAACAACGAGGAATGTTTGATGTATCAAAGATTTGTAGATTGTCTACTGAAACAGTACCCATTAAATGTGTATTTAATATGTTCTCAATAGCAGACAATTCCATTTCCTCGTGCCCTATTGCAACCACGGCATGTCCACCGTTAATTCCTTCAAGACCAAGAATTACAGGTATTCCTGATTCAATATAGTAACGTAATAACGATTCAAAGTCAATTGTATCATGATTATACAAGCAAGTTCCAAAGCCAAAACGACTTAAAGCAGTAGCTATTTCTGCAAGAGTAAGCCCTTCAGATGGTATAACCCTAGTCGGTCGTTCAAATGCTTTATGTATATCTGATGGCAGCACAGGTGTTCTTTCCGGGTATTTATTTCCATAGTATTCCATTAAACTCCATATGGATGATTCTGCACAAGTCATTGATTCAGTATCCTGGCTGGTCCAGGGAAAGGCAAAAGTTTTTAATTTAACTCCACCAATGGAAGTATCGACACAGACCAATTCACAAAGGAATTTATGGTTTTTAAACGCTTTCGGGGAAAGCATTGTTCTCCCCGGGTTTCCTTTGCGGAGCGGCCGAAGTATCGTATATCCAAGAAACTTCTCCTGCAAGATAAGGTTTCCTGCTTTTGTTCTAAAATCTTCATCTTTGATTTCAGATGAAAAAAAACCTATTCGCAAACAATCCCGAGAAAAATTATCCAGTTTTGATGCAAAGTAGAAATAGTAGCTATCACGATACACTTTGTCAACATATGGAAAATCAGCATAGCACCACAGATCAGCCCGTAAATCATTTATAAATGACCTTACTCCGAAAAATGATCGGTCGGTTGGCCTGATTTCATTTTGCTGCTCAAAATCTTTAACTATTTGAATTATCTGCGAAATAGGAACAATTGCATGTCTTATCATACTGATCTTCTCCACTCACAAGAATTTCTCATTCTTCACTTCCATTTGTATTCTAAATTCTGCAAAACATTCTCAACGCCATTCAATTATCCATTGGCACTCTTCATTACTCCATCAATTTCCGACAGCATCTTCTCTCCTCTCTCCATCCTGTCCCATGCATCCAGTACCAGCCGCTGTGTGCGGTACTCTCCAAACTCCCTGATCTCCTTCTCCTTGAGTACCCGGAAGGTCTCTGAAGGATAGTCAGGACCCAGAAGATCTGCAGGGTCGAGTATATAGCGAAGCTCATCGCGGGTCAGGCCATAAAGTCTTGCGTAACAGGCATCAAGTTCTGCACGAATGATTGCGCGACGGTCCGGGTCGAAAGGGAATGGTGGTCCATCGTAACCAAGATCGTGTGCAAAGGGAGCAAGATCATGAGCGGTGTAGGAAAGTTCCAGAACTCGGGGTTTAATAAAAATTTTATCACATTGTGAATAGGTCTCCCAAGATAAAACAGGTAATTGTTTCATAGAAAAATAAGAAAGGCTTGTCCCACCTATTTTCTGTCTTGCTATATAATCGAATATTAAGGAAGATATGTTTGCTTGGAATAAATAAGCATATTCCACACATGTATAATTAAATATAAAAAGCTGATATTTGTTATTAACTGCTGAAATAGGAATTATACTACCTATAACTGTTCTTTCATCAGTAGCTCGGCAAATATCCCTCCACCCCAGTAGCCACTCATGTTTCCACGCCTTCAGCTTCAAAGCTTCATCAACATGAGATTTTGCCACCCAATAACGTGGGAGCACTACAGTTTCAGGATCAGCTTTTTCTTCTATAGTCAAATCTCTAACATCTTTACTGTTACTTTCATAGGTTGCCCAGCGATGATCATACTGATGAACCATCTTGGCTTCGTAAAGCGGAAGGAATTTTTCGCCTGCTACATAAAATACTGCTCCTTCAAGTGTTCCACCTTTATTTACTAGTTCCTCGTGATTCTTGAATATATGACTGTCAGAAGTCATATTGAATAAACCTTGTGAAAAACTAATGTTCCATGGATTACCTTGAGACCCTTTATTTTCATCAATTAATACTGGAGCTGCACGGTAAATTTTCTTTGTCAGATCAGCATCATACTGCGATCTAAATACAGGACAGGTTCTTGTATTAGGATTGAGGAGAGTAATTTCAGCTGGTGTTAGGGTAAGCTGTCTTCTTTGATCCTTCAATTGATCGGTGTTGGTTAAAAAGAAGGAAAATTTTGCTGCAGTGCTTCTACCTATTGTAAGACAACAAAATTTGTAGCTACGATGCACACCTTTAAACAGTGCATCACGATTTTCAAAATCAATTAATGATATCAATCTTCTATTTTGCGAAATGCTGGCAAAAAAATTCTTTGTAGAATCATCAGTTGCAATTCCTGAGGGGATAATAATTCCGGCATAACCAGTATCAAAGACAATTTGTGACATTAAATCAGCAAAGAGTGAATATAAATTCACTTTTCCCACAGCTGTTTTAATAAACCTACCACAACTTCTAAAAAAGCAGTTAGATTTCTCAAACCCTGTTTTAGAATCACAGTATTCCTGCCATAAAGTTTGCTCTTTTGTCTTGAGCTCTTCTATTGCAGCTTTCCGTTTTGCACCATTCAAAGTACTTAAAGAAGGTTTTCTTGAAGCAAAAAACTCTTCCTCAGACAATTGAGATACTTCCCATGGAGGATTTCCCAGCACACAATCAAACCCTCCCTTTTCAAATACATCAGGAAATTCTATTCTCCAGTGGAAAAAACGGTTTCTTTCAGCTATGGTTCTTGCCAGATCTGCGACTCCCGATCGTGGCATCAGCTTTCCTCTTAACCGTAATATATCCTCAGAAGTTGGTATTTGATCTCTGTACTCCGGAGTCTTTGGCACAAAGAATGCCGCTGTATAAACATCTGCCTTTAACCGCAGTTGCTGTCTTTGTGCACTGTTAAGAAATTCCCGGTATTTTTTCCGCTTGGCTTCAATGTCTGCAAGGGTATCTTCAGGCATAGAGGAAAGATCAATCACAGGTATGACTTCTTTTTCCGGTTCTGCAAACATATCCTGCTCAACAACCTTTTCATCTTTACTCTGAAGCTGTTCCCGGAACTTCTTATTACTTTTCTTTAGTGCGGAGGCTACAGCCTTATCATCACCGGTCAATGCATTATAAGCTTCATCCGGTATACCCGAATCAACAGTATCCGGATCAAGTACTCCCACCAGTGCGTTACCGTTGCGGATATGTGCATCAAGAAAGGATAATGGTTTACCCGGTTCAAGAGCTTCGAGCCAGAGAGCAGTACGGCAAAGTTCTATCGCCATCGGATTCAAGTCAACACCATATATGCAATGCGATATCACTTCCCGCAAAGCGTGACGGTAGTGTTTCTCGGTTGGCTGGTCCGGCAAAGCATCGATACGGGCAAGCTCAACAGCCACTCGTCTGGCAGCAGCCAGCAGGAAATGGCCGGAACCACAAGCCGGATCGATAATACTCAATTTCAGTAGTGCATCACGCGGGTTATCCGGATTCCTGACCAGAGTGTCTTTTATTACCGGTTCCAGTGCAGAATGTATAAGTTCTTTTACAAGACAGTCGGGAGTATAATAGGAACCGGACAGTTTCCGGGCATTACCCTTTGTATCTGTACCACCATTAATTGCATACGAAAAATGCCAGGGACGGGAGTTAAACTCAATCTGCGGAACCAGTTCCAGAAGACTCTCATATACACTTCCGAGCTCTTCACTGTCCATGTCCCGATAGTTGATTCGTGCAAGAATCTTCCCTTGTCTGAAAAAGGAAAGTTCCCGCAGTGCTGCGAGTAATGCTTTGTTGGCAATTGATGAATTATCCAGGTCGGGACACTGATCAGCCTCAAACAATCCGCCAAGTGCAGGAAGTGCAAGACGTGGTTCACCATTTGCAAGAGCAGAAAAGACAATACGAAGCTGTTCCCAGCAATCGTTGTAATCATCTAACCGCACCCGGTTTCTGGCTTTTTCGCGCAAAACGGAGAGGCTGTAGCCATTTGTATAGAGTTCCTGAGCTTCTGTTGATCCTTCAGGATCGAGCAGCAGTCCACGATCTTCAGCAGTGAAAAGAAAAATCAACCGGTAAACCAGTCTCAAAAGCTGCAGTTGAAAAGAAGATACAGAAAGTGTGCCGTTTTCAATTGATGATCGCAACACTGTATTATCAGGGTGAGCAAGAAATCCGTTGGCCAGCATTTCCAGGGCTGCAGTTACTCCTATACGCAGGTTTTCAACAGCACGTTCACCCGTTTCATGAGCAGCTTCACGCCACTGCTCCATTATGCAGGATGAAACACCACCTTCACGTGGCATGAGACGGGAAGAGTGAAGCAACTGGTAAAAAAGTGCAAAGTCAGCATAAAGCTCTTCGGTAAACATCCGTTCAAGATCGATTTCGACAAATGCAGGACGTGTCAAACTGTGATTATCCCGATACAATCTTAATAACACGCCATTGGACACGATACCATAAAGATAAGAATCACCTGCATTGAGCAGCTCCTGAATCAACCCGGTAGCAGATCTTCTCAAACCGTCATAACCAAAGCGGTGTTCACTTTTATCGAGTTCTGTTTCTGGTCCGACAAGCACCATTGGTACTGTATTACCGAGGCTGTTATGTGTAACAGGGAAGTCTCTGTCTCCGATCTTAATGGCAGGAACCCTGGTCAGATCCTTATATCCAAGAATGGATGAAAGAAGTGGAAAAAGCCAGTTATCAACGATATCCATCTCTCTAATTCCCTGGCGATGTTTCATTGACATGAAATCCTGCCATAGTGGCAATGCCATGCGGAAAGCGCGTCCGATTTCATCCCTGAGTCGCAGCCCCTTTGGGATATTGTAATCGGAATCTTCCATTTTTTTCGCTTTTCCCTGCCTGATTTCATCGAGCAGTGCACCAGGAAAAAGACCTCCTTCAATACGAACAGATTCAGCGACAAGTGATTCTTTTCTGGCCATTTTCAGTTTACTCCCCCACCGACCATACGAGCCGGAACCAGTACAAAAGCACCAATAATATCGGCCGGAAGTACTGGTTTTACTCCATAAGAGCCGCGGGCATTTGCAGCTTCACGCACACGACGGTGGTCTTTCAGCAGCTCTTCTGCACGGGCTTTTGCCAGGGCTTCTATTGACGAATTCATTTCCTGTATTTGATCAAGAGCCCATTTTATCTGTCGTGCTTTGAGACTATCAACCATATCACGAACCGGTTGAGCTTCAAGAAGAGGTTTGAGTGCATCATCAGTGAGGATTTTACCACCAGAGATTGCAATAATTACAGCTTCTTCTGCTAACATCAGTTTTTCCTCAGCACTGCGCTCTTTTCTTAGCGCCAACTGGCTTCGAAGCCTCAGCAGATAGATTGCGGTTCGCATCTCGACTGCATTAGTAAAAATAGCCCCACACCTGGCAATTAATGATGTATCACTCTGTGAAAGTGCAACTTCAGCAAGATAATCGGCAATAGCAGTGATAGCCGGATGAGTCCGATGCACAAAAATTGCTCCTGATTGCGGGGGATAGTGCAGATCGAAATAATCCGGAAGACCTCCATTCTCAACACGTTCACGCAATGCAGCAGGAAGATGTTCGACAGGCAATCTTAATCCTTTTGCTGTTTTCTCAACCGGTGTAGACAATGCACGGGAAGCTGCACAAACGAAGTTTTCCACATCATCTTCGGTACCCAGTGCCTTCATTGCCTTATTCCATTCAGGCATTACATCATCGGGTTTAAGTGCACGCTGTGCAAAACGGGTCACATTGCGTTTTGCAGTCTTGCGTAAACTTTCCCAGTGCGAATCCAGGTAGGTAGAGGGTTTTTCAAAGAATTCGGGACCAAACAGGCTGATGGCCTCAGCATCAGGTTCCCCCTTCAGCAAAACACTGCTTACAATAGCCTGTGACAGTTTTTCACTGTCATCTGGCATGGAAACCGGCACTCCGAGCTCTTTTTCGATCAGTTTGACTTTACGAAGAATATTCTCGAGAACGATTCCATCAACAGGGTTGTCTTCACCGTATATCATGACAGTTTTTACGATTTTTGCTTTTTGCCCGAACCGGTCCACCCGTCCTTCTCTTTGATCGTGACGGGTAGGATTCCAGGAGAGATCGTAATGGATAACCGCATCGAATACATCCTGCAGATTAATGCCTTCGGAAAGACAGTCAGTGGCAATCAATATTGGTCTTGTACCACGTAGACTCATGATTTTCTCTTCCCGTTCGACAGGAGCAAGTTCACCGGTAACGACATCGACTGTTTTATTCTTAAAAATGGTGCTCAGTTCATTTTTAAGGTAATTGGCGGTTGCGATATATCGACAGAAGATAACAGGGGCAAAACCATCATTTACAAGCTCGGTAACTTCAGCTGCAAGTCTTGCAAGCTTGGGATCTTTTTTTATTCCACAAAGCGATTCTGCTGTTTCAATAAGAGAACGGATCTGATCGAGGTATTCATTCTGTGCTGCACCTGGTTCAACATCGGATATTACCAGATCATCATCGCTTGTTCCATCGAGTATAGAATCGATTTGGATATCTTCAGTTGTTGCAGAATTATCATTTTTTTGTAATAAAGAATCGAGACGGGTTTGCAATGCCCTGACAGCTGCAGCCGGACTTGATGATACACATCTTAGAAGAGCGAGTGCTGCCCACCATGATAGTCTCTGCTGAAAAACGGTTCCGTTAATGCTGTCATTAATGATACTGCGTGCGTATCTTTTAATGTTGGTAAAGAATTGTTTCCATTGAGAGGTCAGTTTGTAGGTAGGATCAGGTGATTTACGCTGACGATCCGGGAAAAGAGTGGTATCCTGCCATTCTTCAATATCAGCTCTTCTTCTTTGAACAAAATGGTTTCCAAGTTTAATACGGAGTTCTTCTCTCCGCGATATTGAAATTTCAGAATCAGTCCTTAATTCTGCGAATTCAGGATTAATCAGTGATAATAGATTGGTAAATGAGTTTTCATCGCCACTATGAGGAGTTGCAGTGAGAAAAATCATATGTCTGTCCGGATCTAGGGAAAGGTCCCGAAGCAGAGTAAAACGCTGATGGCGGATGGAACCACTTCGACTGCAGGAGTGTGCTTCATCAACAATAACAAACTCCGGACAGGCATGCAGGAATTCATCACGGCGTTTATCTGATTTAATATAATCAAGAGAAATAATTGTAAACGGATATTCCCTGAAGATTGTCTGACCGTGTGGAAGCCCGCGTTCCAGGCTGCCAACGGTTCCCGGACGAACGATTACCGCTTCGATATTGAATTTGGCTGAGAGTTCATCACGCCACTGATCACAAAGATGAGGTGGACAGAGTACAGAAGCAGACCGTATTTCTCCACGGTCAAAAAGTTCCCTTAGTATAAGTCCTGCTTCAATTGTTTTACCAATACCAACATCATCAGCAATCAGAAGACGCACAGTAGCATGCTTGAGTGCCATAAGTAATGGAACAAGCTGATACGCGCGTGGTTCGATGGCAATATTTCCAAATGAGCGAAACGGACCGGCACCTGCGCGAAGTTTCAGCATAAGTGCATTCTGCAGGAGGCGGACTGCGGTACTGGTACCCGGGCGGTTTGGATCAGGCGGCAGAAATGATGCCGGTTTAACCGGTTCACGTTCAAGCGGGCAGTAAATCCTGGTGATGTCGGAATCAGTGCCGGACAAGGTGCGTAAATAGAGGGTATCTTTATCAGATTGAGGCAAAACTACCCATTCACGCCCTCTGGCGTAAACAAGCGATCCAGGATTAAAAACCGTTTGAGTACTCATTTTGCACCTTCCTCAGATACCAAAGGACAGCCAAAGATCTCAGGAAATTGAGCAGCGACAGAAGGCCACCTACTTATTTCTTCAGGAAAAATTATCACCAGATAACCATACTCCTCTAATTGTTTTATGGTTTGATCATCGATTAAATTCGCAACTTTCTCTGGTTTGCCAATAAAAACCAGTGCCTGATGATCATTATAAACAAAATCGGGGGTACATGGAAATTCATTGATAGCTGCATTTGCACTATCAGGAAGCAAATGGCCATTTTTGTAAAGATATCTTAGCCATGTCTTTTCCTGAGCCGAATTAACCAGCGTAAGTAATTCATTAAACTGACTTTCTCTGTTCCCTGCAGATGTGCCAACCGACACCTGTGCAGTCATCAACTTCAGGAGTATTTCCAGCACTTGACGATTGGTTCGATCGATAGTTTCATGATCAGGTTGGTTATAATAAGAGAGCAGACACTTGTAACATCCCATTTCACAGCTTGCATTTTTTGGAATAAGATCATCAGGTGAATCCGCGCCTTTATCAGGTACACTATAATGCATTATTTCAATGGCTTCACGTGCTACATTGCCAAGGGAATCCGGTCGTGTTGCCAGACGAGTGAGTACCCCGGCACCGCCCTCTGCAGCTTCATAAAAAAGAATTGCCTTGCGGTTATCTCTGTCCGGAAGCGGTTCAGCCATAAGTTCACTTTCTTCAAGCTGATAAAGAGATTCTATACCTCTTTTCAAAGCATATTGCAGAGTAGTTAAAACCTGAGGATCGAGTTCGACACACGGTCGGATAAGAAGAACATTACGACGATCTTCAGCGTAAGGAGTGATTCTCTCGATAGTTGCATTAGGAAAATCATCATCTGTTACATCATCGGCAGGGGCCTGCTCATCTTTACACCAGAAACCGGTGGTAGTATTAATATTAAAGCCGTATATGTGTTTTTCCTTTCGCCGTTTCCAGCCAAGATTCATCCGTCGCACAGTAGCAACCGGGCCGTATTGAAGTTCCATAACCGGTATTCCATCAACTTCGATGATGGTGATCCTGCGATTAAGTTTTCCATCACGCTTGGAAAACTGAACGGTAGTCTGAACATCATATCCCTGCCTCATCCGTTCTTCTTCATCGCATGTGATCCGGTTTGCTTTTCTTGTACTGACATTTTCGATTCTGTAAAGGTTGTTTATATTGATTGCATTACCCATGCGATTACCACACAATACACAGAATTCATCTGCTTTCTGCTGACCGAAATGTCCATAGCCGCAATTTGAACATTTTTTTATCTCTTCTACAGGTAGACGACTGTCTGTCGAAACTCCTCCATTACGGGCAGAAAGGATAACCTGACGTACCCGATATTGTGCACCTTCATGATATATTAGGCTGTTAGGTCCAAATTCAGAAATGGCAAGGAAACGAGGCCTTGAAAGATAGCTGTCGTATTTCTTATTAGTTTGCGCAGGAATATAAGCGGAGACCGGGAGTCTGGGGAAATTATATCCGGGTAAGAATCCTTCACCAGCCAAATAACGGTATGTAGAGAAATCGGAATTTTGATGTGGCCGGGATTCAAGCAGGATTTTCTGCTGATTAAATGCCTCATCGTGGCGACGTTTTGCAGCCATCCGTTCTTTTTCGCTTGCAGCCGGATTATCAATGATTTTGCGTGTTTCATCCATTTGTCGCCGTGTTGCTTTGTAAATATCACGCCAGCGTTTAAGAGCATCATCAAATGATCTGAATACTCTTTGAAAATGTCTGGACAGCCAGTTATTCAGTGCTTCATCAATAGATTTATCAGCATCAAGCCATAATCCTCTGGCATGTTCAAGTTCATCATTGCCAATCATATCAAGAATGACACGACACCGTTTCCATGCATTCTCTTTTGATTGTGAATTATCAAGCAGATTTGCATATTCAATAAGCAGAGGCATGGTATCTGGTTGTTGCATATCAAGCATTTCATTGAGTGTAGCTGGAAGTGCTACACGGGTAGTTGCCAACCATGTTGCATTGAGGTGCGCTGCAATCAGTTCTTCATTACAGATATCAAGTGCAGGCGGAGTTACTTCACCATGTATCATTTTTACAGGATCTGAAAAGAAGTACTGATCATGGGGGCTCTGTGCTGCACAATAAGTAATAACCAGAGCCGGTTGCCCGCTCCTGCCAGCACGTCCACTCCGTTGAGCGTAGTTAGCGGGTGTTGGTGGCACATTTCTCATATATACAGTATTAAGTGTGGAAATGTTTACACCAAGCTCCATGGTAGGAGAACAATACAGGATTCGAAGCATCCCCTCCCTGAAATCCTTTTCCCGTTCTTTTCTTTTGTCCTGATCAACCTGCGCTGTGTGCTCCTGGGCATGGATCGAATGAAACAGGGTACTACCCTGTGAAAGGAAATCAGCTACTGAACTATAAAGTGAGCGGAAAAATGGATTTGACACAGCATAGCGATCATCGCCGTATTTTTTATTATCTTCAGGAAATCGTCTTTTCCATAGCAGAAGATCGCTTTTGAGCTGATAGCCATTTATGTTTTTATCAATTTCTACTTTATTAAGATAACCCTGCTCAAAAGCTACCCTTATCAGATCATTCACAATCCGGTTGAATTCTTCTGTAGTAAATTTAATGCTGCTGTCATTCCAGGTAAATGCGGATTTCAGCTGAGTACCAGCTTTACTTCGAATAGAAAGAACTTCTACCAGGCTGTCAGCCTTGAGCTTTTTAGGTTTAGCACCAACAAGCATTACACGCGCTGATGAAATGTCATTTTCATCAAAAATACCCCATGGTTCTTTGAGGTAATTTGCACTTTGAGCCTTGATCTGTTCTTTAGAAAGCTCGTTGAGGTAGGATGTTTGCAGGCAAAGTTTACGTCGCATATCGTTAAAAATGATTGTTAACAATCTCCGACGTACTTCAGGTAAAGCCGACTGCAGTCTGTGGTGGGCATTTTGCCACAGCTCATCACGGCATAAATCATCAAGACCTTCATATTCAATGTACAGAAGACCGAGTTGTTCCAGATTCGGGCTGTTATAGCGCCAGCCACGTTGTAAATCAGCATACAAACGATGTCCAAGAACTTTGCGCATCGCTTCTTCCGCACGCATACGATTGACGCCATGAAGAACTGCTGGTTGCTGAAGATATTCTGCACGGATGGAGAGATCATCGGTATGGAAACGAAGTGCATGGAAAACAGCATGTGCAATAGTATCATCGCGCAAATAATTTTCAGGTGATTGCGTGATTGCAGCCAATAGTGCACTTCTTAAAAGAAGCATTTGCATAAAATCATTGAAATGACCAGCCTGAAGAGAGGCGTCCTGCCGGTTGTCAGTAAATCCCAGGAGCTTTCGAGCCTTATTATCAAGAGAAACATTCTCATCCATCAAATACCGGAGAGCATTCAAAGAGATTATGGTGGTTGCAGAGCTCCTGCCTTCGCCGGAGAGTCCGGGCAATTTGAGTGCATCTTTACCACGATCATAGACTATTCCACAGGAAGGACAGAATTTAAAAGTTCCTCTGATTACTACACATCTTAATCCATCTGCCTGCATCCGTCCATCAGGAGCTACAAATACTATCGAGGGAAGCTCTCCTCTATAATGATTTTTAATTTCATCAGGTTTGTCCGGATCTATCCAAAATTCAGGTATGGAGTTCTCTAAAATCGCATCTTTCCAAACACAGTTCGGGTCTGGCATCAGGAAAGCATAAGAATCATCATCTTCATCAAAACTTCGCTCATCAATACTTCTGGGCTCAAACCGGTTCTCATCAGAACGCTCCCAAACCGGATGGAATTCCTGGCCGCAATTACGGCAAAAATAGGTAGGAAACAGCCGCTTTGTTTTATCACTGCCAGGAAGAAATACTTGCCCGCTCAGATCACATTGCCTTTTATCTGGACTTTCAAGTGTGGTAAAAAGGGTCCCCGCACCTGAAATAAACTGATGTAGACGGTATGCAAAAAAGGATTTCCCTTCATAGTTCCTGGTTTCATAGGTCAACAAAAGAAACTTGAGAAGATATGATTTGCATAACTGCTCGTCTAAACCGGATTCCCGTGAAAGCATCGAAATGGCAGTTTTTATCTGCTGTGGCTTTTGCCGTACCCATTCTTCACCTTCTTTTTTAAGTCCAAGACGGGTTTCTATCCAACATGCTATGGGGTGAACATGTAATTCTTCTGCTGTTATTATTTCCGGGCATCCATTTTCAAGAGTCTTACGTAAGAGATCCGGAGTACAAAATTGCTCACCTGCTGTTTTTAACTCTAAAGTTTCGCCAATTACATCACTTGCTTGAACTGTAGCACCAAAGAGTTTACTGGCTACTGCAGCTACAGCAGATTCCCTTTCGAAGCGGGAACCCTCTGTGGCCATAGTAGCAGAGGTGCCTATACAAAGCACATTTTTATTCAGAGCTTCACGTACCCGCCTTACAAGCATGGCGACATCAGCCCCCTGACGTCCCCTATACGTGTGCAATTCATCCAGAACAAGGTAATCAAGTCCAATACAATGCTCCATGACTTTTTGATCCAATTCATTTTGCCTTGTCATCAGCAATTCAAGCATCATGAAGTTTGTCAATAATATGTCAGGTGGATTTGCGGCCATAGTCCTGCGTTCATCTGTACTCTCCTGGCCTGTATAGATTCCGTAACTGACAGGGCACTGCTGTTCGCTGAAATGGTTAAAAAACTCATCTAGCTCTTCCTGCTGGCTGTTTGCCAGAGCATTCATCGGATAAATAATGATTGCTTTTGTTCTTTTTTGGGTAGCGTTTTCTTTTTCGCGAAGGATTGCGTCTATAATAGGAATAAAAAAGGTTAGCGATTTTCCAGAACCAGTTCCGGTTGTGACTACATAACTCCGATTGGCTTTAGCACACAACAGAGCTTGTTCCTGATGTCGGAACAAGCGTAAAGATTTTTCCTCTTTTGTTCCCCGTTTAATTCGAAATATCTCATCACATGTGGGATGCAAAATGCCTTCATTTACCAGTTCAGATACAGATCGCCCTGAAACAAAAGATGGATTTAGCTGAAGATAAGGAGAAGGCCAGTAAAGCTCTTCTGCGTATTGTGTATCAACATATTTTTTAATATCTGGTGCAGAAGGTGTGACAAAGCTTCTGGAAAATGCTGCATAATCTTGAATCAGACTTTCTCGAAATTCGAAAACATTCATTTGGGCGAAATCTCCTGTAGTTTAACACTGGAAAGCTTTATATCTATCCATGCAGGTTCTTCTGTGTCAGTAAACAACAGCTTGTTAGGGTTCAACAATGCAGAT
>Ga0180029_1267492_pt1 | contig 13955 bp, 5 predicted proteins | sample BioBRNtimezero_FD_135936 | JGI IMG/M metagenome (GOLD analysis project Ga0180029, IMG submission 135936) | Anaerobic biogas reactor microbial communites from Seattle, Washington, USA - Biogas_R1-B RNA time zero (Metagenome Metatranscriptome) | ecosystem: Engineered > Bioreactor > Anaerobic >... | reverse complement strand
TGGCTTTTTCTACAACAAGTGATAAGGGTTTGTTCATAGATACAGGTTTAAACTCACCCACAGCTGTACTGGAATAGAAAATAATTCCAGATATAAAACCTAATATAAGAATTAAGATTATTTTTTTCTTCATACTTTTTATTATTGCCATGCCCACTGCCTATCCCAAAAGCCATCTTTTTTTGATGAAACCAATTTTCCATTGCGGTATGTATTCCAGCTACCTCCATCTGCTAAATATTGAGATCCTTTTTTAAAGAGACCCAATCCACCATATACAAGATTAGTTGTAGGCCCCATTATATCAGTATCCGGCAATAACGTTGAAACTTCTTGAGCCATGACAGCATTTAAGCAAGATGCTAACTTCACAGGAGTTCCTGACTTATATCGCGGATCATCCTTAATCTGTTTTGCTATATCTATAGCTGATTCAAGTATTGGGTTTCCATTTTTATCAGTAATAAATGGGTTTTGAATATACCCTTTTCTATTTCTTACTATTCCATGCCCAGAAATAACGAAATAGCCAGATTCATCAAACGCACCATTTTCTGAAGCTTTTGCAAGCGGAGAAGACCCTTCTTTATGAAAATTTTTTTCAGCACTTAGTATTTCACCATTACTAAACGGATAACCCATTATATTTAAAGATATCACACCAGACCCTTGATAGTTCCAACTTCCTACTTTTGCTTGTCCTCCATAATTCCAGCCTCCATTTTCAGCCCAGCTAGCATAGAGACTTGCACCATCTTTTCCGACATTCGCACCTGCATACAGTCCTCGGCCCTCCATGCCGAAGAGACCTTGTTCGTAGCCATTCAAAGTCTGGAAGTTCTTTGGGCGTGCCCCGGCTGAGTCACATCTCACAAAATCATCCCGCCGGGTCGGCGAGCTACGGGCTACCCTCCAGTCGGTGCTACGCACTGGCGCTAACGCGCCACCCTCCGCATGCCTCACGCAAAGCGTCAAAGACAAAATTCCATCATCCAAACGTTGCAAAAGACATGCTGAACGTATTTCACTCATCTGAACAATGCATCTCCTATATGTGTTGTAGCTGATTTATAATTTTGCATTGTTTATAACAAATTATCAGGAGTCATTAGTCACCTTTTTTCATTTTGGGTAGCGGACGGAGCAATTGTCTCTCAGAAGCCTTTAACGCTTTATATTTGGGGCTTTCCAAGGGAAGCCGTTTCGGATTTATTTTTAAAGGTTTATAATCGTTCAAATTATCTAAATCCGTCCGCATAGTAATGGACAACACAGGAGCATTTTTTGCAAAAAAGAATTCATAGCCAGCCCCAGTTCTCTTTTGCGGTACATTTAAATTCAACGAGTCTCCCATATAAGAAAAACGATATTGAGTCCCAGCATCTTGGACAAAATCAAACTGATGATCGAGCAACTGGATAAAAATTTGGAAAGCTCCACCGCGATAATCCTCAAAAATATTTTCAAAACCTATTGAACACTCAAAAGAAAGTTGGCCAGAACTATCGATAAAAATTCGTTCCCCATATATATTTTTCCCCTCACCTCCAACATACCGGGCGCAAAATTGATCTTCATTAATAGAATTAACAACTTCATCTTCCGAGATGATCCGTCCACCACTCCATACGTGACTACCCTTAATTTGCAAAATTCCCCATTCCCAATAGGCATCCATTTGCAAAATTTCAGTTTTTAGCTTTGTTTGCTGCCAATAATAACCACTATTCAAAGCACACGCATTCAGCACAAAAGTAATCAAGGCAATCAGCTTTGTTTTCATCGGCACTCTGGAAAAAGAAAATTAGAGTTCATGTGATCAAGGACTTCAAACATTTTTAAATAAACAAAAAAGGATTTAGGGAGTTCATTGTATTTTTTATTAATCTTCTTAAAATAAAAATAGCGACGAACGGCATCTTTCTGAGAAAAGCCCAAAATAACATCATCAAAGGCTAAATAATCTTGTTGTTTTCTACCGTCTTTAAATGAATTCTCAGGGACAAGATAAAACTGCTTGTCCAATCTTAAAAAATCTACCTCAGATGAATTTAAAGTTGTTTTTGTTATACATCGATTTTTATCCCTATAAGATTTGAGACTTTGATTTCTGCGGGCCATATAACGCGATGGATTCAGCCAAGGGAAATCATCTATAGCAGGCAATTGATAAACCGTGAGCAAAGCATCGCGTCCTTGATTATTAAAAAAAAACAAACGTTGCGTTCCCATTTTTTCAAAAAACAAGAAAAAACCATTTTTTTCAAAGGACAGCAGAGAATCACCAAAGAACGAAGAAAATATATTTATCCGAAAGTTGTACACAGAAGACGGCTTATTAACAGCATAAGCGCAATATTGACCTTCTAGATTCCCATTTTCAGAACCGCCAAAGCACAAGGAAACAGCGAGCAACAAAAACACAGCAAATATTTTACTCATAAAGCAGGACACCTACTTTTATCCGCAGCTAGGTAATTTTCCGGTTTGAACCATTCAGCCTGAAATTTCTCTGGATACTTTACCAAATTTCGCCAATTGCATTTATTTCCATCCTCACTCATTATATCTTTAATCAGATTATTTATTTTTTTATATGGTTCAAAGAATTCGTAATTCTGAAACTCAGGGTCAACACAGGATGGATTGTCAAACGATATGCTTTGTATTTTGCCGTCTCTTAATTTACGAACGATATTGACGTTATAATTTTCTCGCTTAGCACAATCTCCTACATAATCAGGAAGATTCATATCCATAAAGTTGGAAAAATCATTAAATATCCATTTCGAAGGAACCGCTATCTTTTTTCGACATGTTTTTAAGAAATAATCTTTATTATTCAGTATATGTTTGTTAATACAATTTGATAATCCGGCATACCATGAATCCTGAGGATAATCAGGCATAAAATAAATTTCAACAACTGAATCGTCCTCCGCAATATAAGCAATGGCTTTTACCTCATCAAATATTTCTGATTCTATGTATATGCCGGGGTCAAAACGTTCTAAAAAATCAATAGCACCGAATTCATGATGATAATAAAATTTATCCATGTTAGTTTTTTCGTTATACACTAAAAAAAATATGCTTTTCTCAGCAAAAGAAGTTATGGCAAAAAATGCAGCAACGCAGATGATTCGTCTAATCACTAACATTATAAACACTCCGCGACATATAATAACCGATGAAATCTATCGCCAAATGAGAAAAAATATTGTTCCCATAGTTATAACTTGAAAATGTACTTGATTTTCCTTCTGGAAACGTTATTTGATTATACTTAAATTCAATATGTGGATAATCATTAGATTTTGTTAAAACGACGGCCTTATCGTATGTTCCAGATAAATCGTATGGGAAAGATAAAGTTTTGATATTTACAATACGCTGCAACTCGTTGAACATCTTATTATTTAACTCTATTCCATTTTTTTGAATAAACGCAGCCAGAGCCTCATTTTTTGTTTCTTTAGCATATTTCAGTAACGCTTCTGTCTGAGCATTTTTCATGCCCTGTTTACTCACATCATAATTCCCGCCAAGGTTAAACCGGCCATATTTTCCAAGAGTAGGAATCCACATTTCATAGCCGACATTCTTTTGTTTCCCATTCGCCGACACATCTCCAAAATTATCACCAATTCCCGCATATATCGATTCCTGTCCTCCATAATTCCAGCCGCCATTTTCTGCCCAACTTGCATAAAGGCTTACACCAGCATTGAGATTTCCACCTGCATACAAACCTCGGCCTTCCATGCCCATAAGACCAGTTTCATATCCACCATTCAATTTTGCAACTGAAGAATTATCACTTGTTTGAGCCTGAGCAAAAGCACCTGCGTAAGCAGTGGCTCCAAGATAATTTCCATAAGGATCCCAGTATAAGCTACCTCCTGCTTCAACGCCTGCACATACTCCGGCCTCTCCTTTCTTTACACCAACACAAACATGTCCTCCTGTTGACAGAGAATGCCCACTATAAGTGTTGTAGCTATATCCCATCTCAGCACCCAAACTTACAATCCACCACTGATAGGAACCTCCTACAGATGCTTCATACGTCTTCGAACCATTCTGATTCCAAGTATAGGACATAATTGGCGAAGATAATGAGAAGTTCCAACCACGCTTAGAATCCCAACCAATAGAGGCAAAGCCTAAATCAAGGGCAAACAAACCTGTTGGATCCACAAAATTTATTGGATCTCCACCGTAAGTATATGGATTTGCAAATTGACCAGCAGGATCAGGGCTCATCCACATTCCAAAGAAAGGATCAAAGTAGCGAGCACCAAAATAGTACTTGCCATGTTGACCATCGTATTCTTTACCTTGCCATCGACGGTCATCTGCCACACCATACTCTTCTAATTCTTCTACTCGTCCAAATGGACGATAATCATAGGCACTCTTTATACCAGAAGCACTTGCATAGGCTCGAACGTTTCCTTGGGCATCAACCATAGGGTAAATAGCTTCTTCAGCTAATCCTTTACGGAACCCTCCTCCAACTAAGTCCAAGTGAGTCAATTTAAAATCACCAGCTAGGTTTTCTTTACTATAAATACCGATTCCAGGAATCGTTACATTACTTCCTTTATAACCTCCTCTAGTATATGTACGTTCCCATATTCGAGTGCCTGATTCATCATAAGCCATATTCACATTACCATACTCTTCATCATAAATATGTTCATTATCAATTATCTCTACGGAAATATCAGATGGGATTTCAAGCTGTTTCGAATACAACATCACTTTTTCTGGAAGACCTAATGAATTAAGCTTGTATGCTGTTTTATTGTATCCATCCATCCATACTTTACCCGTAGCATCAAATTGAAGAGCTTTGTTGATAACATTTCCATTGGCATAAATACTAGAAGGCCTATACCCACCATTTACATAGTTGTATGTCAACATGGTATCTTTTTCAAATTTGCTTAGCAATCGTCCAAATATGTCATAGTCATATGTAGCATTACCAATACCAGTATTATTTGTTGTAAACTCGGCAAGACGTCCCAAATCATCATATTTAAAGGACTCATTGAAAGTTCTTCTATTTTGATTTTGCATCAACCAGGAATGAGTAATCTCCGAAACCCTGTTAATCAAAGGAGCACTATACTTTAAATTTTCTTTATAAACAGATTTTCCGTCTCTATTAGTATATTCAATGTTTGTTGTTCGGCCATAAATATCATGTTCTGTATTTTTTGAAAAGACTGTATTAGAACCGTCCTTGTATATTGTTTCTTCTACAGTACCCGCATTATTTCTTTTATATTCCGCAAGAAGTCTGCTACTTTTATTATCATCAAGCAACTCACTTACTGATTCTAAACGACTGAATTTGTCATATTCATAGGATTTTCCACTTACAAAGTTCCAAGAGCTATTTGTATAATTCCAATCACGAACTATACTATACTGTAAATTTCCAGCTGTATTGTATTCATATTCATTTTCGACAACTGGCGCATTCGTCTCTACCAAATTAACAATCCAGTTCTTTTTTACTCGACCTAAATTATCATAACTAGAAAATTTTATTGTATTAACATCACCACTTTGATTGTAAGAAATAAGAGCTCCAGCTTCATGAGGTAAAATACCGTCAATATTTTCTACAATGGACTCTATTAACTTTTGATCTAATTTACTATCGTACTTCATTATTGTAGCAACATCAGGCTTATCATAGATGGTTTCTGTTACAGGATATATATAATCCCTTAATATAGGGACATCAGGACTTGAAAAAGAACACCCACCACATTCACCACGTACTTCACCTGTAAGAACTAAGCGATCTTCACTATCATACTCTAGAATAGAAAAATAATTATCGCCATTGCCCTTACTCATCTGCTTAGCATCACGAGTAAATCTTATTCTATTTTTTGAATCATATTTGACTTCAGTGCGTCCTCGATCAGGTTTTATTGATTGAGTAAGTCGGCCAACGTCATCATATTTATATGTTGACTCAAAACCAGAATGACCTTCAATATAAGAAGACTTTAGTTGAGTTGTCTTTTCATCATATTCGTTACGTGTAATCAATACTTCGTCATCATGTGTCATCCAAGATGCCATAGGATTTCCAGCGACATCGGAAATACTTTGAGTAAAAATACCGTCAAAAGAAAGATTAATTGTTAAGACATAAGGATAATCGAATTCAGGATCATCTTCAGAATCATTTTCACCGTTTTCTTCCAAAAGTTCTTTAAAATCACTTTCAGTGATTGTTTTCAAACGTTCTTTATAAAGATTTTCAATTACATTTCCATTTGCATTCAATTTTTCATCTAAAACTTCTTGCAGCTGAGTCTTCGAGAAAAATTCCTTTGAACTACTTGTTTTAAGGGGTAATCTCCAAGTTTGTGCAAAATTTTCTCCTAAGTCAAAACTTGCTTCACCCATTCCAGCTTGTTTTGCAATCAAAGCGGAATTAATACCGTAAAAGCGCTCTGTTTGTGTGTATGGATGATTATAAGAATCGATTCTCTCTTTAGAAGACTTTGTATCTCCATTAAAGTATGCTCTTGATTTGTCTACACACTTTTCACAGAACATGTCTTCATATTCATAAGCAGCCTTATTAGAGACATAAGGCAATGGCGCATATTTTGTATTTCCAGCTTCATCAAGATACAAAGCAGATACCTTAAACATGTTTTCAGAAATAGGTATCTGAGTTTGAACAACTCTACCAAAACCATCTTTTACAGAATATGTTTCTAATACCTTTGACTTATCGAATGGATCCAGAAATACTTCATTTTTAACAAAAGAAGGAATAACTTTTTGAAGGATGCGTTCCTTTTCTGAACATTCTTCATAAATGACTTTTATTGTCATATTGCATGGGACTATACTTGTTTTTACAATTGCAATTTTTTGAAATTCATCATAATCAACAGTAATGCCACTAAGCGTTATTTCTGGATTTGTTGCATTAAAAGCTTCCTTATCATTTACAAATACTTGTTTAATAATATATCCAGGGGAAGAGTGAACGACAGCTTCAAGTGAAGAATTTTGAATTATAGAAAGTGGAGCTTTATTGCCATTAACAGTCATATAACCAACATCACCTTCATATTTCACATCAAATGTTTTTGGTGGAAAAAATTGAATGGAACGAGGTTGACGAGGTCTAAAAGCAGCATAACGAAGACGAATGTGTCTATTTGAGGCTTCACCAATAGTTTGTATTTTTATGGCAGGAGCAATAACTGTATCGGGATTAACATTTCCCCCATATTCATTCCACGACGTACTATATGTTGCAGGGGAAATATGGGTTGTATTATAATTGTCTCTAGGATTAACTGTAACACAGTTATTACATTCATTTTCTGCATGTTCGAAAGAAAATAATGGATCATCTTTAAATAATGGGTAATTTGCGTCATGAGTTCTGCGAACAAAATTAGGTGCTTCTTGAAAATACCAAAAAGCCACTGGAACAGCAGAACTTGCGTCTTTACCATCCCCATAAGTTACAGAATATGTACTTACAATAAGACGATCAAAACTGGCAACAACAGGGTTTTCACGAGCAAAATCATACGCTAACAATCCCCCTGCATAATCTGCATCTCCAAATTCAATATCGATTTCATTATCAATAATTTTAAACTGAGCATCCCCAACAATAAACTCTTTGGCAATCCATCCCTCTCTTAATTTTCCATTATTAAATATTTCTATAGGGCTTGATGAATAAACAGTACTTTTTAATTCGTCATTTAATACAATACGCTCTCCACCTGTATACACATAAGGGAGTCCAATATGATAACGTTCCATCATTGGATAAAACATGTTATTTTCAAGCCTATGACTATTTAAACGAGTTAAGTTCCAATATTGGACTTGTATTTCACCGTCAGTATAAAAAGATACTTGACAAATCATAGGATCATTAAGTCCATCAACATAAAAAGGCCCGATTTCCAATACAGTGAAGATATCATTATGTTCCTCAAATTTTCTCCAAGAAATAGAAATGTTATTATCGCCCACTTTGGGTACAATTTTTTTATCTATTGGAAGTACATAAGGATACAATCCATCTTTTCCATATTCAGGAAGAACAGATTGATTATGTTCACCTAAAAAAATACGATTGTCTCCAATTATTGTGACACCGTCATAGGTTTGGCCGCCATAGTTAATTTTGTGTTCAAACTCAATATAAAGTCTCTTATTGTCACTAGGCATAACCTCCGTTTTAAAAGGCTTTGTTATAACATTAGCTTGAATATTAGCATAACCAGGAAGTCCAAAATTATAGGATTTTCCTGGTATTGGCCCTCTTTTAGCCCCTTCTAGTTGAACTATAGGTTCAGCAGCAATAGCGGAAGACAACCATATCAAAACAGTAAAGAAAAATGTTAAAATAGATTTATACAACATGACAGCCCCTCCCTACTCAATAACACATTCTGGTTGAACATCTAAAGACTTTGCAAATAAATAACCCCGTACATAACATCCAGAAGAAAGACGCATGTCTGCATTAGGAGCGACAATTACAGCATTTATTTGCACCATTGTTTCTACAGATACATTTTGTCCAACATAAACGAAGAGATCTCCTTTCTTGTCATTTTGTTGAAGCTTATTTTCATTTCCAAGTCTAAGATTTTCTGCAATCCATATTCGTGTACCTGGAGCAAAAATCATATTAACCTTTGAATCCGTATAGAAAGACTTAAAGTAATAATCTCCAGCTTCAAAATACACTGTTGTTTCACTTCTTGCCATAAAGTCCTTATATGAACCAGCAGACATATTTATAGACTGTTGCGGTTCTACAATAATTTCAGAAGAGCCATAATTAACACTATATGTAGGTAATGGAGGTACATTCAAAACATTTAGCTTTGTTGCAGATTTATATGTTGCACCATCTTGTATTTCAAAAACATTAACATAATACACATTATTAACGTTTGCTCTATTTCTGAGAAGAATAGAATTACCCGAATATATATTGTTTGTTGTAGATGTTGTAACGCCAATATTTACGTATGCACCAGCAAAAACATCTCCAGCAACAGATACTCTATCAGCAATATTAATATTTCCTGTAGCATAAATCATTGCCGATGTAATTCCACGAATTTCCTTAGGAACATTTTCTGAGATATCTGGATTAGGTATATCATCACCTTCTCCATCGTCTTCGTCATCACCAATTGGATTAACATACCAAGGTAGCTCTTCTGGATCAAATGACGGATCAATTTTTGCTGGATTTATTAAAATGACATTAACAACTTCGCCTTCTTCATTGATAAACTTGGCATCAGCTGGAAGTTTATCAATAGGAATTTCAATTGTCCCTGGAACAACATGCTCTACACCGTCAAAAACAAAAATCCAACCACTTTCAAAATGAATATCAAAAGTAATAACATTAATAGATGGGTCAATTACAGTCGGTACAATATTAATTTCTAGAGTATTTGCATCTATTATCTTTGTTATTCCAACAGCCATTGAGCTAACAATTCCGTAGAAAGGATTTGGCCTCTTTTTCCTATTCAATTTAAGATTATAAGAAAGAATGCTTTCATCTTTTCCTACAATTCTAACCTCGATATTATTAACTCCTTCAGCTATAGGAACACTTACAAAATCTGAGTAATTGTTATAAGCTTTAATAAGCCCATTTTTATTGTAAAGTTGAATTTCCTTCAAATCTGTAGGAGTTCTAGGTGTCGCCTTAAAACTAAACTCATTTGCTTCAACAACATTCGCTTTATAATTCAAAATATACTGCCTAAATGCACAAGACGCATTAAAATTCAGATCATTTGTTTCGAAAGCCGATAAAGTTAGATCGAGTGCATTGTTTTGATTGTAATGCATTCCAACAATTTTATTTTTTTGAGATGGTTTGGATGAGTGGAAGATAATAAATGGATTTCCTTTTTCATTTACACCTAAATCAGCACTTTCTTGATACTTTTGTGGATATGCAAAAGCAGGATTTCCAACAGAAAGCCATCTGTTATTTCTATAAGAAATTACAGATAGCATATTGTTATTTTCAGAGTTTCTAAACATAATATAAGGAACGGATTCACTTGTACCTGGAACATTTTTACGAACTTCAAAGTCAAAATCGTCGTTCTCATTAAGATATGCCACAATTTCCTGTTCTTTTTGAACACTCTTGGAATGATAAGCTGTTTTTATTGAGTTATCTTTCAAAGTATTCCATTTCAAGTATCGATTATAGAATTGACCATTTACAGTTGCATTAGTTAATATCTCGCCCTTGAATACAGTTAACACCTTATAGGATTTAACTCCTGATTTTTCTTCATCATTTTCCTCTTCATCGTCACTGAGATTCATTTCATAGATAACTGCCAAGTATAGATTAGTACCATCAGAAGCAAGTTTAATGCGATCCACATTTTCAATGGCATCAAAAATATTATCCGTCCAAGAAAGAACGTCACCATAATAAATAGGCTCATTATTTTTTTGACTTACGCCAGACCATATTTGTTTACCGCTTGAATTTTCCGAAGCTTCATAAAGCTGCTTAATATAGACAAAAGGAACGGAATATGAAGAAGCAACATCATCATTTTCTTCCAAAGCATCATTTTTCAACATTTTTGAATTAGCAAGATAGGCAACAAAAAGCTTATTATTTGGACCAACAACGATATCAGAAGCAAAAACTTCTCCATCTTCAACGACACCAGTTTTGTATGATGTTATATTTCCAAGAGAAACATTTACAGACTTTGTTTGTATGTCCGCAGTAGTGTTGTAGCTATCAAATACAGGCGTCGAACCTAAATCATCAAAATCACTTTTTGAATTATTCCACACCCTTGTACACAAAGAATTATCACTTACAAGATTAAACTTTCCATTATTTCCAACTTCATCACTGACATACAGATTCCTGTTATAGAGAAGAACTAGGTTATTAGAAGCATTTTCTAAGAGTTTCACATCACTTACACGTAATTTTTTCTTTGAATCATTGTATTGATTCCAGGTAGTCCCTGATTTATAGAACATCCTTGGATACTCTAAATACATTTCATAAGGTTCTATTTCTGGGACATAAGTCAAATAGGATTGATATTTTCCAACTGCTGGGAAAAATTCAGATACTTCATTTGTAAACAAAGCCGTGTTAGGTACATTCCAATTGTTTCCAGTATAATCGGCACTATGCAAAAGCCTGTACTTATCCTTATATACAATTTTCGAGGAATCTAGATTGCTTTGATATTTTGGTGCTTTCCCATAAGCAAAACCAGTAATATCGCCATATTCGACCCAATCATTTTCTTTCTTTTTTATATTAAACTTATAGACTTTACTATCATACGGAAAAACATCTATTTCTAAAATCCATGACTTAGCCTCAGCAAAAGAAATAACGGGATACGACAATTTACCACAACAAGAGGATTCCCATTTTCCAGAACTTCCAGTTGCATACAAACGATATCGAACATTATCGGATGGATCTAATGTTTCAAAATCAACAGAAACACTAACATCAGACAAGGAGTATGTTGCTTCATAATTATTTCCTGTTGGGATAACATTGAATTTACCATTTAGCTTCAAATTTTTTAACAAATCAGAGCCATTAGGGTATTCAGAACAATTTCCATCCACAATCGTTGTTCTTGAGGCAAGATAAACATTCCTTTCAGCGGTTTCGGAATAAGTTTCTATTTCTCTTCCTAAACGATCAAATTTCACGTAAGATCCAATTCCTCGATTATCCACAGTGGTCTGAATTTTATCCCATTCATCATTCCAAAAAGAAGCTGTAGAAGTAGCCTTTACAGGTAAAACACGTATATCTTGTAAATGAATAGAAGAAGTAGAATTTGTTTCTAAAGAGACCGTTGCTGTTCCACCCGTTAAGTCAAAAAACCATTCAATATTATGCCATTTTCCAACATCTTTTAAATCTTTTGGTTTTGTATTCCAAGTATATTGTTGTCCATTGATAGAGACCGTAAGTTTTTCATCATTTATTGTATACTGAACCCATGCGGAAAAACGGTATTTTTCATTACGTGCTTTTAAAATATTACCACTTAAAACCTTAGAAGAATTTAATTTCAAAACTTTTTTAGAAAAACGCCCATAGTTGGACAAATCACTTCCAGCCTCTAAATCTATTGCATAACCAGCCAACTCTTCAATCTCACAGTTGTTCCAATTAACAATATTGCAACTTTCCCCGGAAAGCATCAATCCTTCATCGATGCCACAGTTAGCAGTATTTCCATACATTTTTCCATTATTTTTATTTTCTAAGAATGAAGCAACCTTTATCTTTCGTGGTCCTTCCTCTGTTTCAACAACCTGATTATTCACATATTTTGTATTATGAGATTGTTGTTCCCATTCAACAAAACTTGTATTAGCAAAGGCAATATAACTGATATAAGAATCGACCATTGCCTGAGAATTTTTCTTTTTAGGCGTATATTTCCATGACGATGTTGTCACATAGTTATTATTAACTAACTCCATTCCATTCGCTGTACCAGATACAACCATTCCTTCACTACAGTTAGGCATGCAAGAATAACTTCCAGCCAATACATTGATGCGATTCTGATTATTTAACTGATCGACAATTGGCTTAGCTGAATCGAAGTAAAACATATAATCGTTAACATATCTGTATACTTCCTCAGTTGTTCGATTTCCTATTTTCTTTTCAACTTTTTGAATCAAACCATTCTTAGGAGAATAACTATTCTTTGTAACGGTTTTTAGACCCCTTGATATTTGAACTATTTGGGATGGTTTATCAACATAAACAGGATATAAATCAGCATCCTTTCTATCTCTAATATATTTCGTTCGAGATTCAGAAATGATGCCTGAACCCTCTTTTCCAATTTGAACTTCCCTGCAAACATTTCCAACGGCAACATTTTCATCCACTCCGTTATTTGGAGGTAAACAGAGATATCGTTCTACAATACCTGCACCATTAGGTAATTCGACCTTCATTACATCCATCATCGGAGAATTTGAGATTGGATCATAATCTATGTAATTATCTTTATTCCCACTAGATAGAAAAGAATACTTATAAGATAACACTTGATCCGTTACAGGCTCTAAAATTCTTTTTTCTCTTACCAAATATGCACCAAACGTTTTAGAAAAAGAATTATTCACTTTATGGAAAATTTTAGTTTTATTCTCAGAAGAAGCAGCAAACATATCGCCTCCAAGAGAATAAATGTCTTCCATTTCGTATCCATTTAACTCTTTCTCTAGATTCTCTTTTACCCAAGAAGTTCCATCCCAAATCCATACATAATGGCTTTTTCTATGTTCTAAGAACCAATCATTCCCAACTATAAAGCTTCTTTGATCTGAATTACCTAATTCATCTTCGAGAGATAAGCCCTCCCAAGAGCCATTCTTTTTATGAAATAGCTTTGCTCGAGATTCTTTATGCATTGTCGTATACCATTTTCTTTGGTATGCTCTTCCTGTTACAATAAAATCATTACCGCCTACTCCTGCCCAATAATATTTTTTGTTCATACTCCATGACTTTAGAAGTTTTTCAAAAAGAGCTTCTGGATTCCAAGAACTGCCGTCAAACTCAAAAATTCTAATAAATCTATTATCACTATAACGCACTACATAATAATCATCACCAGAAGCAACAACATTAGCTGGATCAGTATTACTAAACGAGTATCTAAGTTGACGTACATAATCATTTCCATTCCAATTAAATAATTGAACTCGAGAATAATTATAAAAACTTGTTCCTTCGCCAGCATCTAGTAATGTTGAACCATTAAATATAATACTATTTTCTGAATCAAATCCATTCCCAAAATCACTTCCTTCTTTAGGAATTCCGTTAACTATATCATACACTTTATAACCTA
>Ga0180029_1041891_pt1 | contig 14732 bp, 12 predicted proteins | sample BioBRNtimezero_FD_135936 | JGI IMG/M metagenome (GOLD analysis project Ga0180029, IMG submission 135936) | Anaerobic biogas reactor microbial communites from Seattle, Washington, USA - Biogas_R1-B RNA time zero (Metagenome Metatranscriptome) | ecosystem: Engineered > Bioreactor > Anaerobic >... | reverse complement strand
GGCGGGGCAGGTAAAGATGATCGAATGCAGCCACGCTTCCACCTGTCCTGTCAAGGAGAAGGCCGGATCGTTTTGATCTTTCGACTGCATTGGGAAGAATACCGGCTTTGTTGAATACCTCCAGTGTCAATCTGGCGTCCTCCAGATTATACTGCGCCAGAGCAAGTTTATCCTCTTTGAAAAGGCGGTTTATCTCTGCAATTTTCTCTTCACCGCTTTTTTCAATCAGTTTCGTCTTGTTAAGCATCTCTGAAGCTACAAAGTTGAGGGAATATTCCTCGAAGGTAAAATAGTTGGCTCTGAGCATGGTGGGCACATCCATGACAATTCTTCCGGGGATTCGTACCAGAAGATCGGTACCGGTGCGGTTTTGAATAATTCGTGAACCAAAGTCCTTTCCCGGGTTAAAAGGAATGTTTAATAGTGTACAACGCTGAAAAATCTTCTGAAGGTCAAAATTGATCACGTTCCATCCGATCAGAATATCTGGGTTCTGATCATTTAAATGCTGGAAAAAACGCTGAATCAGTTCTTTTTCATTTGAGCAGAAGGTTACCGGCCCGGTAGACTCTTCGTTTCCAATGATAAAGACCGCCTCGTCTTTACCACAGCAGGCGATGCTGTAGATTTGTCCGGTTTCTGTATTGGTTTCGATATCAAAAGACAACACCTGCAGCGATGGATTGACATCTGTGCCTCTGATGTGAGGATTATGAAGAAAGAACGTTCCATTATGGCTGCTGATTGTACCGGAAGCTTCAAACCCGCCAGCCACAAATCTTTCCATTAAGAAACGTTCCACCGGGTTGATATCCGATTCATAAAGAATGATGCCGTTTTTTTGAAGAAGATCTTTTGTCTGCAGAAAGTCCGAATATGTGCTGAAATAAAGGCAGTCAACCTCTGTTCCATCCATAGCCTTTAAAGGAAGTACTTTTCGTTCTGTTGCTTTAATAGTAAGATTTGGAACTGTAGTTCGGGGAACAAAAAACATGGGACGGAAATTATCGATAAGAATCTTTACAGGAGTCTGGTTTTCGGCCACTGCATACAGAGAAATTTCAAAGTGGTTTGCAATGTCACGGCTGGTGTAGTTTAAAAGAAAGCAGCGAAGGGATTCTGAATCAGACATGGTCAAAAAATAGCATTTTTGCAGTTATGGTTCCAAGTAATGGAAGGGAAGGAGGATTATTGGCACTGATATTGAGTTTAGATTTGGATTTATGTTAAAAAAGACTGATTTTTATTATCGCTGAAATCATTTTTTAATTAATGTTTTTGTCTTGCAATAACACTTTTTTACCGGGAGGATCTATGGATAATATGTGGGAGAAGCTGAAAAAAGGAGTTCGTGAAGGTGCTGCTCTTTCTATGGAAAAAATCGAGGAGTATACAAAATTGGGGAAATTAAAGGTAGAGGAGATGGCTACCAAGCGCAAAATCGAGCGTAATTATGGTGATATCGGAGAAAGGGTTTTCGATCTTTTTGAGGATGGGAAAGGAGCAGATATTGCACAGGATTTGACCATTAAAAAAGCGGTAGAAAACATTGCTGCTTTGCGTGAGGAACTGATAGAGATTGCAAAGAAAATTAAAGAGGTAGGAGAAAGTTCCAAAAACTCAAAAACCGATGAGGAAGACGATATTAACGGAATTTAACAGATAATCGTGTGCTTTGGCTTCGCTCATTGTATGTTCTTTTCAGATATGGTTTGTCTAAAAATCTGGCCTGATTGCTGTGGATGAGATTGGATATGGTTACTGAGCGAAGCCGGAGTGTATTTTCTGACTGAACCGGTGAATTCTTTTTTGGGGCCGTAAGGAGTTAGAGCAGAATCACTAAATGAAAAAAAGAACGATTCTCATAGTGCCGCCGCGTGGAATACCTGTAAAAACGATCAGGATCCGTCTGTCAGTATTGATCTCTTTTTTAGTCCTTATACTATTGGGTTTTTTAGGTTATTTCATTCCATTTAACAATTTCACATTGAACGTGGTGGAAACCAATCAGAAGAATAATTTAACAGAACAGAATAATGCCCTGTTAAGAAAAATCATATCCACCCTGAGGCTTTTAAATAATCTTAAAGATCAGGTAGCCCGTCTGGAGGCAAAGCAGAAGATTGCAGCCCAGTTTAGTGGCACCGGTGAGGAATCAGCAGAGCTCGAACAGGGAATCGATTTTCAGAAGATGAGTACTGATGAACTGTTGCGGTTTGTTGAAAACCGGGAAAAGCTCTTTGAGTCTTTTTATGACAATATTAATAGTAATTATCTTCTGGAAAACATACCTGTAATATATCCGATGGAAGATTCTTTTGTGATCTCCCGTGGCTATGGATCTTCCATCGATCCTTTTACATCAAAAGTGAAGCGGCATCTGGGTATCGATTTGGTTGCTCCTGAAGGGGTTCCAATTATTGCTGCAGCTTCGGGGGTGGTTAGCCGTCTGGAGAATCATCCGGTCTGGGGAGTGAAGATAACGCTGGAGCATAAGAGTGGGTTTCAGACGGTTTATGCTCATGTAGGACAGGCCCTGGTAAGCAAGGGTAAAAGGGTGAAAAAGGGTCAGGTAATTGGAAAGATGGGGATGTCGGGATTAAGCACCGGAATACATCTTCATTACGAAGTGATTCATAAGGGAGTGCATATAAATCCTGCCAGTATTCTGTTTCCCTCTCTCCTTGAGTAATCTTCCAGTACTAAGTGGCTTTCATTTCTTTCTATTTCATCAGCATCATTATTAACATTGCAGCGGCTGCCAGAACTATCCCACCTGCAGAGATCAGTAGTTTGGCAGAGATCTTTTTGGGAGGTTTCCATGCTGGAATGCTCAGGGGGTTGCTCATATAGCGGCAAATCAGGTCCTGAGGTGCTCTGTCGGAAACTTTTCGAAGAATGGCGAAGAGCTCATGTCCAAAATCTGCGATGTTGTTATAGCGTTCGTGAGGTTCAAGTGCCATGCTTTTATCGATGCAACTGACAAGTTCCTTAGGAAATGGCAGGTCATAGGAATATAAAGGTTTATACTGCCCTCTGGTTTTTTTCTGTACCAGTTCGGTAAGGGTTTTTTGTGGGAAACAGCGAGCACCGCACAACATTTCGTAGAGAACGGTACCCAGTGAAAAGATATCACTTCTGTGATCAAGGGGTTTGCCATTGAGTTGTTCGGGGCTGAGATAAACCAGAGTTCCCATGATTTTGGCACCTACGGTGTGCAGGCTTACTTCACTGGGTCGTGCAATCCCGAAGTCCATCAGTTTTACTATTCCATCTTTGGAAATAATGATATTGTCTGGTTTGATATCTCTGTGGATGAGTCCGTGATAAACCTTGCCGTAGAGTGTATAGTCTTTGGTGTGGGCATAGTGCAAGGCTTGACAGACAAAGTAGCCTACGGAGAGGGCTACTGCCAGGGGAAGGCGGTTGCTTTGAGCAAGGAGATTTCGGATAGAAATGCCATCCACAAATTCCATCTCAAGAAACGGGATTTGCTGGTCGATATGCCCGATATTGTGGATTTCCACTATATTAGGATGATGGAGATCGGCCATTATTTTAGCTTCAGTAAGAAATCTTTCACGAGCCTCTTTGTCGGAAAATTTTTTTAGGACTTTTACAGCGCGTACGACTTCAAGACCTTCGTGCCAGACCTTATAAATGGTAGCACTTCCACCTTCACCTATTAATAGCTGAACTTTACCGGGTCCGATCTTATCACCTGGAGCAGGCATTGGGATGTCCTGTTGTTTATATGGATTCTGGATCGGATCGTTTAGTTTCATGTGGCGCATATTTGGGTTTTCTGGCTGCAGATTGGTCATATACCCGTTACCCTGGTTAAAGGAATGTTCTATATTTACTGGTCTGGTTACTGGAATTATGCAATTTATTGCAGACTGAAGCTTAAGGCTTAGGTAACCATCGATATAAAATATTATTGTACCATTGGTAGTGGATAGTTTAAAGATAATGATTGAATCGAATCCGGAAAAAATTTTAATAGTACGATTCTCTTCAATGGGGGATGTGATTTTAGTGTCAGCATTATTTGCAGCATTGAAGAGTCGTTACAGGGGATCAGAGATAACTTTTGTTACTGATCCACAGTATACCGGACTTTTCAAAGATGATCACAGGCTTTACAGAGTTTACGGGATTTCCAAAAAGGGAAATGCGATTGATAGTGGATTGTCGCAGAAAAGTTGGGATCTGGTGATTGATCTGCAGAATAACCGAAGAAGCAAAGCATTTCTGGCTCAGATAAAGCAAAAGAAAAAGGTGGGTACATTTCGTAAACCATATCTGAAAAGGGCTTTAAGGCTTGTGGGCCGCATCGGTAAATATTCTGAAAAAGACATGGTGGTTGTCAGATATCTTGCAGCGGGTGGAATCGGCTATGATGTCTCCAGACCTCAATCCTGTCGATTAACTTTTAAATCATCAGTATTGCCTGAGTACATCAGGGAACAGATGCATACCGGTGAGATAATTCGTCCTATAATTGCTCTGATACCTTTTTCGGCATGGAAAAACAAGGAATGGCCTCTGGACCGGTTTGTAAATGTGGGGAAGTATTTTCTTGTAAAGGGATGGGATGTATGTATTCTGGGTGGTCCTCAGGAGATGCAGAAGGCAGAGGAGATGGCAAGGTTGACAGGTCATCGATGCTTTTCTCTTGCAGGAAAACTGTCTCTTTACGAATGTGGATGTTTCTTGAAGAAGTGTTCTCTGGCACTGGGCAATGACACCGGTTTATCACATCTTGCACGGGCCTGTGGCGTAAGGACCGGAATAATTTATGGCCCAACAACCCGCCACTGGGGCTTTTACCCTCAGGGGGAGCCTCCATTTAAGGTGTTTGAGTCATCTTTTTTCTGCCGGCCTTGTCATGCGCATGGCGGAAATGTCTGTTTGATAAACAGAGGGTGCATGAGAGCAATCGATTCGGATATGGTAATTAAAGGATTGCTGGAGCTGGTCAAATCGTCCGATTAGGGTGCAGAGGAATTTCTTGCTTTTTTTCCTGCAAATATTTACATTGAAATTATGAAAACAAGAGATCTGACATCTTCAGTTTTTTCAGTGACCGTTCTCTCCGGGATTACGGGTGTCATAATTATTGTACCGGGACAAAGGGAAACGGGTTTTTAGGATCAGAATAAGTAAAGATTTTCAGGCCCGTTTCTCTCAGAGGAAACGGGCCTTTTTGTGTTTTAAACTTACTTAATTCTTGATTGTTGGGGTAAAAGGTCGTATTTTAGTCAGCTGTTTCGGTGTGATTTGGATTATAAGTAAATGCACCGGACTATTTCATGGAGGATATGTTGAAGCTAACAGGCGCACAGATTCTTATAGATGCTTTAAAAAAAGAAGGGGTTAAAGTAATATTTGGTTATCCCGGCGGTGTAGTCATCCCTATTTTTGATGTCTTGTATGACACCAAAGAAATCGATTTTGTTTTGACAAGGCACGAACAGGCAGCGGCCCATGCTGCTGATGGTTATGCCAGGGCTACGGGTAAAGTTGGAGTATGTCTGGCGACCTCCGGACCGGGTGCAACAAATTTAATGACAGGTATCGCAACCGCCTATCTGGATTCCATACCTATGGTTGCTATCACCGGGCAGGTTTCCACCTCTCTTCTGGGTACTGATGCTTTTCAGGAGGCTGATGTTGTAGGAATCAGCCGGCCGATTACCAAGCATAACTTCTTAGTCAAGTCTATTGATGAACTGCCCCTGATCTTAAAACAGGCATTTCATATAGCAAGCACCGGAAGGCCCGGACCGGTATTGGTTGATATACCAGTTGATGTCTCCAGAGCGGTAACAGAAGATTATTCTTATCCTGAAACCGTTTCGATGCGCAGTTACAAACCAAATACAAACGGGCATATCCGCCAGATTCAGAGGGCCGCCGAAGCCATTGCAAAAGCAAAGAAACCGGTGATCTTTGCCGGTGGGGGGGTAAATCATTCAGGAGCTTATGAGGAGCTTCTTAAACTCGCTGAATATACCAATATTCCTGTTACCACGTCTTTGATGGGCCTGGGGTGTTTTCCCGGTACTCATCCGCTTTTTATTGGTATGCCAGGGATGCATGGAGCAAAGGCAGCTAACTATGCTATTCAGGAGTGTGATCTGATCATCTCTATTGGTGCCCGTTTTGACGATCGGGTAACCGGTTATGTAGCTGAGTTTGCTCCAGAGGCAGATATTATTCATATGGATATAGATCCTGCAGCAATCTCCAAGATAATAAAGGTAGACATTCCGGTTGTAGGTGATGCCAGGAAAATACTGGTTGAATTGAATAAAATCGTTCTGCCAAGAAATGCCGATCAGTGGAATGAAAAGGTGATGAAATGGAAAGGTGTGAAACTCTTCAGTTACACCGATTCATCTGAGATAATAAAGCCCCAGGCGGTTGTCGAAGCGGTTTACAGAGAAACTGGTGGAAATGCAATTATTGCCACCGAGGTGGGACAGCACCAGATGTGGACTGCGCAGTATTACCTGTTTGACAAGCCTAGAACACTGCTTACTTCGGGTGGGCTTGGCACAATGGGATATGGTTTACCGGCTGCAATGGGTGCTGCGGTTGCCAATCCGCAGGTACCGGTAATCGACATAGCTGGTGATGGCTCAATTCAGATGAATATTCAGGAGCTTGCCACTTTGTCCCTGAATAATATTCCGGTAAAGATTGTCATTTTAAATAACTCCTATCTGGGAATGGTAAGACAGTGGCAGGAGCTTTTCCATAACAAACGTTACAGCTCGACCTGTCTGCGGGGTGGTACTCTCTGTAATAAGTGTGTTGGAACACAGAAATGCCAGAAGCAGTATGTTCCTGATTTCGTGGCATTGGCTAAGAGCTATAATATTGCTGCTTTCAGGGCAGAGAAACCGGATCAGATATCAAGTGTGTTGAAGGAAGGGCTGGCAGTGAAGGGGCCTGCATTAATGGAATTTATAGTTGCGCCAGAGGAGAATGTGTTTCCAATGGTTCCGGCGGGCAAACCCCTTGATGAGATTCTGGAGGGATGATGGGTATACATACGATTTCTGTATTAGTTGAAAATAACAGTGGAGCTCTTTCCCGGATCTCGGGGTTGTTCTCCAGCAGAGGCTACAATATCTCCAGTTTGACTGTGGCAGAAACTGACGACCCAACCGTTTCCCGGATGACCATAGTTGTCGATGGAGAAGAGACTATTCTTGAACAGATTTTCAAGCAGCTCAATCGTCTGATCGATGTGATCAAGGTTATCGACTTTCAGGGAGAACCGGTTGTGGAGCGGGAGATGGTATTGGTGAAAATTGATTCCAACCATTCCAATCGTCACGAAATGGTGGGATTGGGAACCATTTTCGGGGCAAAGGTAGCATCTGTTGCTCCTTCTTCTATTACTTTTGAAATGATGGGTACCAGAAGTATAATAAACGATTTCATCAACATGATAAAGCCTTACGGCATAAAGGAAATTGTACGTTCCGGTACAATCGCTATTGGACAAAGCAGAAAATAGTCGCGCTCAGGGGAGCTCTTGGCAGTGGTGTAGAAGAACTTTCCAGCGTTATAAATGTTTCACTTTTTTAAAGGAGCCTGTAAAGATGGCAATTATCGATTTCGGCGGTGTACCGGAAGAAGTGATTACGCGAAAAGAATTTTCTCTCGCTAAAGCACGCACAACCCTAAAAAAAGAAACTATTGCAATTATCGGTTATGGTGTCCAGGGGCCTGCTCAGGGACTTAACCTGAAAGATAATGGTTTCAACGTTATTGTTGGTCAGGCCAAATCTTTTAAAAAAGACTGGGATCGCGCTGTAAAGGACGGCTGGGTACCTGGAAAGACTCTTTTCGATATAGAAGAAGCTGTTGAAAAAGCAACTATTATTCAGATGCTGGTTTCCGATGCTGCACAGATGGCAATCTGGCCTACCGTCAAAAAAACATTTAAAACCAGGTGATGCTCTTTATTTCTCACACGGCTTCTCTATCGTCTATAAAAACCAGACTAAGGTTATTCCTCCGGAAGACGTGGATGTGATCTTGGTGGCTCCCAAGGGAAGCGGGCTGAATGTACGTCGTAATTTCCTCTCTGGTGCAGGAATCAACTCAAGTTTTGCTGTTCATCAGGATGCTACCGGCAGAGCCAGAGAACGCTGCATCGCTCTGGGGATTGGGGTCGGTTCCGGCTATCTGTTTGAAACTACTTTCGAAAAAGAAGTTTACAGTGATTTAACCGGAGAACGTGGTGTACTGATGGGTGCACTTGCAGGGATTATGGAAGCACAGTACGACGTTTTAAGAAAAAATGGCCACAGTCCCTCTGAAGCCTTTAACGAAACAGTTGAAGAGCTTACTCAGAGCCTTATCAGACTGGTGGATGAAAACGGAATGGACTGGATGTATGCAAACTGCTCTGCAACTGCTCAGCGGGGAGCTCTTGACTGGAAACCAAAGTTTAAAAAGGCAACTTTGCCGGTTTTCAAAGAACTCTATGAATCGGTGAAAAGCGGTAAAGAAACAAAACGGGTGCTCACTTCATGTGGAAAGTCAAACTATAAAGAGCTGCTGGACAAGGAACTCTCAAAAATGGGTAATTCCGAGATGTGGCTTGCTGGTAAGGCTGCCCGAAGCCTGCGTCCAAAGGAAAAAGCCAGGGAGATTACCAAATCCACCAAAGGTGTTTCCGGACGTCAGGGAAACTGATCGATTTATTCTGCACTCTCGAAAGAGAGTGCTTTTCAGCAGATTCTATGAAAAACAAAATCCTGATTTTTGATACAACGCTACGTGATGGTGAGCAGGCTTTGATTGCCAGCTTGTCAGTTGATCAGAAGCTGAGGATTGCCAGACAACTGGCAAGGCTCAATGTCGATATAATAGAGGCTGGTTTCCCGGTTTCTTCGCCTGGTGATTTTGAATCGGTCTCCACTATTGCCCGCGAAATAGAAGGACCGATAATTTGTGGTCTTGCCAGGGCTATAGAAAAAGACATCCTGACTTGCGCAAAGGCCTTAAAGGGTGCCAAGCGCCCCCGTATTCATACCTTTATTGGTACTTCGGCAATACATACCGAAAAGAAATTGCGTAAAAGTGAAGAAGACATCATCGAGATGGTGAAAACTCATGTACGTCTGGCAAGACGCAACTGCGATGATGTGGAATTTTCGGCTGAAGATGCAGGGAGAACCGGTGTGGATTTTCTCTGTCGTATAGTTGAACAGGCTATTGAGGCAGGGGCCAGTACTATTAATATTCCTGATACGGTCGGATATACCACTCCTGAGCATTTTGCGGGAATTATTGATCAATTGTTTAACAGAGTTCCCAACATTGACAAGGCAGTTTTATCGGTACATTGTCATAATGATCTGGGGATGGCCACCGCAAATTCTTTAACCGCTGTTTCTCATGGAGTTAGACAGATCGAATGTACTGTAAATGGTATAGGGGAACGGGCCGGCAATGCTGCATTGGAAGAAATTGTGATGGCTTTAAAGGTGAGACAAGACCTTTTTCATGTACAGACCGATGTAAACACCAAAGAAATAATGCGTACCAGCAAGCTTATCAGAGAAATCTGCAATATGCCTGTGCAGCCTAACAAAGCAATTGTGGGAAGCAACGCCTTTTCACACTCTTCCGGGATTCACCAGGACGGAGTGTTGAAAGCAAAGAAGACATACGAGATTATGACTCCGCAATCGGTGGGACTGAAAGAAAACCGGATGAATCTTACCGGAAGATCCGGAAGTCATATGGTCAGGAGCCGTCTGCTGGATCTGGGATATAGTGAAAAAGAGATTGAAAATTCTCAGTTTTATGACAAGTTTAAGGAACTGGCCGACAAGAAGGGCAGAGTTTATGACGATGATCTTATTGCCCTGATGGAATCAAAAAGCAGCGATGATCTCAAAGACGTTTTTACTTTGGAATATCTCAATGTTGCAAGTGGAAAAAGCACAGTGCCTACTGCCACAGCCAGAATTCTTGTGGATGGCAAATTGTTTCAGGAAGCAGCATGTGGAGACGGAGCGGTCGATGCGGCCACAAAAGCTATAGACAGAATCGTCGGTTATAAATTAACTATCGAAAAATATCATCTGGAAGCGGTGACTGAAGGACGGGAAGCTCAGGGAAGAGTATCGATTGTAGCTCGCAGTGCAGAGGGGGTTTTCACTGGTAATGGAACCAGCACCGACATAGTGGAGGCATCTGCGATTGCTTATATGGATATTGTTAACAAGATAGCACGCATGAAAAAATTCAATCGTAAATTACCGGTTCCTCCAAGGGAATCGTTATGATAAAAGTATGTTACTCTTAAGAGAGGAAGATTGATGAAGACCTACAATATCGCTCTTTTGCCCGGGGATGGCACCGGGCCGGAAGTTTTGCAGGAAGGTGTAAAGGTACTTGAGGCACTCGCTCCTAAGTATGGATTGAATTTTAATTTTACCAACTTTGATTTCGGAGGTGAGCGTTACAAACGTACTGGAGAGACTCTTCCTCAGAGTGCAATCGAAGAGCTTAAAAAATTCAATGCAATCTATCTGGGCGCCATCGGACATCCGGATGTAAAACCGGGAATTCTGGAACTGGGTATATTACTGAAACTGCGTTTTGCACTGGATCAGTATATTAATTTACGGCCGGTAAAACTTTATCCCAATGTGGAAACACCCCTTAAAGACAAAGGGCCTGAGCATATAGATTTTGTGGTCGTAAGAGAAAACACCGGTGGCATATATACCGGAATGGGCGGTGCCAGCATGGTGGGCACCAAAGATGAGATTGCCACGCAATTGATGGTTTATTCGAGGCCGGTTGTGGAAAGATGCATCCGCTTTGCTTACGAATATGCCAGGAAACGTAACAGGAAAAAGACACTTACTCTGGTTCACAAATGTAATGTTCTTACCTATGCCGGTGATCTATGGGTACGTACTCATAAGGAAGTAGGAGACAAGGATTATCCTGATATTAAACAGGATTATAATCATGTTGATGCCTGCACCATGTGGATGGTCAAGAGCCCTGAATTTTATGACGTAATCGTTACCGAAAACCTCTTCGGAGATATTATTACCGATCTGGGAGCGATGATCCAGGGTGGGATGGGTATTGCTGCAGGCGGTAACATTAATCCTGAAGGTGTATCCATGTTTGAACCTATTGGAGGTAGTGCTCCAAAATACACTGGAAAGAATATAATTAACCCTCTTGCAGCGATATGTGCCGGGGGTATGATGCTTGAGATGCTGGGAGAAAATGAGGCTGCTGCCGCCATTGACAAGGCAGTCTATTCTGCATTGGCATCAGGCAAAATCAAGAGTCTTGCTGCAGGGAAGATGGGGATGAGTACAACGGAGGTTGGAGACCTGATCGCTTCCTCTGTTGCCTGATTCCATCAGACTCTCCCGATAGCACTGTTTTTTGTTATGGGGTAATTTACCCCATAACCAGATTCAGAAATCATCAATTGGTCAGATGTGTAAACACTGACAGGAATAAATATGAAAAGTGAAAATCACCCGGTAAAACTGTATGATACCACTTTAAGAGATGGTAATCAGGCGATTGGAATCAGTTTATCCCTGAGTGATAAGTTGCGAATTGCTGAAAAACTCAGTGATCTGGGTATCCATTATATTGAAGGTGGATGGCCAAATTCCACAAACACAGTTGATACCGAATTTTACAGAAAAGCTGCGACGCTTAATTTACAGGCAAAAATAGCTGCCTTTGGTAGTACACGTCGTCCTGGAGTTAAAGCCTCAGATGATCATTTTCTTTTAAATCTGGTAAAGACAGGGGCTCCTGTAGCAACTATCTTTGGAAAAAGCTGGGATCTGCATGTCACCAAGGTGATTGGTACTTCCTATGAAGAAAATCTGAATATGATCGGCGAATCGATAATGTTTCTGAAGAAACATTTCGATGAAGTCATTTTTGATGCGGAACACTTTTTTGACGGATACAAGGCAAATCCGGATTATGCTTTGCAGACTCTGGAAATAGCACAGCAAGCAGGTACCGATTGTGTTGTACTCTGTGATACCAATGGCGGAATGCTTCCTGATGAGGTTCTGAGCTTGTACAATCAGGTTAAAAAAAGTATAAAAGTACAAATCGGTGTACACATGCACAATGACTCCGGATGTGCAGATGCAAACTCTTGTATGGCTGTTATTGCAGGTGCATCCCATGTGCAGGGGACTTTCAATGGGTTGGGAGAGCGATGTGGTAATGCAAATCTGTGTACCATAATTCCAAATCTCCAATTGAAACGGGGTTTCAATCTGCTCTCTGAACAGCAGCTAAGCATGATTACATCCGTTTCGGTCTTTATTGCTGAGATTGCCAATGTTATTCATAACGTACGGTTGCCTTACGTAGGAGAAGCTGCCTTTTCTCATAAAGCAGGGGCTCATGCCGATGGTGTCCGGAAGGTACGCCATTCTTTCGAGCATGTCCCGCCTGAATCGGTCGGTAATGCTCGTCAATTTGTGGTTTCGGATCAGGCTGGTACAAGTACAATGCTGGAAAAGCTCAGCTCTATCTACCCGGGAATTGACAAGAAACATCCTGATGTGAAAAACCTTCTGTTAAGGATCAAAACCATGGAAGCAGAAGGATATCAGTTTGAGGCTGCGGATGGATCATTTGAATTATTGGCAGGAGAGGTTCTGGATCATTTTCAGGAACCATTCCAGGTAAAAGGATTCAGGGTCATTGAAGAGAAAAGAGATAATGGGGAGGTCTTCTCAGAAGCGACTATAAAGATACAGGAAGGTGAGCTTTTTGAGCATACTGCTGCTGAAGGTGAAGGACCGGTCAATGCTCTTGATAATGCCTTGAGAAAAGCTTTAGTCAAGTTCTATCCTTCTTTGAAGAGTGTGCGTTTGGAAGATTTCAAGGTGAGGGTTCTTGATGGAAGAGATGGCACAGAGTCCAAAGTGAGGGTTTTGATAGAATCTTCAGATGGAATAAGCAGATGGGGAACGGTGGGTGTTTCCACAAACATTATTGAGGCTTCATGGATTGCTCTGATTGATAGTCTCAAATATAAACTTATGAAAGACATTAAGAATAAAGGATCAGAAGGAGTTTCCAATTCTGGAGACACCAGAAAGCTTGATCTGCAAATACACTAATATCAGGACTGGTTGATATGAGACAAAACATTGAATGGCAGGAGTTAGGGTTTAAGTACATGCAGACTGATTGCTTTGTACGGGCAGATTTTAAAGATGGAAAGTGGGGGGCTCTTCAGGTGAGCGACAAGCCGGAGATGCAGATCCACATCGCTTCGACCTGTTTTCATTATGGGCAAGCCTGTTTCGAAGGGCTTAAAGCTTTTACGCAGGTTAATGGTGACATCCGTATCTTCAGACCTGAACAGAATGCGCGTCGCATGGAAAAAACCGCCAGACGTTTGATGATGCAGCCGGTTCCTGAAGAACTGTTTCTTGAAGCGGTAAATCTGGTTGTCAAAAAAAATCTTGACTATGTGCCTCCATACGGTACTGGTGCCAGTTTATATATCCGCCCGCTTCTTATCGGCTCAAGCCCCTATGTCGGGGTGCATCCATCTGATGATTACATATTCCTGGTACTATGTATACCGGTTGGGCCATATTATAAAAACGGATTTTATCCGGTGAAGGCAATAGTTCAGGAAGGTTATGATCGTGCAGCACCCAGAGGCGTAGGAAACGTTAAAGCTGCAGGAAATTACGCCGCTGGTATGCTTGGAGACTTTGAAGGCAAAGAAAAAGGATATCCTATCAGTTTATATCTGGATTCTGCAACCCATAGCCTGATTGATGAGTTCGGAACTTCGAATTTCCTGGCCATCACAAAGGACAATAAATATGTAACCCCGGATTCAACATCGATTCTGGGTTCCATCACTAATGACAGTTTGCAGACAATTGCCAGAGATTTTGGTATGGAAGTGGAAAAACGGCATATACCGGTTACTGAACTTTCGGAATTTACTGAGGTGGGTGCATGCGGTACTGCAGCAGTTTTGACTCCTGTATATTCAATTACTCATGGTGAAAAGATATATACCTTTGGTAAGGAATGTGAAGCTGGGCATACCCTTACCAGATTATTTAAGCAGATGCAGGGGATTCAGTACGGAGAAATTGAAGACAAGCACGACTGGATGATGAAACTGCGCTAGATGAATTGTTTAAAACTGACTCACAGGTATTTCTATGAAGGCGGTGCAAAAAACCGCCTTCTGTTTTTTTGTACACCTTTTCAGCGGCGCAGATGATTGATGGTACTCATTATGGGCTGATAATGGAATCAATTGCTGGGATGGTGATGGAGATTGCAGAAAAATTACTGGCCCCGCCAATAGGATGCCTTGTCAGGTAACCTTAAGGAATAAAAAGGCGTACACGGCATATCTTCAAAGGCTAATGCTCGAACAGAGCTCATAGGTATACTCATGGCAGGAATAAGAGTATTTCTTCCTTTTTTGCCTTTCTTTTACATTAATATCAAAAAAGGCCGTGAATTTGGGGGCTAAGCTTTCGTTTAATAAGGCGGCAAGGATTGGTTGATGCTTTTGCGATATTCATTATTTGGGGCCTAAGCCAATATATTTGCGACAGGAACTATGCTAGAGGGTATTTTCCGATAGAGAGAGCGGTGTACAAGTATTATTTTGAAATATTTAGGGGTACAATTGTATATGC
>Ga0180029_1011238_pt1 | contig 17367 bp, 13 predicted proteins | sample BioBRNtimezero_FD_135936 | JGI IMG/M metagenome (GOLD analysis project Ga0180029, IMG submission 135936) | Anaerobic biogas reactor microbial communites from Seattle, Washington, USA - Biogas_R1-B RNA time zero (Metagenome Metatranscriptome) | ecosystem: Engineered > Bioreactor > Anaerobic >... | reverse complement strand
CTGCTGGTATGCAAGGGTAAGATTCCATGAATATTCACGCAGTTTTGCAGGATCGGAAGGCAGATCTTTTTTGGTATGTATTTCCACTGCATTCATGACATATAATATAAATTGTGCATGTCAAAAATGCAGTGCAACATCCTTTTTCTAACACTTTTTTAAAGAAAAACGTTTACGCTGCTTTGGTAAGCATACGGTAAAACCCATATTTCGGAGTCCCAGAGAACCAGGTATTTTACAACGTACTTACGAATTACCTGAAGGTTTAGAAGGTTTCCAGTCAGGGAGTAAAAATCTGCTTATTTCGCTGGATTTAGCTTTAGGAAGTTCAGTAAGAAGTTCTTTGATATAAACAAACGGATCGTAACCGTGCATTTTGGCGATGGAAACCAGAGAATAGATAATTGCCGCTCTATGGGCCGCATCATGTGAACCGGCAAACAGGAAATTTTTTCTGCCCAGGGCAACAGGTCTGATAGCATTTTCGATCAGAATATTACTTATCTCAATACGGCCATCATTAAGGTATGGTTCGAAAAATGGCCATTGGTTGAGAGCATACGAAAGAGCTATTCCTATAGGCGATTTAGGAAGAACTGCAGAGATCTGCTCAAGAAGCCATTCTTTAAAGGAAAACATGGATGGAGCTATTTTTTCCTTTCTTATGATAAGTCTGTCTTCACTGGACAGTTCTTTTTCCCTGGCTTCGCGTTCAAGCAGGTACCACTCTCTTATTATGTCAAGAGCATGCTGCGCACGTTCTTTGTCATAGTCAAGTGCTTTTTCAAAACGTCTTCGCACATGATCCATGCATGCAGAATGTTTAAGGTGGTTTCTGGATATAATTTCACCATATCCTTCGTACCCATCAACCTGAAGTGTCCCTTTGAAATTTTTAAGAAATTCATTAGGTCCCTCTCTGGACCTGCTCTTACGATAATCAAAGATAACGATTTTTCTGACCGGATCATGATAAACCCAGAAGTAGCCTCTATGAGTTTTCCCTTTTTTATCTTTTGTAAGAACTGGAATGGGTGTTTCATCTGCCTGTAGATAGTCTGAAGAAAGGATATTTTTGACATAACCATTAAAAACAGGTTCAAGCCAGAATATGCCATTCCTGCTATTATCGCACAACCATGACTCTGAAAAATCTACATTATAATCGTTCTTGAATTTCTTACGCTGCCGATCGAGTGGAAGATGGTCTACAAATTTATCAATCAAAATATTAGCAATAAATCCTGGACCTGCATTGCCTTTTTCAACCGGTAATGCAGGAAGTTCTCCGATTAACACTCCATCCTGTTTGGGGAGTACATATTTAGGACGAATCAAACGAACGACATGAAGTGAAGCAGGTTTATCCATTTCATAATACCATGAAACTTCTTCACCAATACGAACCATTCCGGTTAAATCACCCTCCGGTTCTACAACGGAATCTTTGATGGGAAGATGAGTCGGCATATTGCCGCGGCCATGTGCAGGCTTTGGTGTTTCTTTGTTTTTCTTTTCATAAGTTATTAATTTTGCAGGTACTTCTGAGCTTGTTTCTTCATCTTTGACAATCCCCAGATCCAGTGCTTCCTGTAAATCATCTGAAGGAATAAACCTTTCTGATTTGGTTCCGAATATCTGTCGTTTAAACCATTCAAGTTTAAATTTCAATTCCTGAAATTCACTTTGGAGTTTTTCAATAAGTGCAGCCTGGGATAAAGCTGTGTCAATTAATTCCTGGCGGGAAGCAACTATGAGAGTATCTCTGGTAATTGTTTTCATACTTTACTGAATATATTTAATATGTTTGATATGAACAAGAAAATTTATTGAAGATTATATCGTTTTCTTCTTTTTACACTTGCAAGATCAATACCTTCGATAATAAGCAGTAGCTGTTCATAGGTAATGTTTATAGCTTCCGGATTATCTGTGATTTCTACAGGAGGCATTTGGAATCTACCTGCCTCCAACCGCTTATAAAGCAACCAGTAGCCGTGGCGATCCCATACAAGAATTTTCATCTTATCACATGTCTTATTCACAAAGACAAAGATGCCGTCCCGCAATGGATCTTTTTTCAAATTATTGGTGATTATTGAGCTCAGACCATCAAAGTTCTTCCTTAAATCGGTAGGCGTACAGCAAAGATGTATGGGCATCGAAAATGCAAAACTCAACATGTTTTTTCCAGCTCCTGGATTATTGATGCAAGTTCTTTATGGTTGAAGCGGCCACGGATGATTGTATAAATTTCACCCATTTCTTTGTTTTTGTTCAAATCAGCTTCTTTTGAGTTTTCAAAGGTAATAAAGGTAGGTCCTGTTTTCAGTGAAACTCGTTTATTTGCTTTGATTTGAGTTTTCCCCTTCCGATACAGATGATATCTCAATTTTTCCAGGGAAATATTATGTACTTCGCAGAATTCCTTCTGGGTTAGCCCGCTGGCTTTAAATGTGGAGATAAGCATTTCGTCTGTTAGTTCCATATTCCTCCTTTTTTTGACAGAAATATGGTTTTTCCAGATTTAGCTTAAAATACGTGGTTTACCGAATGCTTACCGATTTATAATAGGTATAAAATTCTTTTGAATAAGCAGACTCATTAACTGACTAAATATTACATTTTTTTCTGTTCAAGGTCACCTCCCTATAATTTTTTTAATTTTGCGTATTAATAATATAGGTTTTGGCGGCCTTTTTCTTTGTTAATTTAACCTGACACTACTGACTTGTAATATGTTTAACAATTCAATATAAGGAAAGGTACTGCCTGTTCTGATATGACATTTGATATTTTTATGAAAAGGTACCAAATATATCTTTCTTTACAAATATCCCATTTAAGGACGGACATTTCCTCCAATGCATTTTCTGCCAATCGCCATCGTTTTAGGGGTTTGGGTTGTTTAAAATATCAGATGAAGTATTTCACAGATTATTTCATCTATTTAGTACCAATTGACAATCCAATTGCAGGGAGAAGCTTCTGTATCTGTTGATTTATGCATTTCTGACTTCTCACCATCTTCGGTAACAGACAGTACTGCGAAATAAAACACATTATCGTTGGCATCAACTTCATTCCTTGCAATCATTATTTTCGGTGAATCAGTAGCCGGAACATTGCTTTTGACCAGTTTCCAGGAGGTATCTTTCGAAGTATGATAATAGACCTCGTAATATTTTATAAAACCAGCATCATACAAGGGGGGAGCCCAAGATAAAAATAATGTGTCTGAATTGTATATATGTTGAAAAGCAAAGTTCTTGGGGTATTCACTCTTTGGTGCCTGATCAACATCTGCACATCGAAAACTGATTAAAAAAAAGATAATGAAAATAATTTTAAATATTTTCATAAAAAGTAACTATTTAATTCAAACCAAATGCAAAATGGAAGAATATCTTTTAAAGATATCTGCCAACCCAAACTTAATTTTATATTACATTAACAAAAAAGTAAATACTGTTATTATCTGACTATTATAACGGTTAAACACGAAATTTTTTTCTTTATCAATATTACCAATGTAACAGAACATAATTTTCAGTGTACCAAGTTGAATTATATAGTATCAAAATAATTGTCTAAATCACTTGAATATCGTTCCATATTATAATAGTTCTCGCATAATTTCCTGCCTCGTAACCCAAATTGCTCAGCCTCCTCAGTTTCCTGAGATAATTTTTTTATTGTATTTTCAAGAGCATCAGTATCATCAGGTGGGATAAATATACCAAATTCTTCTTTATGGATATCTAATTCATCTATTAATGCACCTGTTTTGGTGGCAATCACTGGTCGTGCACAAGCCATAGATTCGAAGAGGTTTGTAAGACCTATCGAATGCCGCTTTTTTTCATCGCTCTTAATTGTTATTAGTGATACATTGCAATACCTATAAAAATCATGTACCAATTTCGGATAAATTAAATCACCATATTGTTTAGCATCCACAACCTGAACATTAGGAGGTAAACCTTCGACTTTTTCAGCTACAATCAATTTTAGAGTTGTTGTTAAATTCTGATAAACTGATTTGATTATCTGAAAATCCCTGAAAGTTTTACCGCACGACATAGCCCACTGCGGTTCGTAAGGATAAGCTTTGAAAAAATCCAGATCCATACCCCATGGTATATGCTTAATTGCTGCTTTCGACCAAATTTTCTTTGCTTTTTTTTCTGCAGTCAAAGTGTGAGCAATGATCCCATCATAGGCAATAGAGAAAGGAAGTGGCTCTCTGGCATATAATTGTCCTACTATTTTACATTTTAAAATTTTCGCCAGCTTTAATATAGGCGCCCAAAGCAAAACATTGTGAGCACAATAAATAATATCATTTGGCTGCAATAGCTCTAAAGCTATCTTTGTAGGAAAGAGATCAATTCTAAATCTCCTTGTTATGTTGTTCACTTTTACAGGTTCGGGTAATAAAATTTCATACCCTTTTTGAATCAGTTCTAAACACCCCCACAGATGGTTACTTGGGTATAAACCTTTCAACCAAAGACGATAAACAAGTGCCATTCCATAGGTCATGACAAAGAGGATTCTGCGTTTTACCTTTATGTTTTTGGGACGTAATATTAATATTCCATCCTCAACCGAAGATATTATGTTGTTTTTATCGATCATTCAAACTCTCCTGAAAGGAATATAAATTGGAGGACATATACTAATTCCCAGTAATTCACTTGCATCATGCTATTAATATTCAGAATCACAGTTCCATTTTTTGTTTTGAAGTTGCATAATATCTAAGAAACTATTTCACTTGATAAGGTGAGCTAAATAGATTTATAGATAACGTTGGGAACCTCGAATTGTATCTTAAGACAAAAAATCAGTTTGCCTTCTATTGAGAAATACTTAATACTCGCGGTCGCCTCGCATCAGATGGTTGTGAATTAGTAATAATATCGATTTCATAAGGACCAATACACCAAGCAGAATCAGATTTGGGTCTTAGTTTTGATTTAATATCAAAATTAAAATATTGACTCAAATTTTTACCATTTTTAATATAATAATTGAATACGGATGGCATACCTTGGATTGTAAATTCTGTTCTGCTCTTATAAAAGCTATTTTTATCCCAGTTTTTCGATCTTATCTGTTCAACGGTCAAAATTGTCCCGAAATAATTAATATAGATCGACTTGTGAAGATAGATGTTATTATCTATAATAATGTTATCAACAGTATCGCTAATAAAAATTTTATCTCCAATAACATTGTTCATTATTTTAAAACCACCAATTTTCGCCGGATTGCCTTGATTTAATACATATTGTATTCCACCTTCAAGAAAATTGTTATATACTGATAACGAACACTCTAAACATGAAACACCATTTGCTGACCACAATACACCCAAACCACCAATTCCATTTATAGGAACATTATACATTACATTATTATAAATCTTCCAGTTTCCCCTTTGCGCTGCGACCCCGATTGTATTGTAATCATGAATAATATTGTTATACACCTCTCCAGAACCTTTACCATGGAGCATTATCGCATCAGTATGGTAATCTTTATCAAATGTTCCCTGTATAATGTAAGAGATGTCATTACCAGCAATTATGGAACTATCGCAAGTTCCTGTAAAAGATATTCCAGCATTGCAGTGCGCTATAACATTGTTGTATATGAGATTTTTAAATCCTAATAGGCCGATGCTTCTTATTCCTGCCCCTCCACTATCTATTCCTATTAATCTGCAGTTTCTGACAGTTGATGTAGAGCAATCGTTGAAAAGTATTGCTGCAGCCATTCCATATTCGCTTGTCGAGTTGGGTTTCCAGGAATGTATATACATATTTTCAATTACTACGTTGTTCGCTCTATAAAGAGATATCCCAATAGCGTTCCCTATATTCTTAGGAGGTTTTATGTTTCGAATTTCAATACCAGAAATTTTAAAACCTGATTTTCTATACCATACATAAATCGCAGGTGATTGCTCTTTACCCTGTAAATCAAATATAGCTTTTTTAGAAGTATCTTCAGTTGTGTATACAATACCTTTTACCTCTCCAAATCCACCCATTGTATCAGGAAAACAAGTTGAATCCCAAGTAACTCCACCTTTAAAAACGAATATATCACCATCTTTCCATGTATACGCTTTGACTCTGTCGGTTTTTCCTGTCATACCTGGTGAGTGTTTCCATGGTGCCGACTCAGATCCCATATTGGAATCAGATCCCCTTTTGAAATCAATGTAGTAGGTGTCGGGATAAGAATTATGGGTAACAAGAAGAAAGAGTATAAACGCTAAAAGAAACCTACTAATATGATATTTTGCCATATTACAATACTCAGGGCCTAATTTGTTATATTATTACAGATTATTTTATAATTGTAACTTTATGCTCAAAAAAAACAAATATAAATGAACGTAAATAGTGTTCGATAAAATATCACTTAAAGGCTTTCAGGTATTGAGCGTTTTTTTCTTTCCAAGGCGAGCCAATCCTCACTACTCAGTATCAATTGCTCATTATGGATGTTCATGAATAAATTACTGGTTAAAATTTTGCGAAAACAATTCAAGAACTTATCAGTTTTTTCAAGTATTTTCTATCTTATAGACTACTGCAGATTTGTGAGATTTGATTCTTTATCCAATTCATCCGATATTTCATCTATTGTTTTATCCATATCACTATCTACTATGTTGAATAAACTGGCTCTAATACTCACCAATTTTTCTCTTATCTTTTTAAAAAAATAACCATTCTTCTGGTAAGTTGGGTTTACTATCATGTCTCTTATGTTTGCCATAAAATGTTTAACCTCGTATTCTCTAATATACCGGATAAAATCCATTGTTACCGTTCGCCTTTCGAATAACAAATAGCACGATAAAAAACCTGCAATTCTGACTAAAGAATACAAAAAGAACGGTCTTGTTCTAATACGTGAAATACTCCTTGCAACCTGATAAACCGGATGGCAACCGAGAGAATAATCCATTTTCCCCTGACGAAAAGCCCCTTTTAACTTTCTTTCTGCAGAGTTGGTGGGTTTGTAATGGTTTACCTGGATTTCAGGGAAAGATTTTACTTTCCAGCCATTCATTCTTGCCATAAATTCTGCATGAGTATCGGATCCACCATATCTCAGTGGGGTATATCCGTTAATTGAGTCGAAACATTTCTTTCGAAATAGATGTACAGCATGCGCAACTGATGCAGTACTGTTATAACGCCGTGGCACAAAAATTTCTCTCTGTTTTTCAAAAATAGTTCCACCTGCAAGTCCCAGTTCAGGGTCTTCTTTAAATTTATTGTAAATCAATTCAAAATAATTGGGTTCAAACGAAACATCTGCATCAAGATTCCCGATAAAATTGTATTTAATATTATTTTCAAGAATATACTGGTAGGCAATATTAATTGCTCGTACCTGTGAACCAAAGTTTCGTTGTTTGTCACCATTTTTCTTTATAAGAATAATGAATTCATTTTTTGGAATATACGTTTCTATTATTTCATCGGTTCTATCGGTTGAGTTATCACTCACAATAACCCAGCATTTCGGTAATATGCTTTGCGAAATCACCGATTCTATAGTTCTTCCAATGAAGGCTTCCTCATTTCGAGCAGCAGTCATCAATACATATTCAAAAGACTCATCTTCATTATTCATGTTAAAAGCCTTTCTGAGCATAAGTCAGCATTTTCATAACTGAATTGTTTTATGGGCATGTTTTTTAATAGTAATTACCTGTATTTATAATTTAGAAGGTATAAACCTGATAAAACTATATTTTAGTCAAATAACAACAAATATAGTCTTTTTAGCGAAAATAAAACTCAATTAAATTTTTGAACTCAGTAGTGTCCGATATAAGACCCGCAGAAAGCATAATTGCCCTAAAGTATTATCATTAATAATGCTCTTTAATTTATAATATCAAGTAGATATCTCCAATTGTAATTCACAGATAATATTCTTCCTTTACACTTCGCACATTATATCATTTTTCACTGCTTTGAATCAATTCTGCCATGATTTTTCACGAAAAACATCAGTTCCATTGTTTTACAGTTCCACACTTGTGCTAAAATGAGCCCATTCCTTTGTAAGTTAGCAACTAAATCAGACTTTTCTTTTGAATCATTTCTGATAAGTCGGTATATGGTTTACAACCCAGCATCTTGGCAAATTTATTTGCCAATTCAGGTATTATATAAACACATCGCACAACCATTCATTTGGCAATTGAGCAAATCCAAATGCAGCAATTAAGTTCGACATTCCCACATCCTAAAACTGCACCTTGAAAGTTTCATTCCCTGTAGCATTTCGTACTCTACGTACTCTATATGCTCAATATTTAATTTTTGCCGGCCGTTGAAGACTAAATATTCTTTGTTATTTCATCTCGTACCTGTTAATATATTTTTTTTGTCGAATGTACTTTAAATATCTTCCAACTAATTTAGAATCCTTTTTAATGCTGTCTATTGAATTATTATAAAGCATGGGTTTTTGATAATTTCCTTCAAAGTTGTTATTAACTGATAAGATCGTGATCTCCAATTAATTTGCTCAGCTTATAATTTTTTTCCATCAATCAAAGAGAGTATATAATTTTTTGCATACCCAAATTCATGTTCAAGATAGGAATCATGGGATTCAATTTAAAATTAAAATCACCAGTATAGTTACACTGTTCCATATACTCAAAGAAAAGCATAAAATAGCAATTACCTTTCTTTAGCGTTAAACCACAGTGCAGTTTTCAGGCAACTTTTAAATGAACATGTAATATTGGTGCCTTTATTAATGAAATTCCCTCAAACAACAGGACTGCGTCGATCCTTTGTGCATGATTAGTATCAAAATGTAGTCAATCTTATAGTCATCAATAATTTCAAACAATCTTGCAGTCTGCAGATAATTCTCTGTAAGTTTATTTGTATGCCTCAGACCAGTTTTTTCCATCTACAGAAGGACTATGAAATGATGCTACAGTCCGCCCCCACTCTTTTAGCGATTTTAAACAAGAAACGACGTTATTCCACCGATTCGTTTTTTCTCTCGGCCAAAACCAATTGAATCAGCATTAAAAGATGATATACGGCTACCCAAATCAGTAAACCTCTTAAAACAAACGTTCCGTATTTTCTGGCTTCCAATTGAATGGATCAATGTGGAAAAGAAACAGTATTTACTCCGATGTCCCAAACCTAACAATCTTCTAAATAGCTCATATAAAAGGACATGAAATATAATGCTATAGCATCCAACACGTTTCTTAATGTTCTCATCGTTTTTTAATATAATACTCCGATTCCATTCAGCTTAAATCAAATAACCATTTTTTACTATAAATCCAAAAGTACCCGAAAATAAATTCTTTATATGTCTTTCTTAATTGTCTTTATGTTCAAGTCTAATATAGAAATTAAGGCTATATCTATATAGAACAACACATGCTAGACTGATAATTTTTGACTATTTCTCTTTATATTTATCAGCACCAAAATTTCTGATAAATGTTTTTGAGACGATTCAGATATTATAATAATTGTAGTGACTACAATCAGATAAATTATTAGTTCGTAATAAATTGGTTGGCCAGCACAAATTTTTTTATAAACCCAGATTAATATTAGTGGTAACAGTAAGAATAACACGAATGGTCTGTTTAAGCTCAGTAATTTGAAGAAAACATTTTTTATTGTATATCCTAGTTGCAATAATGTAGTACCCCAAACAACAATGGTAAGATAAAAACTTGAAATACTAACACCTAACGCAATTCCATCAATTCCTAATTTCAATTTTACAAAAAATAACTCCATGATTACACAAATCGCCAGACAGCTTGACATATACGCCAATGCTAACTTTTGCTTGTTAATTGCAATTAAATAATTCAAACCGTTCCTTACCTGGCATGTAAAATAAAACCCAATAAGCAATATTTGCACAGATTGAAGACCTTTAGTATACTCTTTGAAAAGCAACTCGTAGAATATCGGTAAAATAGTTAAAACAATGCCTATCATTGGGCATATGATAATTCCAAGAACTCTCGTTGGTCCGACTACGATTCGCTCAAGTTGTTCACGACTGCAATTACCACCGAGTTTCTCACTTATTTTCGGATATAGTACCCTACCAGCACTCAATGGTATAAGAGATAAAGTTGAAACTATTCTCGTCCCTAATCCATAATAACCAGTCATCGTTTTACCAAGCAAAGACATAGAAATTAAGCGATCAATTGATTGTTGAATTCCCCAGAACCACCAGATCATTGATATTGGCAGCCCTATTTTAATATTTTTTAATAATTCATTCTTTTTGATTTTGAATTTTAGTGGACCAAATTTTTTTGTTGCCATATAGATGGATATTAGCTGAATGGCAAGATTACTTATAAAGTACCCGGCTATTGCGCCTTTAAAATGGAAAAAATATGTTAGAGGAACTAAGGTTATAAACATTAAAATCGATTGAAACCCTTCCAAAAAACCCGTCATCTTGAAATTCTGATGAGCCATTGATCGACCATGGTTGAACATAAAGAAAAAACCAGACGAAGAAATAATCGTCATTGCTGCTATTGATATGAGCATTAAAAATTTTAATCGAAAAGATAAGACAATTATTATAATCCCACCTATTATAGCAACTAAAATTGATGCCAATACTATTGATGCATATACATTATTTTCAAGTTCTCGAGCTTTTTCAAATAAACCTTTACCTATATAAAATGGGTATTGCTTTACCAATGTTTCCATTGTTCCCAAACAGAAAATTGGTGTATACATGGTGATAAGTTGCAGCGTAAGAAATAATCCATATTCAGATGGTTCGAGGAATTTTGTAATTAAGAAAAATAAGAAGACACTAAAAACCTTCGCAATTGAAACTGCGGAAAAAAACATAAAGACATTTTTCAATGACATTTAATTTCGATTCTATTGATGAGATGTTATTCTAAGATTCTAGTAATAATACCGCTATCATCCCTCAGATTTTTTCCAGAAAAAATTAACAAGGTAACCGATGAAATCATAGATAGCAAGCTTGGTCGCATATTAGACATACATCGGTTCCACACCAGATTCAAGATTAATCCTTGTAATAATAAATGAGCCAAACGCAAATGTTAAATATACAATGGCAATTGACTGGTCAAAGAATGGGATCGAAAAAAAAGTAACTACTTGAGAGAAAAGTGATGCCCCAATCGCCCAAACCAGCATTTGATCAGCTTGTGATGCATTATGTTTGACCCTTAAATATGTTCCGATATTTCTAAAACATAATAACTGGATATAAATAAAGAGAGCAAGTAATAAAATTCCTCCATTTATCCCAATAAGGAGGTATTGGTTTGTAATATCTGTGTGGTTAGGATCCGAATTTATTCCATAGGGCATCCAGTGCCTAGTATAATTAGTACCAATCAACCACCACTCATTAAAATGGTTTATAGCACTTGTAATTAATTCTGCCCTATGCCATCCTGTACTTGAACCGGTCAGGTCAATTTTTGCAATTATGTACCATACCGGTGCTTTCATAAAAATATGCAATACAATTATGCCAATAATTAAACACCAGCGTATCATTTTCATTTTTTCCCGTAATTTCCAAAAACAATACCCGATGATGGACATGAGTAGTGCCATAATAGGCCCACTTGATGCAGTTGCAAATATTCCAAGTATAACAGAAATTGCACATAAGATGCACACCTTACGATTCGCTTTTCCCTGCCACCACAATGATACGATATAAGGAAACGACACTGCCATAAAACTACCTGCAAGAATCGGGTGTAAAAATGGACCAGTAGCTCTGATTTTATTGCTTCTAATGATCAAGGGAATCGGCTGCAAACTGAATTCTGAGAGTAAATTATTTCCTGTCAACTTTTCATAAATCAAAACTAATGAAAGTGGAATAAATACAAATCCAAATGAGCGTAGGCAGTATATAAAGTCTTCCTTATTTGCAATTAAACATCGTGAAAGAAGATACAACCCGATGATATCAAATGCAAAACCTCCACGATTAACTATACCTGAAAAATTAGGCTTTAAAATAGAACCTGTTAAAAATGTGATAATCGAGTAAGCGATCATCAATTTGTCCAATTTCGTAATTCCACCACTAATTGGCTCCTTTCGTATTAGGATCCTTATAATTCCAGCAAGCACTATCAATCTATAAGCAGACATTGTGATGATATTAAAATCAAGCTTAGCAAGTTGAGTAAAACTACATATTGAGATCAATAAACTAGTTATGGCAATTCTCCTGGATGCGAACAGCATCATGCATATAAGAAAAAATAGAAATATCAAACCGAAGGAGGACATTGCCTCTATTCATCTCCAAACACTAATAAACAACGATTAGACCAAAGTTTGTAGCATTGATTATGGATTTGATAATATTGGTGCTACACTTCATATTCCGTGAAGATTGATTTCTGCGTTTAAGGTATGCTGTTTAAGATGTGTTCTTTTGATCAGATTTTGATAAAGAAACTTATCGAAGGTAGAAATGATATTATTAGTAATGGTATCTCAATGGATAACTGATCGATATGCCTTCATTAGATTTTGTTTCTGTATTTGCCACGATAGTACCTCTTCTATTCTTTTAAGACCAAATTGGCCCATTTCATTTCTTTTTTGGGGATTATCAAGCAACTCAATAATTGCCTGGGCAAATAGTTCTTTAGAGTTCTCACGTATATAATAAGCAGCATTTTGTGCAGTCACTTCTCCCTCAGTTGTATAAAACTGGATAATAGGTTTACCAAAGGTCATGTATTCCATTATTTTGATCATTGTGGATTTATCAGTAAACTCATTTCCGAACTCAGGATTAACACATAGATCTACAGTCGATAATATCTGGTGCAGCTCCTCATCAGGTATATAACCGGTAAATACGACATACCTGTCAACGCCTTTACTTTTTGATAGCTGAACCAGATGTTTCCAATACGGCCCTGTGCCTATAATGATGAATTTGATATAAGTAATATTTCTTTTATTTACTAAATAATCCACAATCTCAAGTAAGTTATCAATTCCTTCCTGTTGTGCAATGATGCCAACATAACCCACAAGATATTTAAAACCATCTCTTAACATTTCGTTAGGACACATTTTTCTAATCTTATTCATATCAGGTCCATTACGAACTACAAAAACATCACCATCCTTTTTATTTCCCCTTGAAATAGCTATTTTTTTATAGCTTTCATTGGTTGAGATAACCAGATCTGCAGTTATGAATGTTAATTTCTCCATTGCAAACATTACACGATAAAGAAAATCTTTACGATTAAATTTTGCAAAATAGTTTTCGGGACAAATATCATGATGATCAAAAATATATTTAACTCCAAATAGCTTGTAGGGTAGAGCAATTAAAAACACATGGTCAGGCGGATTTGCCGCATGTATTGCATGGAATCTTTTTTTTATATAAACACGTATACTAAGTAAAGTTTCCCAGAAAAGTGCATTAGCATATTCAACAATAAATCCCCATTTATTATATGCCTCTATTGGCATTGGGTGTCGGTATACGTCTATTCCATTAATCTGTTCAAATTTTTTATCTGTTTTCTTATTTACTGGACAGATAACACTCACATCATAACCATATTCGAATGCTGCAATAGCTTCATTTCTCACCCTTACATCCTTGGGAAAGGAATTATTCTCAACAATAAAGAGAATATGTTTTTTCATTTCCAAGCAATTCCTGTATAATTTTGGTTAATACTGATTTTGTTCTGAAAAGAAACGTTTACCAGATCATATATAATTGTATTACCAGGCAATGAATCTAAGATCTTAATAAATTCCTTTTCATTGTTAACAACAACCACAACATCTACATTGGCTATGATATCTTCCGGTTTATCTGTAATAAATTTGGAAATATAGGGAATTTTGCTCATTATATAATCTTTATTTGCGCCCATAAGATTTGCCAGGTGCACATTCTTGTCATAAATAGTTATCTCAAAACCTTTTCCTATAAGTTTTTCAATAACATCAACAATAGGGCTACACCTCAGATCATCAGTATCCTCTTTAAATGCCAGCCCTAAAAAACCAATACGCGGTTTACCAAAATCAATTATCTTATTAAGAACAATTTCTTTTTGTAATTCATTGCTTTTCAGGATACTGTCTAAAACTGGGCTTTCAAGATAAAAATCATGTGCAATGGTGTTCAATGCTTTTAAATCTTTTGGAAGACATGAACCACCAAACGCGAAACCCGGTTTAAGGTATTTGGAAGAAATATTAAGTTTATCATCTTTGCAAAAAATATCCATCAATTCAAAAGAGTTTATTCCCATTTTTTTACAAATATTGCCTATTTCATTCGCAAAAGTTATCTTTAAGGCATGAAATGCATTGTTGACATATTTAATCAACTCCGCCACTTCTATTTCTGTGTGAATAAAAGGCGCCTTAATTTCATTATATACTTCCTGAAGGATACTTACAGCTTTTTCACATGATGACCCCACAAGAGTATAAGGTGGATTGTAAAAGTCATGAACTGCTGTACCCTCACGCAAAAATTCGGGATTGGAAACTACAGAAAAATCAACATCCTTTTCTTTACCAGATAAGTCTTCAATAATATGGGCAACCCTTTCGTTTGTCCCTGGCATTACGGTAGAACGTATGGCTATTACATGAAAAGAATCTTTATTTTTTAAAGCGCAACCAATCTCTTTTGCGACCTTATATACACCTTCCAGGTTTAAATGGCCATTTGGTGTGGGTGGTGTACCAACACAAATAAATGAAACATCAGAATTGCAGATAGCTTTACTACAATCAGTTGTTGCTTCTATTCTATTTTTACGTCTTTGCTCAAAGAGTATATTATCAATTTCTTTTTCTACTATAGGTGATTTCCCGGTGTTTATAAATTCTACCTTTATACTGTTAACATCCACCCCACAAACATGATGATTACTTTTTGCCAAACACCCGACACTTATAGTCCCAATATATCCTAATCCAAAAATACTTATATTCAAGTTACCTCCACTTTTTATAATTAGGTCGCCAAATTATAAATCCATCTAATATTAATGGAAATGTGCCTACATTTCTTGTAATGAAATATCCGAGTTTTTGATAAAAGGTATTGGAAAGAATATAAGTCAGTCCACTATAAAAAGCTATTTCTTTATGTGAATATTAAAATTTGATTTTTATCTAAAACAGGTTACTGATTAGCTAAGTAACATACCTTAGATTATCTTTCAGGTAATGGCAATAAATATTTCCAAACACCCATCAGTTAAGACTTTTCAATCCAAAACTTCCTATTTTTCCCGAAATAACAGCCCTTACCAGTTCAATACGCTGAATATGCTCTCTCTACTTAAAGCTTTTATCTAATGACTCTCCTCAAAAAAATGCTGCTGTATGCTGTTTATGAATTGTAAAGTGAAGGGTCTTTTAAATTTAATTCATATTCCTTTACAAACAATGCAAATTCCTTGGGTAATGGGTTCCAATACTTACCATGGTATTCGGTTTTGATGTGTTTAAGGAAATCTTCATAAAGACTACAAGAGTATTCATCAATTCCATTTTTTGAATTTTTTTCAAAATTAATGTAGTCTGGGTGTACTATTACTGTAGCCATTCCACCTTTTTCTACAATCCACTTGAGTTTTTCTTGCCAGATCCTGCAGGATTTCTCTTTTTTCAGAACGAAAAGTGTAAAATCCTGCGGCAGGGTATATGGGATCTCGACAAACCCTTTCGCAGTATCTTCCTGTTGATACCAGAAAGGGAAAATGGTATTTACCCCATCAGATTGCGGCTCAAAGGGATCTGTGTCAAAAGTTGAACAATCATAAAGAATTTCCAAATTTGCAATCCAGGCAAGATTATGGTGCATTGATGCAGATCGAAAACCACATGCATTCCATTCTTTAAGACATTTGTTAATAGCCAAGGATCTTTCATCAAAAATTTTTTTTGTTCTGTATAATTTCCCATCATGATTGTAATCATGAACACCGACCTCAAAACCATTACTCTGCAGCCATAATCTTGCTTCTGGTGGAACAGGATATTTATAAGGAACGATATTGAATGAAGATTTAAAGCCATACTGGCTGTCTATTTCCGCCAGATTTTTACATCTGTTCATTCCTCGCGATGACTCAACATCATGGGTAATTATAACTGCAAACCTTTTTCCATCCGGCCACCCCTGCCAACATTCAGGCACATTTCCAGAGATCTTATTTATGGGCCATACATATTTTGATTTCAGCAACTGCTGTCTAATAATCATTCTTCTTATTGCAATTTGCAGCCTGCGAGAAAATAATGGCTTCAGTAGATAATAAAAGTCACGCAAGAACATTTTGGGCACCAAAGTAAATGGAAGTATAAATTTTACTTCTCCTTTTCCAGAACAACAGAAAATAAAAGAACACCGATTTGCCTTCTCTTCGAACAGTCTCAACAATTAGCATACTTGCTCTCCATTTTTATAAACAGTCATCAATAGTTAATAGCTATTACATTTAGGGAAACCAGCAGAATTGATGATTTGTTGATGACGTAATTTAACCTTATGGTAATGTATACTAATTTAACGCAAGGAAAATGACAAAATGTCTGAACAATTCAGTCATCCTCATTTTATGGTATTTTATCGGATATTTAATCAGATTGTATCTCTTTAATTTAAAGTCTCTTTGTTTTACTCTAATTTTAGTGATGCTGGCAAAAAGCAGTAACCCAATTCCTCCCAGTTCAAGTATCCAGTTCAAGTGCACATTTCTAGGCCCGGATTTAAGTAAGCAACCCATGTGATAAAATGAAGCAGCTCGAATAATTATAAAAGAAATAAGTAGCAAAAAGCCTGTAAATGAGAACAGGAAATGCACCCACTCTCTGTGTAACACCCACCAGATCAGGAAAATTAATGATGAAACCAAACTAATGATTAGAAGAATAAATAAAAACTGTACCAAACGGCTCTTCATACCAACCCCGACTAAAGACACAACCCTTCCAATTTCAGTGAAGAGCGATTGAATGTCCAGCTGCTTGTTTATGTCAAATAAAAGCAGTTACAAAAGCAAGTGCAGATATCAGAAAATAAAAATACAGTGGACCATGCAATGGGGGTGAGATCACCAATTGAAGGAGTCCAGTTTAACATAAAGATTTAAGAAAATTCTAAATCCGAAATTCGAAACAGGAGCAAGAGTAAGAAAATTCGAAATTCGAAACAGAAACAAGAGTGGGGATGTTTCGAAAGTTTCCTGTTTTCCTCTCCGGTTTCGGATTTCGTGCT
>Ga0180029_1004402_pt1 | contig 31338 bp, 40 predicted proteins | sample BioBRNtimezero_FD_135936 | JGI IMG/M metagenome (GOLD analysis project Ga0180029, IMG submission 135936) | Anaerobic biogas reactor microbial communites from Seattle, Washington, USA - Biogas_R1-B RNA time zero (Metagenome Metatranscriptome) | ecosystem: Engineered > Bioreactor > Anaerobic >... | reverse complement strand
GTAAGGTGTCTTGGGCTGCTAAAATGAAGGGCATGGTGGCTTGGAAGGATGAAATGTATCGATTTTTTTCCAGGTTGCTCTAAAAAAACTGCCAGGAAGATGAAAAAAGTTAAGTTTTTTTTTGACACACCGATTTTTATCAATTATATTTGAAAGACTTTTTTCTACAGGTAATTATGCCGACGTAGCTCAGTTGATAGAGCATCCGACTTGTAATCGGATGGTCGGGGGTTTGAATCCCTTCGTCGGCTCCAGTATAAATGGGTAGGTGCCCGAGTGGTTAAAGGGGATGGACTGTAAATCCATTAGCGTAAGCTTACGGTGGTTCGAAACCACCCCTGCCCATTATAAATAAAATCTGCAGGCATAGCTCAATGGTAGAGCTCCACCCTTCCAAGGTGGCTGTTACGAGTTCGACTCTCGTTGCCTGCTTTTTTATTTGTGCCCATGTAGCTCAGTTGGTAGAGCACATCCTTGGTAAGGATGAGGTTCACGGGTTCGAGTCCCGTCGTGGGCTTAATATCTTGAGAGAATAAAGTTTACATAACATTAGAATTAACAATAATTATTAACAATCCACACTGTACTGAGAGGTTTCCATGTCAAAGGAAAAATTTGATCGCACCAAACCACACGTCAATGTCGGTACGATCGGACACGTTGACCATGGTAAGACAACCTTAACAGCTGCTCTTACCCGTGTTTCATCTGTTAGAGGTCTTGCTAAATATATCGCTTATGATGAAGTAGCAAAGGCATCTGAATCACAAGGTCGTCGTGATGATACAAAGATTCTTACAATTGCTACATCACACGTTGAGTATTCAACTGAGAATCGTCACTATGCTCACGTTGACTGTCCAGGACATGCTGACTATGTCAAGAACATGATCACTGGTGCTGCACAGATGGACGGTGCAATTCTCGTTGTCAGCGCAGCTGATGGTCCTATGCCTCAGACTCGCGAACACATCCTCCTTGCTCGTCAGGTTGGTGTTCCATATATCGTTGTATTCCTCAACAAGGTTGATGTCGTTGATGATCCAGAGCTTCTTGAGCTCGTTGAAATGGAAATTCGTGAACTCCTTTCAAAATACAACTTCCCAGGCGATGAGATTCCTATCGTTCGCGGTAGTGCAATTGGTGCGCTTACAAATCCGGAAGATCCTGCAAAAGCAAAATGTATTCTTGACCTTCTTGCAGCAATCGATTCATACATTCCTACTCCACAGCGTGAAATTGATAAGCCTCTTCTTATGTCAGTTGAAGACGTTTTCTCAATCACTGGTCGTGGTACAGTTGCTACTGGTCGCGTAGAACGCGGTGTTGTAAAAGTAGGTGACGAAGTTGAAATCATCGGTCTTAAAGATACGCGCAAGTCTATCGTTACCGGTGTTGAAATGTTCCGTAAGCTTCTTGATCAGGCTCAGGCTGGTGATAATATCGGTACTCTTCTTCGTGGTGTTGACAAAAACGATATCGAACGTGGTATGGTTCTTGCAAAACCTGGATCAATCAAACCACATAAGAAGTTTAAAGCAGAGGTTGTTGTTCTTTCTAAAGAGGAAGGTGGACGTCATACTCCTTTCTTCAGCGGATACCGTCCTCAGTTTTATTTCCGTACAACTGATGTAACAGGTACACTTAAGCTTCCTGAAGGTACAGAGATGCTTATGCCTGGCGACAATTCACCAATCGAAGTTGAATTGATTTGTCCTGTTGCTATGGAAAAGGAACTCCGCTTCGCAATCCGTGAAGGTGGACGTACTGTTGGTGCCGGTGTTGTTACAGAAATTATTGAATAAGTTCGTTAAACGTTTTTTGAAGTGAAAAACAAAATATGCCAAGAGAAAAAATAACGCTTGAGTGTACATCTTGTAAGCAACGTAATTACGAGACTACAAAAAATAAGCGTAAGCATTCCGGAAGGGTTGAATTTATTAAGTTCTGTCCCTTTGAGAGAAAGCGTACAACGCATAAAGAAAGTAAGTAGTTACGGCTGTTTGCAGTCTGCGCAAAGCATTCGGCGAACGGACTTGTCAAAACACAATCAATTAGGTCTGTAGCTCAATTGGTAGAGTAGCGGTCTCCAAAACCGTTGGTTGGGGGTTCGAGTCCCTCCAGGCCTGTAAAGTGATGTTTTTGAAATGCAAAAGATAATACAATACTTAAAAGATGTTCGTTCGGAGTTGTCCAAGGTCACGTGGCCGTCAAAGGCTGATGTACAGGGTGCAACACTTCTGGTAGTTTTCCTGAGTGTTGTTATTTCTATATATGTTTATGGCGTAGATCAGGCCATGACCTTTATAGTTGGATTAATTCAAACTTCCATTCGCATGTAAGAATCAGGGGCTTTTGATGGCACTACGTTGGTATGTCGTTCATACATATTCCGGTCAGGAAGGTAAGGTATTCAACTACCTTAACGAAGTAATCCAGTCAGGAGACCTGGGTGATCAGATGAAACAGGTTCTGATGCCCACACAGGATGTGGTACAGGTTAAAAACGGGAAGAAGTTAAAAACTACCCGTAAATTTTTTCCAAGCTATGTTCTTGTAGAGATGGAATTGAACAAGGAAACTATGCACGCAGTACGAATCTGTACGAGTGTTACTGGTTTTGTTGGCGGCAACAAACCGCAGGCTCTTCGTGAAGAAGAGGTTCGTAGAATTCTTGGGCAGAGTGAAAAAGTATCGCGTCAGCAGATATCCGAAGTTCCGTTCGAGATCGGTGATGCTGTGAAGATTAAAGAGGGACCATTTAAAGACTTTGACGGTGTGGTTGATGAGATTCATCCCGAAAAAGGCAAAATAAAAGTTATGGTGAGTGTGTTTGGAAGATCGACACCTGTAGAAGTCGATTTCATGCATGTTACTCCAATCAGTTGATTTTAACAGGAGTTTGATAAATTGGCTAAGAAAGTTGTAGGACAGGTCAAACTGCAAATCCCGGGTGGTGCTGCGAACCCTGCTCCTCCGGTCGGACCGGCTCTCGGTCAGCAGGGTGTTAATATTATGGAATTCTGTAAGGCATTCAATGCCCGTACTAAGGATTCCGGTGGTTTGATTACTCCGGTTGTTATCACCGTTTATTCAGACCGGTCTTTTACTTTCATTACTAAGACACCTCCTGCACCTGTGCTTATTATGAAAGAACTTGGTTTGAAAAAAGGTTCAAGTGTTCCAAACAAAGATAAAGTCGGAACATTAACAAAAGCTCAGATCAGAAAGATTGCTGAATTGAAATTAAATGATCTCAATGCTGCAAGTGTTGAAACTGCTATGAGTTCAATAGCTGGTACAGCACGTAGCATGGGTGTCACTGTCACAGACTGATAGTATATCTGTCTGTAAAGATAAATAGGGAGTCAGTTATTCATGAAACATGGAAAAAAGTACGAAGCAGTACATGCAAAAGTCGATAGACTCAAGGAATATGGGGCTATCGAGGCCATTGAGTTTCTCAAGGCGAATAAGACTGCCAAGTTTGATGAGACAGTAGAAATCGCTGTAAATCTCGGGGTTGACGCACGCAAGAGCGATCAATCGGTCCGCGGTGCAGCCGTGTTGCCTCATGGACTTGGTAAGAATGTACGAGTACTTGCATTTGCTGCCGGTGATAAAGAAGCCGAAGCAAAGGAAGCCGGTGTTGATTACGTCGGTGGGGATGATCTTGCGCAAAAAATCCAGGGTGGGTGGCTTGAGTTTGACGCTGTTGTTGCAACACCTGATATGATGAAGGTTGTTGGAAAGCTCGGAAAAATTCTTGGTACTCGTGGACTTATGCCAAACCCGAAGGTTGGAACAGTTACAATGGATATCGGAAAAGCAGTTAGAGAACTGAAAAAGGGTAAAGTGGAATTCAAGATTGAAAAAGCTGGAATTCTTCATGCCGCTCTTGGAAAGCTTTCCTTTGATTCTGTAAAGATCCTTGAAAATGCCAAGGCATTTATGGAAGCTGTCAACAAAGCAAAACCGGCAGCTGCAAAGGGTCAGTATATCAAAAGAGTAACACTGACATCAACTATGGGTCAGGGTCTAAAAATCAACCAGAACGATTTAAAATAGTTTTGTAATTTGATAAGTTGTTCATAAAAAAAAGGTTTGACGACAATGTCTACAAAAGCTGAAAGAACAGCAGTTATAGAAGAGCTTGAAACAGTATTTCGTGATGCACGAGGAATTTTTGTTGCAGATAATAACAAAATCAACGTGGAAAAAGTTACAAAGCTACGCTCTGATCTGCGCAAAAATGGAATACAGTTTATAGTTGTCAAGAATACTCTTGCAAAAAAAGCAGCAGAAAAAACCGGTAAAGAAGGTTTAAGCAAGTTCTTTACAGGGCCAACTGTTGTGGCTGTTGCCACACGTGAAGGTACTGCTCCTGCAAAAGTACTTAGAGATTTTCAGAAAGATAATAAAGATCTGCTCAGTTTAAAAGCCGCATATGTTGATGGAACACTGTTCAATGCAACTGATGCACTTAAACTTGCAGATATTCCGAGTCGCGAAGCACTTCTTTCTCAGCTCCTTGGATGTCTCCAGGCTCCTATGGGAAAATTTGCTGGTGCTCTCAATGGTATTCTATCAAAATTGGTGGGTACTCTTGAAGCAGTGAAAGAACAGAAAAGCGCATAATTACTCGGACAATTAACAAAGAATTAAAATTCATCTTATTTTTAACGGAGGTTCATTGTGGCTACCTTAACCAAGGACGAAATCATTGATGCGATCGGTTCGATGACTGTTATCGAGCTCTCAGATCTTATCAAGGCTATTGAAGAAAAATTCGACGTGAAAGCAGCTGCACCTGTTGCAATGGCTGCTGCACCTGCTGGTGGCGCACCTGCTGCAGCAGCAGAAGAAAAAACAGAGTTTGACGTTATTCTTAAAGAAGCTGGCGATAAAAAAATTAACGTAATTAAAGTAGTTCGCGCAGTTACTGGTCTTGGTCTGAAGGAAGCTAAGGATTTGGTTGAAGGTGCACCAAAGCCTGTTAAAGAAGGCATACCAAAAGACGAAGCTGAAAAGATTAAGAAAGAACTCGAAGAAAACGGCGCGAAAGCCGAAGTTAAGTAAAAATTGCTTCTTTGGAGATGTGCAGATTTTCACGCATATTAAATCTCTCATATTTTTTAAAGAACACAATATGACACGAAACACTCTGAGCACAGAGTGTTTTGTGTCATTTATTTACTTTTTTAAAGTCACAGATGTGACTTTCAACATCGAGAGGATTTGCGAATGGTAGAGAGAAAAAGCTATTCCCGTATCAAGAGAGTGGCTGAGCTTCCTAATCTTCTGGAAATACAGACAAGATCATATGAATTATTCCTGCAGCCTGATGTCCCTCCTCGTCAACGTAGAAAACAGGGATTGCATGGTGCATTTCTTAGTTTGTTTCCTGTAAGTGATGTCAAAGGATACTACTCACTTGAGTATGATGGGTACAAGCTTGGAATACCTAAATATACATTGAAGGAATGTAAAGAGCGCGGTATGACCTTTGCCGCACCGCTCAAAGTCGATATGTCGCTTCTTGTTTTCGAACAGGATGGTGAAACAAAGAAATTCGTTGAAAAAATTACTAATGAAGTCTATATCGGTGAAATTCCCCTGATGACCGAACGTGGCACCTTTGTCATCAATGGTGCAGAGCGGGTTATTGTCAGTCAGCTTCATCGTTCTCCTGGTATCACCTTTGATGAAGTGATCCATCCGAATGGTAAAAAACTTCTTACAGCACGCGTAATTCCTCAGAGAGGTTCGTGGGTCGAACTGCTTCTTGATGTTGACGATGTGCTTACGGTCAATATTGACAGAAGAAAGAAAATGCCGGCAACCATTCTTTTACGTGCACTCGGTTTTTCAACCGATGAGGAGATCCTTGGTCTCTTTCATGACACGATTAGAATCAAAGTTACTGACGAAAATAAAGAAAAAATCCTCTCCAGCGTAAACGCTAAAACAATTTTCAGTGAAGAAACCGGCGAAATTCTTGTTGATGCAAATGAAGTAATCAATGAAGAACGCTGGAAAAAGATCCTTGCAAACGGTATTGACCATGTGGAAGTTCTTAAGGATATTCCTAACTCTGAAAATATGGTTATCAGAAATACCCTTGCAGCAGATCCTACTAAATCAGAAGAAGAAGCTCTATTTTTCATGTATGCTACAATGCGTCCTGGCGATCCACCAAATGTGGAAACCGCACGTAACCTGATTCAGCGATTGTTCTTTGATGACAAACGCTATGATCTTGGAAATGTCGGACGTTACAGAATGAATACTCGTCTTGGTGTCATTCCTCCGGATGAAATTACAACAATGACAAAAGACGATTTCATTGCTGCATACAAATATATTATCGGTCTCAATGCAGGTGTCGGTTTCATTGATGATATCGACCATCTTGGCAATCGTCGTGTGCGTTCTGTCGGAGAACTCCTGAGTGCTCAGTTTACTGTCGGTCTTACAAGAATGGTACGTACTATCAAAGAACGTCTCAGTCTTCGTGATACCGAAAACGTTACTCCTCAGGATCTTATTAATGCCCGTACCGTGTCAACTGTTGTTCAGGCATTCTTCGGATCAAGTCAGCTCTCTCAGTTCCTTGATCAGACAAACCCGCTTTCTGAGCTTACTCACAAGCGTCGTGTGTCTGCACTCGGTCCCGGAGGTCTTACCCGTGAGCGTGCAGGTTTCGAAGTCCGTGACGTGCATCATACACATTATGGTCGTCTCTGCCCGATCGAAACTCCTGAAGGTCCGAACATTGGTCTTATTGCATCATTAAGTACATTTGCAAAAGTAAACGAATTCGGATTCATTGAAACTCCATATCAGAAGGTTGAGAATGGATGTTTGACAGGTGAAATTTCTTATCTTACTGCTGATCAGGAAGATAACTATATTATCGCACAGGCAAACACGCCGGTTGATGAAAAGGGTAAATTTGTTGAAAAACTCATTTTCGCCCGTTATCGTGCCGATTATCCTGTTGTTGCGCCAAATGAAATTGCTTATATGGACGTTTCACCGATGCAGCTTGTTAGTATTGCTGCCGGACTGATTCCGTTCCTTGAACATGATGATGCCAACCGTGCTCTCATGGGATCAAACATGCAGCGTCAGGCGGTACCGCTTCTAAGAACTGAACCACCATTTGTTGGTACTGGTCTTGAAGCACGTGCAGCATTCGACTCCGGCTGTATGATTGTTGCGAAAAACCCTGGTATTATTGAGAAGGTTGACGCTAACAAAATCGTTATTCGTAAAACAAAAGATAAAGCAACGGATGATATCCTCGGACTTACCGAGTTTGATACCTATGAACTGACAAAATACGAACGATCCAATCAGGACACTTGTATCAATCAGAAAGTATGTGTCAAGGCGGGTATGGAAGTAAAAACCGGTGATGTGCTTGCTGATGGTCATGCGACTCATGAGGGCGAACTGGCACTCGGACGGAATGTTACAGCAGCATTCATGCCATGGCGTGGTTACAACTTCGAAGACGCTATTATCATTTCAGAAAAGCTCGTTGCAGAAGATGTTTATACATCAGTACATATCGAAGTGTTTGAAACTGAAGTCCGCGATACAAAACGCGGTCCTGAAGAATTGACACGTGAAATTCCTAATGTCAGTGAAGACGCTCTGAAAAATCTTGATGAAAACGGAGTCGTCAGAATCGGAACAGAAGTTGAGGCTGGAGACATTCTTGTTGGTAAAGTAACGCCAAAGGGTGAAACTGAGCTCTCTCCTGAAGAACGTCTTCTCCGTGCAATTTTCGGTGAAAAAGCCGGTGATGTACGCGATTCATCGCTCAAGGCGCCTCCGGGTCTTAAAGGAACTGTTATTGACACACGTATTTACTCACGTAAAGAACGCGATAAACGTTCAAAGAAAAAAGACAAGAAGCGTATTGATGATCTGAAAGAGGAAATCACACAACAGATTACAGAGATCGATAAAGTAAGGCTTGATCGTCTTGCTGAAATCCTTACTGATACATTGACAAATGAAATCACTAATTTTCACACCGGTGAAGTACTTGTCACTGAGGGAAAAAAGTGGACAAAAACAATTTTGTCAAAACTTGATTTCCGGAACATATCATTTAAAGACGGTCTCTGTCAGGATGAAGCAAAGAATCTTAAAGCTGAAGAGGTGCTTTACAGAGCGAATGACCTTATCGCAAAGCTTGAAGATAAACTTGATAAAGAAATTGATAAAGTGGTTCGCGGTGATGAACTCAAGCCGGGTGTATTACAGCTCGTAAAGGTTTACGTCGCCAAGAAACGCAAACTGTCGGTTGGTGACAAGATGGCGGGACGGCATGGAAACAAGGGAGTTATCTCAAAGATTCTTCCTGTTGAAGATCTTCCATTTCTCCCCGATGGCCGTCAGGTTGACATTATCCTTAACCCGCTCGGTGTGCCATCACGTATGAACGTCGGACAGATTCTTGAAACACACATGGGTTGGGCAGCTCAGAAATTGGGTATCCGTATTGCGACACCGGTTTTTGATGGAGCAAGTTATGAAGATGTTCTTAATTTGCTTGACGAAGCCGGGATGCCAAAAAGCGGAAAGATCAGATTACGTGATGGTCGCTCGGGAGAACCGTTTGATCATGATGTAACAGTCGGACCAATGTATATGCTCAAGCTTTGTCACCTTGTGGATGACAAAATTCATGCCCGTTCAATTGGTCCATATTCTCTGGTTACGCAACAGCCGCTCGGAGGTAAATCTCAGTTTGGAGGTCAGCGTTTTGGAGAAATGGAAGTGTGGGCACTTGAAGCATATGGTGCAGCCTATACACTTCAGCAGATCATGACCGTAAAAAGTGATGACCTCACTGGACGATCAAAGATCTATGAAGCAATTGTAAAAGGTGAAAATACGCCGGATGCGGGAATTCCTGAATCATTTAAAGTGCTTGTTCGCGAAATTAAAGCTCTTGCACTTGATATTGATGTTCTTACTGAGGAAGAAACCGCAGAATAAGTTTTTGAATAAGTCGGGCACTGTAAAAGGTGCCTTTTAACCCAGGGGGTTATACGTGGCAGATATTGGAAGCCAGCTTGACAAAAAAGCGCAGGAGATTACAGGTGTGTCAATCAGATTGGCATCACCTGACACAATCAGGAACTGGTCATTCGGCGAAGTAACTAAACCGGAAACCATCAACTACCGTTCGTTTAAACCGGAACGTGATGGTCTTTTCTGTGAAAAGATCTTTGGACCGGTGCGTAACTGGGAGTGTAATTGCGGAAAATATAAACGTATCCGTTATCGTGGTGTAGTTTGCGACCGGTGCGGTGTTGAAGTGACACATTCAAAAGTACGACGTGAACGTATGGGGCATATAGAACTTGCTGTGCCTATCATTCATATCTGGTTTTTGAAAAGTGTACCATCATTTATCAGTTATCTTCTCGGACTGCCAAATACAGTCCTCGATAGAATTGTATACTATGAATCATACGTTGTTATTGATCCGGGTAATACAACTCTTCGTAAGGGGCAACTCTTAAGTGAAGATGAATATATCGAACTTGAAGAGCAGGATAAGCAGTTTGTTGCTAAAATGGGTGGTGAGGCAGTTCTTGAGATGCTCGCTACTATTGATCTTGAAGAGCTCGCCATTGACTTACGTTCTAAAATAAAACTTGAGTCATCAGAGCAGCGTCGTCTGGATCATTTGAAGCGTCTAAGAATAGCAGAGGCGTTTATCAGATCACAGAATACACCGGAGAACATGATTCTCAGAGTGCTTCCTGTGCTTCCTCCCGATCTAAGGCCGCTTGTTCCTCTTGAGGGTGGACGTTTTGCGACATCAGATCTTAACGATCTGTATCGTCGTGTCATTAACAGAAACAACCGTCTCAAGAAACTTATTGAGATAAAGGCACCTGATGTCATTTTGCGTAACGAAATGCGCATGCTTCAGGAAGCTGTTGATACACTTTTTGATAACGGCCGCCGTACATTCTCGGTTAAAGGGGAAGGAAAACGTCCACTTAAATCACTCAGTGATCTTCTCAAAGGTAAACAGGGACGTTTCCGTCAGAACCTTCTTGGTAAACGTGTTGATTATTCAGGTCGTAGCGTAATCGTAGTTGGTCCCGAACTCAAGATTCATCAGTGCGGACTTCCGAAGATGATGGCGCTTGAGCTGTTCAAACCATTTGTAATTCAGAAGCTTGAAGAAAAAGGTCTTGTCCAGACAGTAAAGAGCGCGAAAAAGTTCGTTGAAAAGGAACGTCCTGAAGTCTGGGATATTCTTGAGGAAGTTATCAAGGATCATCCTGTTCTTTTAAACCGTGCTCCAACGCTGCATCGTCTTGGTATTCAGGCATTCTTCCCGGTACTCGTTGAAGGAAAAGCAATTCGTTTGCATCCTCTCGTATGTACTGCGTTTAATGCTGACTTTGACGGTGACCAGATGGCTGTTCACGTACCGCTGTCGTTTGAGTCGCAGCTTGAATGTCGTTTCCTTATGTTAAGTGCCAATAACCTGCTGTCACCTGCATCAGGGCATCCGGTTATGACACCGACACAGGATATTGTTCTTGGAATTTACTACCTTACTAAAATGGCAATGGGCCGCAAGGGTGAGGGGCGTATGTTCTCGGATACAGACGAACTGCTTCATGCGTTATATGACAAGCAGGTTGAGCTTCATACGAGAATTAAAATCAGACAAAGAGGGAAACTTATCGAGACTACACCAGGTCGTGTAATACTCAATACAGTAGTTCCTGAAAATATGCCTTTCTGCAATGATCTTCTCAACAAGAAGAGAATTCAGGCGCTTATTAACGAGGTTTACAAACAGAATGGCACAAAAGTCACCTGTAAGTTCCTTGACAATATTAAATCGCTTGGATATGAAAATGCAACAAGAGCAGGTATCACCTTTGGTGCTGAGGATCTTGTGGTTCCTGAAGCGAAGAACGAGATTATCAATAAGTCAAAAGATGAAGTGATACGTATCAGAAAACAGTATGACCGCGGTATTATTACAGAGGGTGAGCGCTATAACAAGCTTATCGACCTCTGGACACATACAACATCACAGGTTGCGGATATCATGCACGATGCACTTGCCCGTGACAAAGATGGATTCAACCCGGTGTACATCATGATGGATTCTCAGGCCCGTGGTAGCAAAGATCAGATCAAACAGCTGGCTGGTATGCGCGGACTAATGCAGAAACCTCAGAAAAAGATCACTGGTGCTGTTGGTGAAATCATCGAGAATCCGATTATTTCCAACTTCAAGGATGGTCTTACTGTTCTAGAGTACTTTATCTCGACACATGGTGCCCGTAAAGGTCTCGCAGATACTGCGCTGAAAACAGCAGATGCAGGATATCTTACACGTCGCCTTGTTGATGTTGTTCAGGACGTGGTCATATCAGACGATGACTGTGGTACATCAAAGGGTATTGAGATCAGCTCACTGACTGAGGGTGATGAAGTTATGGAGCCATTGGCAACACGTATACTTGGTCGTGTTACTCAGGAAGATGTGTATGATCCGGTTTCAGAAGAAATTATTGTTCCGATTAATACGTTAATAGACGAAGTGCTTGCAAAGAAAATCGAGAATGCGGGGATTGAGTCGGTACTTATCCGTTCAGTGCTCACATGCGATTCAAAGCAGGGTGTTTGTCGCCGGTGTTACGGGCGTAACCTTGCAACAGGTAAGATTGTTGAGCATGGTGAAGCAGTTGGTATTATGGCTGCACAGAGTATCGGTGAACCAGGTACTCAGCTCACACTGCGTACATTCCACATTGGTGGTACGGCATCACGTCTTATTGCACAATCAAAGGAAGTCGCAAAAATCGACGGGTTTGCCAAGTATTATGGAATTGAGGCTGCACAGCATACCAATGGTTCAGTTGTCATGAACCGTACCGGTGAACTTGCAGTGCTTGATGAACAGGAACGTGAGCGTTTCCGTTATAATGTTCCATATGGTTCATTTTTAAAGGTTACGGATGGTCAGAAGTTGACAAAGGGTACTATTCTTATAGAATGGGATCCATACAACAATGTCATTATGACACCTAAGAGTGGTACGATTAATTTCAGTGATATCGTTGAAGGTGAAACAGTACATGAGTTATATGATGAACGTTCTGGTATCACTAACTTTGTTATCGTTGAACACCGCGAACGTAAACTGCATCCGCACATTCAGATTTTGGATGGTGATAAGCGTGTTGCAAATATTGCCGTCCCTACCGGAGGTTATCTTGCTGTAAAACAGGGTGACAAGGTCAGTGAGGGTGATATTCTTCTAAAGATCCCACGTGAAAGCAGCAAGAGTCGTGATATCACAGGTGGTCTTCCGCGTGTTGCTGAGCTTTTTGAAGCACGCAGACCAAAGGATGCTGCTGTTGTTACTGAAATTGACGGATTCGTTGAATTTGGTGAAAACGAGCGTGGTAATAGAAAAGTAATCGTTCGTGATGAGCACAGTGATGCAAAAGAGTATTTGATTCCTCTTGGCAAACATCTGCGCATACATGAGGGTGACCGTGTAAAAGCCGGTGATCGTCTTAGTGAAGGATCAATTGATCCGCATGATATTCTTAGAATCATGGGGGAAAACGCTGTTCAGAACTATATGCTTGATGAAATTCAGGCTGTGTATCGTCTGCAGGGTGTTACGATTAACGATAAGCACGTTGAAGTAATTGTTGCCCAGATGTTAAGAAAAGTTCGTGTTGAGCGTAGTGGTGATACAGAGTTTCTTGAAGGTGATGATGTAGATAAGAAGAAGCTTCGTGAGGTAAATGAAAGAGTTATTGGTGAAGGTGGTGAACCTGCAACGTTTAAACCGTTACTATTGGGTATCACTAAGGCATCATTGACAACAGAGTCATTCCTCAGTGCGGCATCATTCCAGGAAACTACCAAGGTTCTTTCAAAAGCTGCTGTTGAGGGTAAAATTGATAATCTCAATGGTCTTAAGGAGAACCTTCTCATGGGAAATCTTATACCAGCTGGTACAGGTTCAAAGATTTTTAAGAATCTACGTGTAAAGGATACAGAATCTGATACATTACCGGTTGAAGAACATGAGGCGATTGAAGATTTTGTTGATATTGGTGAACAATTTTAAATAAAATAGTTTGAATAAGTATTGATTACTGTAAAACAAATTATTATATTTAGGGACTGTCTTTTTTTTGGAGGATGATAAGTGCCTACGATCAGTCAACTTATACGTAAAGGGCGAGTGAGCCAGGCAAACCGGAGCAAGTCACCGGCTTTGCATTCATGTCCACAGCGTCGTGGAGTATGTACGCGTGTGTTTACAACTACGCCGAAGAAACCTAACTCAGCATTGAGAAAGGTTGCCCGCGTGCGTTTAACAAATCATATGGAAGTAAATGCTTACATACCTGGAGAAGGTCACAATTTACAGGAACACTCAATTGTTTTAATTAGAGGTGGTCGTGTTAAGGACGTTCCCGGAGTTCGTTATCATATTATTCGTGGTGCGCTCGATACACAGGGCGTTCAGAATCGTAAGCGTAGTCGTTCTAAATACGGTGTAAAGCGGCCAAAGAAATAAGGGAATAATATGTCAAGAAGAAGAAAAGCAATAAAGAAAGATCTCGTTCCAGATCCAAAGTTCAACAGTACACTTGTTACGCAATTTGTAAATAATGTCGTGCGTGGTGGTAAGAAGCGTCTTGCAGAGAAGATTTTCTACGATGCAGTGGCGCTTGCTGGTGAGCGTGCCGGTATGGACGGGTTGAGCGTTTTTAAGAAGGCGATTGAGAACGTAAAGCCTATGCTTGAAGTTAAATCTCGTCGTATTGGTGGTGCGAACTATCAGGTTCCTATTGAAGTACCTACAGAGAGGCGTACATCACTTGCGATTCGGTGGTTGATAACTTATTCTAGAAGCAGGTCTGAAAAGTGCATGTCTGAGAAGCTTGCAAATGAATTTGTTCAGGCGTCAAAGAATGAAGGTGGCGCGGTCAGAAAGAAAATTGATACTCATAAAATGGCAGAAGCAAACAGGGCGTTTGCACACTTCCGTTTCTAATGAGTGTTCTTTGAATCTCCTGCCAGGAGTCAGCCAATAGCGTTGATTAACCCGGGGCACGGTTTACCACAGCCGATAATGGTGGGGATACTTGTCCAGGCTGCGCGAATGAAAGTTTTTTTGTTACAAGTAGGTGGATAGGTAAAGGTTACTGAATATGAGTGATAATGCTCTGGAGAAAATTCGCAATATTGGCATCATGGCTCACATTGATGCAGGGAAAACAACCACTACGGAGAGAATGCTGTTTTATAGCGGGATTCTGCATCGTATGGGTGAGGTTCATAATGGTAATGCTACTATGGACTGGATGATTCAGGAACGCGAACGGGGTATTACAATTACCTCTGCAGCGACAACATGTACATGGCATGAGTATCATATAAACATTATTGATACTCCGGGCCATGTAGACTTCACAATTGAAGTCGAAAGATCTTTGAGAGTTTTGGATGGCGCAGTTGCCGTGTTCGATTCGGTTGGAGGCGTGGAACCTCAGTCAGAAACTGTTTGGCGTCAAGCTAATAAGTATTGCGTTCCCCGGATCGTGTTTGTGAATAAGATGGACCGTGTTGGTGCTGATTTTTACAATTGTGTGGATGAGATAATTCACAAATTGGCAGCAAAACCGGTAGCAGTACAAATGCCGATTGGTAAAGAAGATCAGTTTGAAGGTGTTATTGATCTGATTGCAATGAAAGCGTATCGATATGATGAAGAAACGCTTGGAGTAAATGTAATTGAATCAGAAATTGATAGTGTGGTGCTTGAGGAAGCTAAAGAAAGAAGATGTGCAATGATTGAGCAGATTCTTGACTATAGCGACGAGCTAATGCAGTTGGCAATTGAAGATAAAGAGATTGGTGTTGATGATATTAAGAAAGCTGTAAGAAACGGAGTACTTACTAATCAAATAGTGCCTGTGCTTTGTGGGTCAGCCTTTAAAAATAAAGGTATACAGCAGTTGATGAATGCAGTGGTTGACTTTCTGCCCTCACCTCAGGATAGAGGTGTTGTTCATGGTACAGATCCTGTATCAGGAGAGGAAAAAGAACGTCGTCCTGAAGAAAAACAGCCATTTTCAGCGTTGGTTTTTAAGATTTCATCAGATCCTCATATAGGAAGACTTGCCTATGCCCGTGTTTATTCTGGTAAAGCAGGTTTTAAAGATGTATATTACAACCCTCGCACAAAGGCTAAAGAAAAAGTTACCAGGATTTTCAGGATGCATTCTAATAAAAGGCATGCTGAACAATTTTTACGGGTCGGTGATATTTTAGCTATAGTCGGCTTAAAGGATACAACGACCGGAGATACGATTTGCGATCCTGCGTTTCCGATAGTTTTTGAAAAAATGATTTTTCCTGAACCGGTACTTGAACGGGCGATTGAACCGAAGAGTACTGTAGATGAGGAAAAGCTTGTTACAGCGTTGAAAAGTTTATCGGATGAAGATCCGACATGTAGAGTGAGTATTAATAGTGAAACAGGTCAGAGGTTGCTCTATGGGATGGGGGAGCTTCACCTGGAAATACTTATTGATCGATTGATAAGAGAATTTAACGTTGGGGTACACGTTGGTAAACCCCAGGTTTCATATAAAGAGACAGTTACAAAGAGTATTAATGATGATTATGAACTGTCGCAGCTTATTGGTGGAAAGAGCCAGTATGCACGGGTATCATTGAAACTTGAACCCGTTGAAGCATCTATAGGAATTGATTTTAAGCATACCATTAAAGATACAGAGTTTCCAGTAGAATTTATTAATGCTGTGAAAAATGGTGTAGTTGAATCCTCAAGTGGGGGACAACTGTCTGGATATCCACTGGCAGGAATTCTTGTTACTTTAAAAGACGCCTCTTTTCGGGAAGAGGATTCTTCTGAAATGGGATTTAAAATTGCTGCAACAATGGCGTTTAAGCAAGCGTGTTTAAAGGCAAATCCTTCGATTTTAGAACCACTGATGAAAATAGAGGTAGTAGTACCTCCTGAATACATAGGGTCAGTTATTAATGAGCTGAACAGCCGCAGGGGTAAAGTGCTTGGAATAGCAGCACGAAAAGATGTTCAGGTAATTGATGCTGAGGCACCGTTGTCAGAAATGTTTGGATACGCAACTGCATTACGATCCCTGACTCAGGGGCGGGCTGTATACACAATGCAGCTCGACCGCTATGAAGTTACTACCAGGACGGTACAGGATGATATCCTGCGTCGAATTGGAAGAATGTGAATAGAACGTTAAGTAGTAGATAAAAAGGAGCATTTTTTCATGCCAAGTGAAAGAATTAGAATCAGGTTGAAGTCTTTTGACCACAACATTCTTGATAAGTCGGCTTCGGATATCGTCCGTACAGCTAAGGGTACTGGTGCAAGGATCTCTGGTCCGATACCATTGCCGACCGAAAAAACAATTTACACGGTTCTTCGTTCACCACACGTAAACAAGAAGTCCCGTGAGCAGTTTGAGACAAGAGTACATAAGCGTCTTATTGACATCCTCGAATCGACTCCACAGACGGTCGATTCCCTGATGAAGCTGGATTTGCCGGCAGGCGTTGATGTAGAGATTAAGGTTTGATAATTATTTTTTGGAACTACCAGCATACTGAAAGAACGGGTACGATATGCAGGGCTTGATAGGTAAAAAAGTTGGAATGACAAGAATGTTTAGTGACAGCGGTAAATCCGTGGCAGTTACTATCATTCAGGCAGCTAATAACATCATTCATCAGGTAAAAACTGAGGATAAAGATGGATATGCTGCAGTTCAGCTCGGTTTTGATGACGTTGCTGAAAAGAAGGTTACAAAGGCAGTTGCCGGACATTGCAAAAAGAACTCATCTGTTCCTACATATATTGTAAAGGAATTTGAACTTGACAATAAAGAAGAGCAGCTGAAGTCCGGAGATCGTGTAGGTCTTGAGGTTCTTGAAAATGTGAAGTTTGTAAATGTTGTCGGAATCTCAAAGGGACGTGGTCATGCAGGTACTGTAAAAAAGTACAGTTTCAAAACTGGTCGTAAGACTCATGGTAATACAAACTATCGTGAACGCGGATCATCAGGTGCGAATTCATACCCTGCACGCGTTATGCCAGGTTTGAAAATGTCAGGGCATATGGGTGACGAACAGGTGACTGTTCGTAATCTTGAAGTAGTCGGTCTTGACAAAGAAGCCGGTTTGCTTTTCGTAAAGGGAGCAGTTCCGGGCCGTAATAAAGGTTATTTGTACATTAAGAAAACAAAGTAAGTAGTACGTTTCTACCAGGATGAACACTACAATGAAGGCTAAATTATATCAGCAGAACGGATCAGTTAAAGGAGATTACGATCTTCCTGATTCTGTGTTTGGTGCAGAGGTGAATGATCATCTGATGCATCAGGTGATCACAATGTTACAGGCGAATATGCGCCAGGGTACTTCGAAGACCAAAGGTCGTTCTGAAGTGAGTGGTGGTGGAAGAAAGCCATGGAGACAGAAGGGTACAGGACGTGCACGCGCAGGTTCCAATACATCTCCTATCTGGGTACGTGGTGGTAAGGCACATGGACCTGATCCTCGTGATTACTATTCAACTATTCCTCAGAAAATGAAGAAGGGTGCGCTGGCATCTGCGTTGTCATCACGTGCAAAAGATGAAAAAGTGATGGTTGTTGAAAGTATTTCTTGCGAAACACCGAAAACAAAAGTTATATTGGCGATGCTCGAAGCATTAAAGGTGTCCGGCAAAAGAAACCTTCTGATTCTCGACAACGTAAATTCTGACAATTCAATATATCTGTCAGGCAGAAATATCAGAGATCTTGATATAATTCGTGTATGCGAAATCAATGCCCTTGATATTCTGAGTAACGAGAATATTATCTTCGGTGACGAAAAACTTATTGACAAAGTTAAAGAGGCGGTGGCACTGTGAGTAAATATCATTCTATTATCAGATATCCGTCTATTACCGAGAAAAATTCAAGTATGCGTGAAACACAGAATAAGTATGTGTTCGAAGTTATGCGTACTGCGACAAAGCCTGAGATTAAAGAAGCCGTAGAAAAGCTTTTTGCGGTTACAGTTCTTTCTGTCAATACTATCCTTGTAAAGGGTAAACTTAAAAGAATGGGACGTAACGTAGGGTATCGCTCAGACTGGAAAAAAGCAATTATCAGAATACAGGATGGCCAGACTATTTCTAAGTTCGGTGAAGTCTAACAACCGGTAGAAATAATCAAGAGGAATTGGAGCAACGTTATGCCAATGAAATCGTATAGACCGACTACGCCGACAAATCGTTTCAAGACAACGAATATGTTCGAGCAGATAACTACTGATGAGCCTTATAAACCTCTTACTGAGATCAAGGCTAAGATCAACGGTCGTAATAATCGTGGAGTAATAACTGTTCGTCATCGCGGTGGTGCACACAAAAAGTTTTACCGTATTGTTGACTTTAAGAGAAATAAGTTTGACATTCCGGGAACTGTTGAAACGATCGAATACGATCCGAACAGAACTTGTTTTATTGCACTTGTCAGATACATCGATGGTGAAAGAAGATATCACCTCGCAAGTGTTAATATGAAAGTCGGACAGAAGCTTCTCAGTGGTGAGAATATTGAAATTGCTGAAGGTAACTGCATGCCGCTTAAGAGCATCCCACTTGGATCACAAGTTCACAATATTGAACTCAGAGACAAGAAGGGTGGACAGATCGCCCGTAGTGCCGGAGCATACGCTGAGATTATTGCAAAAGAAAATGGAATTGTTCAGCTCAAGTTTCCGTCATCGGAAATTCGTATTGTACGCGATAGTCTTTATGCGACAATTGGACAGGTAAGTAATCATGAACATATGAATATGGTTATTGGTTCTGCAGGTCGTAAAAGACATATGGGAATCAGGCCGACTGTTCGCGGTGTTGCGATGAACCCGATTGACCATCCAATGGGTGGAGGAGAGGGAAAATCAGCCGGTGGTGGACATCCGGTATCACCTTGGGGTCAGAAAGCCAAGGGTCTCAAGACCAGAAATCGCAAAAAGCCTTCTGGTAAATTTATCGTACGCCGTCGTTCGAAGTAAACAAGAAGAGGTATATATACTATGGCACGTTCAATAAAAAAAGGTCCGTTCGTTGACGAGCATGTATCTAAGAAGGTAGAAGACTGCACAAAAAGCGGTCAGAAAAAGGTGATCAAGACTTGGTCAAGAAGATCAACTATCCTTCCTGAGTTTGTAGGACATACATTTGCAGTTCATAACGGAAAAGCGTTTATTCCTGTTTATGTTTCTGAAAATATGGTCGGACACAAGCTTGGAGAATTCGCACCATCACGCAACTTTCGTGGTCATGCGGGTGCAAAAACAGCTGCGGTAAAGAAGTAAGGACCTGGGAGGAACAAAGTGGAATCTACAGCAACAATTAAAAATCTTCGGTCCACCTCCAGAAAAGCGTGTCTGGTAGCTGATGTTGTCCGGGGAAAAAATGTGGGAGAAGCGTTATGTCTTCTCGAATTCAGTGTAAATAAAAAGATCGCGATCGATTTTGCTAAATTGCTTAAATCAGCAGTAGCGAATCTTCAGAGCAAGCATACAGATGCAACTATCGAAGTTGATGAGCTGCGTGTAAAAGAGATTCGTGTAAATGAAGGTCCGGTAATGAAAAGGTTTAGACCACGTGCTAAAGGCAGTGCGTCTGGAATTTTAAAACGCATGTGTCATATTACAGTCACGGTAGCTAATTAACAGGAGAGAGTTGTGGGTCAGAAAACGAATCCAGTAGGTTTGAGATTGGGTATTACCCGTTCCTGGTTTTCGAACTGGTACGCTGAAGGGCGCTTTCCAGATTACCTGTATGAAGACATCGTCATCAGGAAATATTTAAAGAAAAGACTTGAGCACGGTGGTATCTCAGCACTTATTATTGAAAGAACTGCAAAGAGAGTAACTGTTGGGATCAATACTTCACGTCCCGGTATTGTTATCGGTAAGAAGGGTGAAGAGGTGGAAAGACTCAAGGGTGAGTTGCAGCATCTTACACAAAAAGAGATCCAGATCAATATTAAGGAAGTCAAAAAACCTGAAATGGATTCGCAGCTTGTAGCAGACAACATTGCCCGACAGGTTGAGAAGCGTGTGTCATACAAGAAGGCAATTAAAAAAGCAATCTCTACTGCGATCAGAATGGGTGCCGAAGGTATTAAAATTCAGACCAGTGGTCGACTCAATGGTGCTGAAATTGCAAGAACAGAAACATACAAAGAGGGGCGTACTCCGCTCCATACTTTAAGAGCTGATATAGACTATTCAACATCAACTGCACATACAACCTACGGATGTATCGGTGTTAAGGTGTGGATCTGTAAAGGCGAAGTGATTAATCGTGCTGAAAAGCAGGCTGCTAAAGCTGCCGAAGCTGTGAATGCATAGGGAGGAAATTACAGATGCTGTCACCAAAGAAAGTAAAATGGAGAAAATGTCAGCGTGGTCGCATGCGCGGTCTGGCTACACGCTGTAATGAAATCTCTTTCGGTGAATTTGGTTTGCAGTCACTGCAACCGGGTTGGATAGACAATCGTCAGATTGAGGCTGCCCGTATCGCAATGACACGTTTTATTAAAAGAGGTGGAAAAATCTGGATAAGAATTTTCCCTGATAAACCTTACACAAAGCATCCTGCCGAATCCCGTATGGGTGGAGGAAAAGGATCTCCTGAAGGCTGGCTTGCAGTTGTAAGACCAGGAACAATCATGTTCGAAATGTCAGGTGTTAAGGAAGATATTGCAAAAGAGGCACTTCGTCTCGCAGCACAGAAGCTTCCAATACAGACTCGTTTCTTGGAAATTGAGAGATAAGGTTTAAAGTCATGAAAGCAAAAGAAATACGTGAGCTCTCCACAGAAGAGATGACAAGAAAGATTGATCTATACGAAGAAGAACTTTTTAATCTTCGTTTCCAGGCTAAGATTGGTCAGCTTGCTAATCCTCTGCAGTTAAGATTTATTCGCAGAGACATCGCAAGAATCAATACTATCCTGAAAGAAAAAGCAGCTGCTAAGTAAATAAGCAGATAGTTTCCTGTTTGAAAAATTGAGGAATGGCATGACTGAAAGAAATGAACGCAAAGAGCGTATCGGATTAGTCGTAAGCGACAAAATGGATAAAAGTGTTGTTGTTAAAGTTGAGCGTAGCTTTATGCACGCTACTTACAGCAGAACAGTAACTAGAAGTGTTCGCTATGTTGCTCATGATGAAAAGAATGAATGTAACATTGGTGATAAGGTAAAAATTTTCGAAACCCGTCCTTTGTCTAAGACAAAAAGATGGCGTGTTGGCGAAATAATCGAAAAAGCAAAATAATAATAAGTACTTAATATTGCTTAATAGTAAGTTGAGGAAGAAATGATCCAGGTTGAATCAAAACTTAATGTAGCTGATAATTCAGGAGCAAAAAAGGTTCAGTGTATCCGCGTTCTTGGTGGAACACGCAGAAGATATGCTTCAATCGGTGACATTATTGTCGTAGCAGTTAAGGATGCTCTCCCTAATGGAGCTGTTAAAAAGGGTACAGTAGCGAAAGCTGTTATTGTTCGTACGGCCAAGGAATATGGCCGTAAGGATGGTACATACATTCGTTTCAGTGATAATGCTGCTGTTATCATCAATGATCAGGGTGAACCGAAGGGTACACGTATTTTTGGACCAGTAGCCCGTGAGCTTCGCGAGAAGAAATTCATGCGAATTGTTTCCCTGGCACCTGAAGTACTCTAAAGAATTAAGGAGAGAGTAATGGCTTTACGTTTACGTAAGAACGACACTGTTCAGGTTATCTCCGGTGATGATAAGGGCAAAACCGGTAAAATTCTCAGGGTGATTACTGAGAAAAACAGGGCTGTAGTCGAGGGCATTAATGTTGTTAAAAGGCATACAAAGCCATCCCAGAAAAATCAGCAGGGTGGTATTATGCCGAAAGAAGCATCGGTTAACCTTTCTAATCTGATGCTCGTTTGTCCGAAAAGTGGCAAACCGACACGTCTGGGTGTTAAGATCCTTACAGATGGTAAGAGAGTAAGATTTTCAAAAAAGGCTAAGGAGTCGATAGAGTGAGTACAGGAGAAAACAAGAATCCACGCATGTTGGAGAAGTACCGCAAGGAAGCTGTGCCTGGTCTTATGAAAAGATTCGGTTACAATAATGCAATGCGGGTTCCGAAACTTGATAAAATTGTTATCAACATGGGTGTTGGAAGTGCAACACAGGATTCAAAAGCTGTGGATGAAGCAGTTGCATGTCTCAGAGATATATCCGGACAGAAACCGGTTGTTACTCGCGCAAAGAAAGCGATTTCCAACTTTAAACTCCGTGAAAATATGGCAATTGGTTGTAAAGTAACCCTTCGTAATAAACGTATGTGGGAGTTTTTCGATAGACTTGTTGCGATCACTATTCCACGTATCAGAGATTTCAGAGGTCTTCCAAGAAAGGCCTTTGACGGTCAGGGTAATTACACTATGGGTGTTAAAGAACAGATCGTGTTCCTTGAAATTGACAGAGATAAAGTCTCTAAAATTACAGGTATGGACATCTGCATCTGTACAACAGCTGAAAATAATGAAGAAGGCTTAGCGCTTCTTGAAGAAATGGGAATGCCGTTTCGCAAATAAACACAGGAGAAATTGAAGTGGCACGTAAAGCATTAATTGAGAAATGTCAAAAAAAACCAAAGTTCAGTACTCAGAAATATACTCGGTGTAGGAGATGCGGACGTCCGAGAGCGTTTCTAAGAGATTTTGGTCTTTGCAGAATATGTTTTAGAGAAATGGCACTTAAGGGTGAAATTCCTGGTGTTGTGAAAGCTTCCTGGTAGTCTCGATAAGAAAGGGTCATAGGATGTTGACTGATCAGATTGCAGATATGTTCAACAGAATTCGTAATGCGGTTCAGGCTAAAAAACGTGTGGTTGAAATTCCTGCGTCAAACCTGAAAAAAGAGATCGCTCGTCTTCTTTTTGAAAATCATTTTATCGCAAAATATGCTTATGTAAGTGACAGTAAGCAGGGTGTTATCAAAATTCTCCTTAAGTATGATGAAAGTCAGGTAAATGCCATTCAGGGGATTAAGAGAGTTTCCACTCCGGGACGTAAGCAGTATTCTAAATCTGCTGTTGTTCCAAAAGTCCTTAATGGTATGGGTATGGCGATCGTTTCTACATCGAAGGGTGTTATGAATGATCGTGACTGCCGTAAAATGAATGTCGGTGGTGAGGTTATCGGCCTGATCTGGTAAGTTTCGGCTTTTGGAAGGCCGTTAACACAGAACTATCGCAGTAAATTATAAAGGAGTATATCTTGTCTCGCATTGGTAAAATACCGGTACAAGTTCCTTCGGGGGTCCAGGTTACTATAAATGGGCAGAAGGTTGAAGTAAAGGGAGCGAAGGGAACGCTTAAAGCGGATGTTCCAGTAGAGCTCTCTGTTAAACTTGATGGCAATGAGATTGTTGTTGGCCCCGCTATGGAAAGCGAAAATGTTAAAGCTTTCTGGGGTTTATACAGAGTTCTGATTGATAATATGGTTGTTGGTGTTTCTAAAGGATACCGTAAAGAGCTTGAGATCCAGGGTGTTGGATACAAAGCTGAAATGAAGGGCAAAGATCTCAACGTTATTGTTGGTTTTTCAAGCCCGAAGTTTGTTAAGGTTCCTGCTGGTATTACTTTTACTGTTGAGAACCAGACTAAAGTTATCATCGATGGTATTGATAAGCAGGCTGTTGGTCAGATTGCTGCTGATATTAGAAGAATCCGTCCTCCTGAACCTTACAAAGGTAAAGGTATTCGATATGCTGGTGAGCAGATCAGACGTAAAGAAGGAAAAGCTGCTGGTAAATAAGACTTATTGGAGATAGCAATGGATAAAGCAAAAAAAAGACTTGTTGAGCGTTTACGTAGAGCAAGTCGTGTAAGAGAAAAAATTCATGGTACCCCTGAGCGTCCGAGATTGTGCGTTAGAAGAACTCTAAATCATATCTATGCGCAGCTTGTTGATGACATCAATGGGGTAACACTTGTTCAGGTAGGAAGTACAGGAAAAGAATTTTCTGCAAAAGCAGAAGGTAATAAATCAGCGGTTGCTACACTTGTGGGTGAAGCGCTTGCTGAAAAGGCAAAAGAAAAAGGTGTAACCAATATAGTCTTTGATAGAAAAGGGTATCTTTTCCATGGCCGTGTAAAGGCTTTGGCTGAGGCAGCCCGCGCAAAAGGGCTTGTCTACTAAGAGACGATGGAAAGGGGTCTAAAGGTTGAGTAACGAAGAAGTAATTACAACAGGTGGTGATGGCCAGTTAGTTGACAGACTGGTTGCAGTTAGTCGTTGTGCGAAAGTTGTAAAAGGCGGACGCAGATTTGGTTTCAACGCTCTTGTCGCAGTAGGTGACAACAACGGAAAAGTCGGACTCGGTATGGGAAAAGCTAACGATGTAACTGAAGCAATACGTAAAGCGGTTGAGAATGCAAAGAAAAATGTATTCTCTGTAAGTGTTGTTGATGGAACAATCCCACATGAAATTATCGGTCACTTCGGTGCCGGTAAAATTATCCTTAAGCCTGCTGCACCTGGTACAGGAGTTATTGCAGGTGGTGCTGCGCGTGCTGTTCTTGAACTTGCAGGAGTTAAAAATATCCTGACTAAGTGTCTGGGAACCACAAATGCGCACAACGTTGTTAAGGCGACTATGGATGGTCTGCTAAAGCTTAAGACTAAAGAGCAGATTCGCGCATTACGTCAAATCCCTGTTAAAGCAAGTGCATAAGAAGGGTACTCTGAAAAATGGCAAAAAAACTTAAAATTACTCTGGTTAAAAGTGTTATCGGTACACTGGTGGCACACAAGAGAACTGTTGCTGCTCTTGGTTTGAAAAAGATTCGTAGTAGTGTTGTGCAGGATGATACAGCCGTTATTCGCGGTATGGTAGATTCTATTAAGCACATCGTCAAAGTCGAAACGGTTGATGGAGAATAAAATGCTTAAATTAAATGAATTGCGACCGAATGCCGGTTCAAAGAAAACGAAAAAAAGAATTGGTCGTGGTACCGGTAGCGGTAACGGAAGTACCGCTGGCAAAGGTAACAACGGTCACAAAGCAAGAAGCGGATCATCAACGAAGTTCTATTTTGAAGGTGGACAGACTCCTCTGACAAGAAGAATTCCAAAAAGAGGTTTTATCAGTCCTTTCAAAACAGTTTTTCAGATTGTTAACGTTTCTGATTTGGAAAAAATTGATAACGGCAAAGATGTCGATATTGAATTTCTTTACGAAAATGGGATCATAAACGATGCCGGTTTACCAGTAAAAGTTCTCGGCAATGGTGAATTGACAAAAACCCTTACTGTCAAAGTACACGCATTCTCAAAATCGGCAAAAGAAAAAATTGAAAAAGCAAAAGGGAAAACCGAGGTAATCGACTGTGCTTGAATCATTCAAGAATATCTTCAAGATACCGGAGCTTCGTAAAAGAGTTCTATTTACACTTGGTATCATAGCGATTTACAGAATTGGTGGTCACGTTCCAACACCGGGTATTGATACTACGGTGTTAAGTGAGTTTTTTAAAAATTCAGGGAATTCACTTTTCGGATTGTATGATATGTTTGTTGGAGGTGCATTTACAAGAGTATCTGTTTTTGCTCTTGGTATTATGCCTTACATCAGCGCGTCAATTATCATACAGTTGCTTGGAACTGTATTTCCCTATTTCCACAAACTCCAGCGTGAGGGTGGAGAGGGAAAAAAGAAAATTACTCAGTATACAAGGTACGGAACGGTACTTCTCTCTGTGGTTCAGGCTATTGGTATAAGCATCTTTTTACAAAGTATTGTTTCGCAGGAAACCGGATTGCATGCGGTGCACCAGAGTATGCTTGGTATTAAGTTTACATTATTGACAATGGTGAGCTTGACTACTGGGACAATCCTGATCATGTGGCTTGGAGAGCAGATTACAAGTCGTGGTATTGGAAATGGTATCTCGTTGATAATCTTCATTGGTATTATTGCACGGCTTCCTCAGGCAGTGATAGGTGAAACACAGTTGGTTCTTTCCGGTAACAGAAATCCGATGATGGAAATATTGATACTTGCGATAGTTCTCGCGGTAACTGCTTTTGTAGTTATGATGACTCAGGCTATGCGTAAGATTCCTATCCAGACTCCGAAAAAGGTTGTAGGACAGAAGATGTATGCTGGCCAAAATACAGTACTTCCTCTGCGTCTGAGCATGGCTGGTGTTATACCAATTATCTTTGCATCATCAATTATGACTTTTCCAAGTATGATTCAGAGTTTCTTTCCTCAGTCTGAACTGATGGAATCACTTGGTCTTCTGTTCTCACCAACCGGATATTTATACAATATTTTAACCGGGTTACTCATTATTTTCTTTACTTATTTCTATACAGCGATTATTTTTAACCCGCTCGATATAGCAGATAATCTCAAAAGGTCTGGTGGTTTCATACCAGGGATTCGTCCCGGGAAGAAGACTGCTGAGTTTCTTGATAATGTGCTTTCAAGAATAACGTTACCTGGATCGATTTTTCTTGCATTCGTGGCAGTTGTTCCATTTCTCGTAATGAGCAAGATGAATGTCAACTTCTACTTCGGTGGTACAAGTGTTCTAATCTGTGTTGGTGTAGCGCTTGATACACTTCAGCAGCTCGAATCTCATCTTCAGATGAGGAATTACGAAGGTTTCTTGAAGAAGGGAAAACTCAAGGGTAGGAGATACTAATCTTCTATCGTTGTTCGGAAAAATATGGCGAAAAACGATTCAATTCAGGTCGAGGGAACAGTTACAGAAAATTTACCAAATGCTTCATTCAGAGTGATGCTTGAGAATAAGCATGAGATTCTTGCTCATATTTCAGGCAAAATGAGAATGAACTATATCAGAATACTTCCAGGTGATAAAGTACTTGTTGAACTTTCACCGTACGATCTGACAAGAGGAAGAATAACCTACAGATATAAATAAAAGGGGTGTTACTTTGAAAGTCCGTGCTTCTGTAAAAAGAATGTGTAAAGAGTGTAAAGTTATAAAAAGAAAAGGTATTGTTCGTGTTATTTGCGACAAAAGTCCAAAGCACAAACAGCGTCAGGGATAATAACAGTAATTTATAACAAGTTTTCGATAAATTATAAGGGGGTCCTAACGTGGCTCGTGTTGCAGGTGTAGATATTCCAAATAATAAGAGAAGCGAAATTGCGCTCACTTATATCTACGGTATTGGTAGAACTTCTGCTCAGACGATTCTTGTAAGAGCTGGAATCGATGTTAATAAGAAGGTAAAAGATCTTTCTGAAGATGAACTTGATAAAGTCCGGAAAATTATTGATACGGAATATCAGACAGAAGGTAACTTACGTACAGCTGTCAGAATGAATATTAAACGTCTTATGGATGTCGGATGTTTTCGTGGACTACGTCATCGTAGAGGTCTGCCATGCAGAGGTCAGCGTACACGTACTAATTCAAGAACACGTAAGGGTCCACGTAGAACAATCGCTGGTAAGAAAAAGGCTCCAGGTAAATAATCGCTTATAGGAGAGGTTTTAAGAAATGAATAAAGAGGCTACTAGAAAAGTAAAGAAAAAAGCTTCTGCTGAGGGTGTAGCACACGTTCGGGCGACGTTCAATAACACGCTCATTAACGTGACTGACAACCGTGGCAATGTGGTTGCATGGAATACACCTGGAAAGTCTGGTTTTAAAGGTTCAAGAAAAAGCACTCCTTATGCTGCAGGTATTGCAGCCGAAGTAGTTGGTAAGGCTGCCTTTGATGCTGGTGTACGAAAAGTTGAAGTTCATCTCAAGGGTGCAGGAAATGGTCGTGAAAGTGCTATCAGAGCACTTGCTGCAGCAGGTATCAGGGTAACTGCAATTAAAGATTTTACTGCAGTTCCTCACAATGGATGCCGTCCACCAAAGAGAAGAAGAGTGTAATTGGGTTTCTCAATTTAATTTGATTTGAGAATTATTGTTAAAGTCTGAAATATAGAGGAGAATCGACATGGCAGTTTATCATGGCCCGCGTTGCAGACAATGCCGTAGGGAAGGTGTAAAACTGATGCTTAAGGGAGAACGTTGCAAGTCGGAAAACTGTGCTTTAGAACGCAGGCCTTTTCCTCCTGGCATGAGAGTTTCCAAGAGAAGAAGATCATCCACCGAGTACAATACACAGCTAAGAGAAAAGCAGAAGATTCGTCGTATTTACGGTGTTCTTGAAAAACAGTTTGCATTATACTTTGGTGCAGCAGCGAAATCATCAGAGGTTACCGGTGAGAAACTGCTTCAAATTCTTGAGTTACGTTTCGATAATATTATTTATCGTCTCGGTTTTGCACCATCAAGATCAAGTGCTCGCCAGTTGGTACTTCACAACCATTTCAGAGTAAATGGGAAAAAGGTGAATGTCCCATCATATCTTGTAAAAGCTGGTGATATTATTTCTGTTAAAGAAAAAAGCAAAAATCTTGAACTTATTCACAGTGCTCTTAAGAATGTCAGAGATATTCCTGAGTGGCTCAGTGTTGATAAAGTGAAGCTTGAAGGATCAATTATTCGGGTTCCGGAACGTGCTGCTATTCCTACGAATGTTCAGGAACAACTTGTAGTCGAACTGTACTCCAGATAAAAGGGAGAATTATACCAATATGAAATGGAAAAGCTTGATGATGCCTAAGGGCATCCAGATCGAGAATCCAGAAAATATCCCGAATTACGGCAAAGTTACAGTTGAGCCACTCGAAAGAGGTTGGGGTCATACTATTGGGAACTCTATCAGAAGAATTCTCATGTCGTCGCTGCAGGGTGCTGCTGTAACATCAATTCGAATCGACAATGCAGTTCATGAATATTCGACAATTGATGGTGTTACTGAGGATGTTAGTGATATCATCCTAAATATTAAACAGCTCAGAATTAAGCTTTTAGCAGATCATGATGCCACGCTTAGACTTGAGGTGAGTGGTGATGGTGAGGTAAAGGCATCAGATATTGAGAAAAATCCTGATGTACAGATCCTGAATCCTGATCTACACATTGCGACTATCAATTCTGATGCAAAACTAAAGATTGAGATGAAAGTATCTGATGGTCGCGGATATGTTTCTGCTGAAAACAACAGAAGAGAAGATGATCCGATCGGGACAATTCCTATCGATGCACTCTTTTCACCAGTTGTAAAAGTGAATTATATCGTTGAAAACACACGTGTTGGTCAACGTACGGATCTTGATAAGATTATTTTTGATATATGGACTGACGGATCTCTCAGTGTTGAGGATGCTATCGGGTATGCATCAAAATTACTCTATGATCATCTTGAAGTGTTTATCAATTTCGAAGGTGAGTTTGAACCGGTTCAGGAAACAATTAGAGACGAAAAGACAGAAAAACTTCGTCAGCTGCTGAAAATGCGTGTTGATGAACTTGAACTTTCTGTCCGTTCGAATAACTGTTTACGTGCTGCGAATATTCATACACTCGCAGATCTGGTTAGAAATCAGGAATCTGATATGCTCAAATACAAGAATTTCGGAAGAAAGTCTCTTATTGAACTCAATCAGGTTTTAGCAAATCTTGGTCTTACATTCGGTATGGATGTAGACAAAATTGTTGGACCGGTGCTCGACTAAGTCTCCGGTCGTTGAATAGTAACAAAAGTATTCAGTTTTAAGAGAAGGTAAGAACAATGCGCCATCTGGTATCCGGACGTAAGCTGAACAGAACAGCAAGTCATCGTCGTGCAATGTTGTCAAATCTTGCAGTATCTATTCTTGATCACGAAAGAGTAACTACTACTCTTATGAAGGCAAAAGAGGTTCGCAGTGTGGTTGAACGTCTTATTTCCTATGGTAAAAAAGCAGATCTTCATCATATCAGGCTTGCAGCTCGCCGAATCAATAATAAAACAATCCTTAAAAAATTGTTTGATGATATCGCGCCGAGTTTTAAAGAGCGTGAAGGTGGATATACCCGTATCATTCGTATTGATAACAGAAAAGGTGATAATGCACCAATGTCAATTATCGAACTGGTCGGGAGAAAAGGTGCTGTTGCCGCAGTAAGAAAGAATAAGAAAAAGACGAAGGCTTCAGACGCTGCTCCTCAGGCTTAAGTTAAGAAAATTATAAGCTGAGTGAAAACTCAGCTTTTTTTTTTGTCGTTTTTTTGAAAGGACTTATCAATGGCTGTAAGTTATAGAGATCTTGGCTTTGTTAACACCCGCGATATGTTTAAAAAAGCATTCGCTGGAAAGTATGCAATTCCAGCATACAACTTCAATAATATGGAACAGCTTCAGGCAATTATGAATGCTTGCGGCAAATCCAAATCACCGGTTATTCTTCAGGTTTCAGCCGGTGCAAGAAAATATGCAAACGCGACACTCCTCAGATACATGGGGCAGGGTGCAATTGCTATGGCAAAAGATATGGGGTATAATTTCCCTGTTGCTTTACATCTTGACCATGGTGATACCTACGAACAGTGTGTATCATGTATCGATAGCGGTTTCTCATCCGTTATGATTGACGGTTCACATCACGATTATGAGAAAAATATCGAGATTACATCAAAAGTTGTTGAGTACGCTCATAAGCATGATGTCACTGTTGAAGGTGAACTTGGTGTTCTCAGCGGTATCGAAGATGATGTCGTTGCTGCAAAGTCAATTTACACACAGCCCGAACAGGTTGAAGATTTCGTAAAGAAAACAGGTGTTGATTCACTTGCAATCTCTATCGGAACATCACATGGTGCTTACAAGTTCAAGCCTGAACAGTGCACAAAAGGTGCTGATGGCATTCTTGTTCCTCCACCACTTCGTTTCGACATTCTTGAAGAGATCGAAAAGAGAATTCCAGGCTTCCCGATCGTTCTTCATGGTGCAAGCTCAGTTCTTCCGCAGTATGTTGAAATGATCAACAAATTCGGTGGTAAACTTGATGCAGCAGTTGGTATTCCTGCAAGCGAACTTCGCAAAGCAGCAACATCAGCGGTTTGTAAAATCAATATCGATTCTGATGGTCGTCTTGTGATGACTGCGATGATTCGCAAAGTATTCGCAGAGGTTCCAAAAGAATTTGATCCAAGAAAGTACCTCGGACCAGCACGTGATGAGCTCGAAAAGATGATTATGGACAAGAACCAGAATGTTCTGGGCAGCGCTGGCAATGCATAATTCGAAATAGAAATATTTTT